>JABAHR010006458.1_pt2 | contig 12876 bp, 10 predicted proteins | sample 7062101 | NCBI WGS metagenome assembly JABAHR01 (sample SAMN14534553, study PRJNA622989) | marine sediment metagenome | biome: marine biome [ENVO:00000428]; feature: marine pelagic biome [ENVO:01000023]; material: deep marine sediment [ENVO:00002113] | place: India: Gulf of Kutch | collected... | reverse complement strand
CAGCGCCGAACTCGAATCGATGCCGGCAGTGGAACTCGAGTCAATTCCATATGTCGAGCTAGAATCGATGCCTGCAGTTGAACTGGAATCAATACCCTGAGCGGAACTTGAATCGATTCCACCCATGGCGAAGCCAGGTACGATCATTGCAGCAAGCGACGCTCCCAGAACGGCAAACGTTCTGGCGCTTTTTGCAGTTCGCATTTTTTCGCTCCTAAGTTTTTTCCTTTATGGTTGATCTACTTCCATCGCTATCTATCGCGGGTAATCCTTTCCCGCATCTGATGGCCGCCAGTAGTATTCAATTGCCTATTCGGCAATATTTATGAGTCCAACCCTCGCTCTACTAACAGCTCTCTCAAATCCTTCATGTCCTCTTCGTCTACTACGTAATGCACCATGCAAAGACCGGTGCTTTTTAGATCTGATTTGCCTTTGTCTACTTTTTCCATTGCGACAAACCAGTTGTCGATTTCTTCTAGAAACTGCTGGCCCCTTTTCTTTATATACGCGTCAAACTTCTCCAATGATTCTTCGGAAAGTCCTTCTTCTGTATACACGCGTCTATCAAAATTTCCGGACCCTTGTTCCTTCTTTTCAATATTTGCCGCAGCGGTTGAAAAAAAGTAATGGCCAACTTTTCCCAACCTTGCGACCAATTCTGGCGATAGTGCCTCCGCCTCAAAGTCTCTTCGAACCGCCTTGTATGTCTTGTTCTCAAGTTCAACGACCGCACCGACTCTGATTAGCTCCTTAAGCATCGGGCTCGGANNGCTGTATGTGCGAACCAACGCAGTGAACGATGGACCTTCTCCGCCAGGAGACTCATACGGAATTTCCAGCGGGACACCATACGGGCCTATATACATTGGATCGCTGTGCCAGCCTGCCAGGACTCGGCTCGGTCTCGAGTAATTCCTGGAATGTGGTTCTGACCCAATAGCGCGGTCTATTACGTTTCTAACCTCCTTTCTCGTCAAACCAGTCAAAATAGCGACTTTTGACTGATTTACTTTCGAAGACGCATCGAAATGGCGAATAGCCACTTCGACGTAGACGTCCTTTGCCGCCTCCGAGAAATCCCCATGAGTGACCCCCTGGCTAACCAAAAGCCTAACTAAAGGCTTTAGCATCATCCTCAAGGCGAGTCTTAGGTGTTCTTTTACGGTTTGTCCCATTTCGGGAATTGACTCCGAGGCAATATGTAAAGTAATCGTACCTTATGTAAGAATCAACTAATAACTGTATCTTGTTGTTTAGACAGGACAAGATAAGGGCCGATTGCACGGGATTTATGTCAAAAAGCTTCGTCTCGAACAGGCTCTTAGTCCGATGTGACTTACTGCAACTCTCTGATTTTTAGTACTTTTCTTTATTAGTGAAAATTTGCCCAAATCAGGCGTTATTCCGATCGCAGGGTTTGCCGAACAGCAAGCCACTCAGCCCAGAACGGGTCAATCCTCTAGGAAATGCAATATTTTCCGCTGGATTGCGCTGAAATCGGCCGCCAGGGATCGTTCGGATCAATTTTGTCTATTTAGTCGGACAGTTGGCACGAATCCAATTACCACTTGTCCCTCATAGGCTCGTCGCGCTCTTCGAAGTAGTAAACGCCGACGGCGACAGTATTCTTGTCGTTGGTCGATTTGTCCTTTTCGTGTAGCGTCTCGTATGCCATAAACAGGTCGTCGAGCGATTCCGCAACTTCAGTTAACCGATCAAAGCTAATTCTTCTAAGTCGCGGAATATCGCTCTTCCTAATCGACTGACTGTAAGTCGTTAGTTGCGCCCATCGTTCATCTCTATCGGGGTCGACATTATGAGCAATAGTCGAAGCCAGCGGATAGGCAGCATGTACGAGCGCCGTTACTAACTTCTCATGGAGACCTTCCGGCTGGATTGTCCGATTAATGACATGTAGGGAACCATTCTCGTCCTCCTCTATCGCACCGACTCNNCTTTTGAGCTCAGTCCTCATCGCACCTGCTGGAATATCTCCACCAAATCTCTTCACAAGTGAGGTGAATGATCCTTTCTCGCCTGAAAACGGCAAGATTTTAGGGCGGCCAGTCGAATCGAGATACTCTGACTCGGCATGCCATCTGTGCAAAATCTCAGCCAAAGGAGTAGATTTCACAACAACTGAATGCTCTCCCCTGCCGATTTTTTCGCGAATACGCTTGACCTCTTTTCTCGTCAGCCCCGTCATGACTGCCACTCGAGAAATATTGGTTGGCCGACCTCGCAATCCGTAGTCCGCAGTAGCAACATCTACGAATGCAGTCTTCGAGATTTCTGTAAATTCGCGAACTCCAATACCGAATCGAAGAAGAATCCTTGCAATTGGCCTTAATACGATCAGAAAGGCGTTAAGAACTTGTCGCTGGACTTCATCTTGCATGGGCGCAAAATATATTTGGAGAAACAGGAATTTGCCAACAAATTGATGAAATTGGGAAAAATGGCCCAAGTTTTACCGCTGTGATTCTTTGGGCGCAATATGTGTTAATTAGCGAAACATAAAGATTCACCAATTGACTGCGCTGCGGGGGGGGAGGCCTCAGCCTTCCTCTATCAACTCCCGGAATTGCGCCTCATCGAGCGTTTCCACCCCGAGATTGTTCGCTTTCGTGATCTTTGACCCCGGTTTGTCACCGTATACGACAAAGTCGGTTTTTTTGGAAACGCTGCCTGTGACTTTACCGCCGCGCTGTTGAATTGCTGCCTTAGCCTGGTCACGCGTCATATTGCCGAGCGTGCCGGTCAGGACAAAAATCTTACCAGCCAGAGGTCCGTCCGCAGCAATTTTCTGGGGCTGTGCGTCGGCCCAATGCACGCCGGACTTGCGAAGCCGATCTATGACATCAAGATTATGTGGCTCATTAAAAAATGCACGAATTCTTGAAGCAACAACCGGCCCGATATCGGGTACCTCGAGCAGTTGCTCTTCCGATGCCTTCATAATCCTTTCCAGGCTTCCGAAATACGTGGCCAGCGCCAGCGCCGTTGCCTCCCCCACTTCACGTATACCCAACGCAAACAGGAATCGAGACAACGTCGTTGACTTGCTCGTCTCGATCGAGTCGATCAGATTCTCTGCGGATTTTTCTCCCATGCGTTCCATCGCAGCGAGTTCAGCCTTTGTCAGCTGGTAGATATCGGCTGAGGTTTGAATACGATCGGCCGAGACCAGCTGCTCAATTAGTTTTGCGCCCAGTCCCTCGATATCCATCGCTTTTCGGGAAACGAAGTGCTTCAGCGATTCAGCACGCTGCGCCGAGCAATACAGCCCGCCCGTACAACGCGCGACCGCTTCACCATCCTCTCTGGCTACGGAGGAACCACACACCGGACATTTCTTCGGCAATTGGACGCGCCTGGTCCCTTTTGGCCGCCGGCTTGCGATCACGCTGACGACCTCCGGAATTACGTCACCCGCCCGACGAATAATTACGGTGTCTCCGATCCGGACATCCTTTCGATGCAACTCATCGATGTTATGCAGCGTCGCATTACTTACGGTCACGCCGCCGACGAAAATGGGTTTCAGACGCGCTACCGGCGTCACCGCGCCGGTTCGGCCAACCTGAAACTCGACGCCCTGCACTTCGGTGAGTTCTTCTTGCGCGGGAAACTTGTGTGCTATCGCCCAGCGTGGTGCGCGGGATACAAACCCCAGTTCGCGTTGTTGGCGTAGGCTGTCTACCTTGTAAACGACACCATCGATCTCATAGGGCAAAGAGTCCCTTTTCTGGCCAATTGCCTCGTAATACGCCAGGCATCCCTCGACACCCTCGACAACCCTGTACTCCGGACAGGTCTTGAACCCCCAATCGTGCAGCCGCTCGAGAATTTCACTGTGATGACCGGGCAGCTCCCCGTTCTCGACCAAACCGACGGAATATATATAGATATCGAGCGGGCGTTCGGCGGTCAGCTTGGGATCCAGTTGTCTCAGGCTGCCGGCAGCCGCATTTCGTGGATTGACGAAAGTCTTCTCGCCCGCGGCACGGGCTTTTGCGTTATAGGCGTCGAAACCCGACTTGGGCATGAATACCTCACCGCGAACCTCCAGCGTATCGGGGTAGTCATTACCCAGTAACCGCAAGGGCACGGCCTCGATCGTCCGAACGTTGTGAGTGATGTCCTCACCCGTCGTTCCGTCCCCGCGGGTCGCGCCGCGAACAAGTTGCCCTTTATCGTAAAGGAGGCTCACCGCCGCGCCATCGAGCTTGGGTTCCGCTGCATAACGCAACATGTCTGCACCGGATTCGAGTTCCAGGCGTTCAGTGACACGTCGATGAAAGTCGCGTAACTCATCCTCGGAAAACGCGTTTTCCAACGACAGCATCGGCACTGTGTGCTCGACGGTTCCAAATGCGGATATCGGCGCATCACCAACACGCTGTGTCGGCGAGTCCGGCGTAACGAGCTCCGGATGTTCGCTCTCCAGTGCCTGCAATTCACGCACGAGACGATCGTACTCGGCGTCCGGAATCTCCGGATCATCAAGCACGTGATATCGGTAGTTGTGATGACGGATCTGGTCGCGCAGGTCGTCCAGCGTCTTCTGCACGGCAGCCTTTTCAGTCATCAGGCAACGAGATTGCTGTGCTGATACTGGATGATTTCTTCGCGCATGTAGCGCTCCCGCTGAATACTCAGCGTGCTGCCGGATTCATCAAGCAATTCCGCATTCAGTGACTGCGCGAGCGCCCTGGCCGCCTCCATCATCATGTCGAAGGCCTCGACGCCATCTACCGGCCCGGGCAATACCATGAACAGGCTGATACCAGGAATTTCCTGTTCGGCAATATTGGCGAGATCGAACGATCCCGGCTCTACCAGGCTTGCTGCACTGAAGATCGTTCGACTGTCATCATCGCCGTCAATACGATGAAAAATTCCGAATTTGCCGTGCCGCAGACCGATGCCGCGCATGCTCAATACCAGCTCATCGCCTTTGAATCCCTTACCTTCCCGACCTATCAGGCGCAGCGTGACGATTTTTTGTGGCACATCACCGGTAACCTCGCCCTCTTCTGCAAGGTCATCTTCCACTGGCGGTTCTGACTCGAATTCTTCGGGCGGTTCTTCATCATCACCTATTGTCGGCGCTTTTCGCTCAACATCAGGCGATGGGTCTCGCTGTTTGTCTCGCTCGCGGCGGCTATAGAAATAGACGCCGGCAATTACCAGTAATCCGAGTAGCAGCAGCAACCAGCGAAGACCGTCCATTTCCCAACGACCTAACTCGCTGCCATCTTCACTGCTTCATCGAGATCCACAGATACGAGACGTGATACACCAGGCTCCTGCATCGTCACGCCGGTCAGCTGTCTGGCGAGTTCCATTGTTCCCTTGTTGTGCGTAATGAAGACGAACTGAACCTTGTCCGACATTTCCCGGACGATGTCACAGAAGCGGCCGACATTGTGATCGTCGAGCGGCGCATCGACCTCATCGAGAAGACAGAACGGAGCCGGATTCAATTCGAAAATAGCGAAAACCAATGCGACTGCTGTCAGCGCCTTCTCACCACCCGACAATAAATGAATGTTGCTGTTGCGCTTACCTGGCGGGCGCGCCATCACAGTGACGCCGGAAGTGAGCAGATCATCGCCAGTCAGTTCCAGATAAGCATGGCCCCCACCGAACAGCTTCGGGAACAGAGTTTTGAACCCCGCGTTGACGTTGTCATACGTCGCGCGGAATCGAGATCGCGTTTCGCGGTCAATCTTGCGAATTGCGCTCTCCAGCGTTGCAAGCGCGTTATTGAGATCGTCGAGCTGCGAGTCGAGGTATTCCTTTCGCTCCGATTGCTCTTTGAACTCGTCGATTGCGGCAAGGTTGATCGGGCCCAGTCGATCGATGCGCCGCCGAATTTTCACCAGCTTCTCTTCCCATCCTTCGACTGTGGCAGCGTCGTCCATCTCTTCGATGAGCGTGCTGTAATCGAAATCTGTTTGCGCCAGCTGATCGGCGAAGCCTTCACGACGAACAGTGACTTCGCGAAGCTCCATTTCAGCCTCGTTCACAAACCCTCTTGCATCGTCGACCGACTGGTCGATCTGCATGCGTCCCTGATCCAGCTCGCGTAATTCCGACTCAACCGATTCCACGCGCTTCCTCGCAGCAGCCATCTCTTCCTCGACGGCGACCCGGGCCTCCAGCTGGCGCTCGAGCTTCGCTTTATTCTCAGCCACTGGCGCCTGGCGCTGCTCGAGCTGTTCACGCAGCTCCAGTTCCCTGCTCTCGAACTGCTCCAGCTGCGCGAGCATGCGCTCGAGGTTTTGCGCAGCGGATTCCTTGCTCGAGCGACGACTTTCGAACTGGATCGTGATGTTTTGCACGGTCTGACGATCCTGTTCCGCCTGTTCACGAACGCGCTGCAGTTCATCCCGCAATTCGGCGCGCCGCGATTCGAGGCTTGCGCGCTGCGATTCAAACTCGGCGATTGACTCGGCTGCCTGATTGAACCGGCGCTGCGACTCGCGCAGCTGTTCCTCGGCCGAAATCCGATGGTCGTCTACTTCGCTGGTCTCTTCGGCAATGGCCTCACGACGCGCATTGGCCTGATCCATACGGTATTGCGCTGCATCCAGAGCCGCCTTGATCTCGGAGTATTCGCCAAGCACGGCCGCGGCATCCTTCTGCATGGCCTCACGACGCTCTTCCAGTTGCGTCAGGCGCATGCGCCCATCCTGGACCAGCTTACGCGCACTGTCGAATCGCGCCTGGAATTCGCGGATTTCGCCTTTGAGACGCCGCATGTCGTGCTCGCGCAGGAGAACCCCGGATTTGGCATCCTTGTCTTTGGCAACGCGCAGCCAGTTCTTGCCCATCCAGATGCCTTCCGCCGTGATCACGGAATCCTCGTCGCTGAGCATCTCCCGAATCGAGACCGCAGCGTTGAGCGAATCCACAACCTGGACGCGCGCCAGTATTTGCTGGATGGCATCCGGTGCACCGGCTGCTTTAGAGGCGAGCGAGTTGGCAGAGTCTATATCCGCAGACGCGTCGCTCCGTTCCTGCAAGATAGTGACATGACCCGCCTGCAGGCTGCCGATCTTCTCGGTTACCGGCACGATGTCGCTGACACACACGGCCTGCAGATAATCGCCCAATACGGTTTCGATGGCCCGCTCCCAACCATCATCGACTTCCAGCGTCTGGGCGACCCGGCGATTTTCACCCAGGCCTTCATGATCGAGCCAGTCACGGACGGCTTCGTCTCCTTCGCCCATCGCCGCCTTTTGCAGCGCTTCGAGAGATGCATACTTGCCCTCTGCGACCTGTAAGGTCGTGCGACGCTCGTCGACAAGACGCGTCAGCTTTTCGTCCTGCTCGCGCAGTTTGCGAATCTTGTCGGCAATGTCCGCAAGGTGCCGATCGAATTCATCCCTCGCCTGACGCTTGCGTTGTTCTTTTTCGGCAAGATCGTCGAGGTTGGCCTGCAGATCATCTGCGCTCGCGTCCGACTGTGCCTCATCCAGCTTCTTCCTGCGCTCCGAAAAGCTCTGGATCTTCGACTCGATCTGCTCTGAGCGCGTTTGCTCCACGTTGTGCAATTGCTGCGCCTCATTGAGCGCGGACGTGTACTCATCCCATTGTTGCTGCCAGCCGGCCAGCGCTTCCTCAGCCCGCCGCAATGACTCCGCCGACGCCTTCTCGCCTTGCCTGGCCTGTTCGAGGCCAGGAACGAGTTCGTTCAGAGTCAACTCGAGCTGAGCAATCTCATTCTCATCCTTGTCGATATGCTGACGGATCTCCCCGGCGCCGGAAATGGCCTGCTCTAGGTCCTTGGACTGCCGCTCGCGAAGCTCGTGCGCATGCTCGATAGACTGTTCCAGTCGCGCTATCTCCGAACCGACTTTGTAGAAACGGCCCTGGACCTCATTGAAGGCGTCGTTGCGCTCCGTCTGCCGGTCGCGCGCATCCTCAATGCGGGCCTCGATCTTGCGTTGCTCCGCGATGACCGACTCAAGTTTGTTCTTACGCTCGGCGAGACGCCTTTCCGCATCGTTGGCCTTATCGTCGAGATTAGCCGACCGCAGCGCGAGCAATTCGGCCGCCGTCCGGCGTTCTTCGTTCTTGTGCTTTCCGTAGCGCTCGGCTGTCTTCGCCTGCCGATCGAGGTGCTTGATCTGTTTTTCGACCTCTTCGAGAACATCCATCAAGCGATCCAGATTCTCCTTCGTGTGCTTGATGCGATTGGAGGTCTCGCGGCGCCGCTCCTTGTACTTGGAAATGCCCGCCGCCTCTTCGAGGAAAACACGCATCTCTTCAGGCTTCGCTTCAATCAGCCGGGAAATCATGCCCTGCTCGATGATTGAGTAACTCCGCGGTCCGAGCCCGGTGCCGAGGAACACGCCGGTTATGTCCTTGCGGCGGCAGCGAGTGCCGTTCAGGAAGTAATTCGAGATGCCGTCGCGGGTCACCTCGCGCCGGATCGAGATCTCCGCGTACTTGGCGTACTGGCCCTCCAGGGTCGTTTCTGAGTTATCGAACAGGAGCTCGACCGAGGCGGCACCAATCGGCTTCCTCGAGCTGGATCCATTGAAAATAACGTCCGTGATCGAGTCGCCACGCAGCCGACTGGCGGAGCTTTCGCCCATCACCCAGCGCACGGCATCGATGACATTCGACTTGCCACAGCCGTTCGGCCCGACGACGCCGACAAGGGTGCTCGGGAAGGTGATGGTTGTGGGGTCGACGAAGGATTTGAAGCCGGCGAGCTTGATTTTGCTTAGTCGCATGTGCTGGTAGACGCCAATAGCCCGTAAAATCGGGCTAGTGTAATGGAAATCGCCCGATAAGACACTTGTCGCCGGAAAAAGACGACCCACGAAAGCCATGCCCGGCGCGGCTTCCAGCCTGCTCCGGAAACAGGCGGTTCCGGGCGAAAAATTGGGCTTCCATGCCCGCGCCAGCCATGTATAATCCCCGCCTTTTCTCGTTCCGGCAGGAGTACGAAATGGCCGCAAGAAAGGCCGCGAGCAAAAAGCGGAAGAAGGCCGCAACCTCGAAAAAGAAGGTTGCGAAGCGCAAGGTCAGCAGGAAGAAGGCGGCGGCGAGAAAGGCCAGCAGAAAAAAGACCGCAAGCAAGAAGAAAGCTTCGAAGAAAAAAGCCTCGAAGAAGAAAGCCTCGAAGAAAAAAGTTTCGAGGAAGAAAGCCTCGAAGAAAAAAGCCTCGAGGAAGAAAGCCTCGAAGAAGAAAGCCTCGAAGAAAAAAGTCTCGAGGAAGAAAGCCTCGAAGAAAAAACCGGCAAGCCGCAAGAAGGTGAGCAAGAAGAAGCCTGTCGCTCGGAGAAAGGTTGCCAGAAAAAAGGCACCCGTTCGCAGAGCCAAGCCGAGAGGCGATGTCCTGTCCGGTCCGATTCACGGCATCCAGCCCTACAAGCCCAAGCGTGGCGAGGACTACATGAGCGACACGCAGCTGGAGCATTTCCGGAACATTCTCAAAGCCTGGAAGCGGGAGCTGATGTTCGAGGTGGATCGCACCGTGCATCATATGCAGGACGAGGCTGCCAATTTCCCGGACCCGAATGATCGGGCTACCCAGGAATCAGAATTCGGCCTCGAGCTGCGTACCCGGGACAGGGAGCGCAAGCTGCTTCGTAAGATCGACTCGGCGCTGGCGCGTATCGAAGACGGCAGCTATGGCTACTGCGAGGAGACTGGTGAAGAGATCGGCCTCAAGCGACTCGAGGCTCGGCCGGTAGCGACCTTGTGCCTCGAAGCGCAGGAACGCCGTGAACTCGCGGAACGTCAGTTCCGAGACCGGGACGATCGCTACCGATAGCCAACGAGCAGCCGCAGCGTATATCGGGCGGTTCGCACCCTCACCTACCGGACCATTGCATTTCGGCTCGCTGCTGGCAGCAGTGGCGAGCTATTTGCAGGCGCGCTCTCGACACGGGCAATGGCTGTTGCGCGTCGAGGATATCGACCCGCCCCGTGAGCAGGCAGGCGCCACCGACGAAATCCTCAAGGCCCTCGACTGCTATGGCTTCCAATGGGATGGCGCCGTCAGTTACCAGAGCACGACCCGGGAGGCCCACGATGCCGCCATTCGGCAGCTGGTCGATACGGGACACGCATATCGGTGTGGCTGCTCGCGCAAGGACCTCGCCGACATTCCGCGAGGGCCATTGGGCACGATATATCCGGGCAATTGCCGGGAAGGCAGCGACGCTGAGGAATGCGCCATTCGTGTCCGGACCAACGACCAATCCACACGCTTTCATGACGGCCTGCAAGGCGAACAATCCATGAAGCTGGAATCGGAGTCCGGCGATTTCGTCATCCTTCGGCGTGACGACTTGGTGGCCTACCAGTTGGCGGTTGTTGTCGACGATCACCTCCAGGGCATCACGGAAATCGTCCGGGGAATCGACCTGCTGAACTCCACACCGCGGCAGATCTGGCTGCAGCAACTGCTCGGCTACGCGACCCCCGGCTATTTGCATATTCCCGTCGTAGTGAATTCCCAGGGCCAGAAGCTCAGCAAGCTGACGGGAGCGCCTGCCATTCCCTGTGACGCCCCGGGCGCTGTTCTGGTGGAGGCCCTGGCAGCACTCAGGCAGGCTCCGCCATCGGACCTTGCCGATCACTCGCTGAGCGACATCTGGGGCTGGGCAATCAAGCACTGGCAAATAGGCGCGCTCGCCGGTCTAAGCACGATTCGGCCCGCCAATACAACTATGGATGGCAGGGAAAATGGGCTAAGGTAAGCTCCAACCTGAGGCTGGGGGGCTTACAGTGACATTGCAGAGCCACACGCGCACGATCAAGAAATATCCGAATCGCCGTCTGTACGATACCGAGGAAAGTCGATATATAACGCTGAGTGACATCAGAGATCTCGTTCTGAGGCAGGTCGAGTTCGCGGTCATCGACAAAAAGACCGGCGAAAACATTACGCAGTGCATCCTGCTGCAGGTGATTTGCGAGCAGGAGCAAAACGGTGAGCCCATTCTGAGCGAGAAATTTCTTGCGCAGGTTATTCGCGCTTACGGCAACGCGGCCTCCGATATCCTGGCGGACCATCTCGAAGAGAGCCTGGCGCTTTTTCTGGCACAGCAAAACAATATTTCGCGCGATCCGGCCGAATTTCGTTACGAGCAGGTCAAACCAAAAATTCCTTGACATCAGGGCCTTAGATGCCCTAGCTTCTAGGTTGCAACGGGGATACGCTCCCCCGCCCCCTGTTGCAAAGCCTGAAGGGGTTAACACTCCACGGCGGGCCCCCTGCGCAAGCGGGGGGCCGTTTTTTTTGCCCGCTATTTGCGACTAAGGCAAATTGGCAACGATGACGAAAGAAGCAAGCGAGCACCGCATCATCCCCAGTAAATTCCGCCCGCCGTGGTGGCTCAGACATCGGCATCTGCAGACAATCCTGCCGTCGATGCCGTGGGCGTACACGGATCACCCCGAACTCAGGCGCCGCGAACTCGAGCTGCCGGACGGCGATGTCACTGCGGTGGATTGGGTCTCCGAGTCGATGGGACTGCTTCCGACAACACCGCTGCTCGTCATCCTGCATGGTCTCGAGAGTTCAGCCGAATCGGCCTATGCCCGTATGCTGATGCGGGGGGCAACCAGAGCTGGCTGGCGCTGCTGTGTGCTGCACTTTCGGGACTGCGGTGACTACCGCAACAGGCTGCCCCGACGCTACCATGCGGGCGAGACAGCGGACATCCGCTATTTCCTGCAAACCCTGCTCAAGGAAGGCAATGAAGGCCCCATCGTCGCTGTCGGCTATTCGCTGGGTGGGAACGTGCTCCTCAAGTATCTCGGCGAAGTGGGCGAAACGACGCCTTTGCGAGCCGCCGTCGCTGTTGGCGTACCCCTGGATTTACACCTTTGTGCAGAAGCACTAAACACAGGTTTTTCAAAGATTTATCAGAGATACTTACTAAAAAGCATGAAGGAATCCGTGAGCCGCAAATTCGACCGGCACACGGCTGCTTTCGACTGGGACCGTACGATGAACGCGCGCACTTTCGCAGAGTTCGACGATGCGGTCACGGCCCCTCTGCACGGATTCAGGGGCAAAAACGACTACTACGATCGCTGCAGTTCGATCCGGTATCTAAAGGATATAGAAACGCCGACACTTATCATTAATGCTGTAGACGACCCATTCATGACACCGGCCGTAATTCCACACAAGGATCGTCTTTCAGAGCAGGTGACCCTCGAGATCTCGGAGACCGGAGGCCATGTCGGATTCGTATCGGGCGGAACGCCGTGGCGGCCCGAATTCTACCTGCCGCCACGGATCCTGGAGTTCCTCGAGCCTTACGCGGCGTCGACTTCCTTCATCGACAGTCGCACGCGGCCCTGACGGTCGACTTCGAGCACTTTGACCTGAACGATGTCGCCCTCCGCCAGTTTGTCACTGACTTTTTCGACCCGCTCGTTCGAGATCTGCGAGATGTGCACGAGGCCGTCCTTGCCCGGCAGGATCGTGACGAAAGCGCCGAAATCCATCAGGCGGGCAACCTTGCCCTCGTAGATGCGACCGACCTCGACGTCGGCCGTGATCAGTTCGATACGGCGGCGTGCTTCCTTGCCGGATGCGCCGTCGATCGACGCAATTCGCACGGTACCATCCTGCTCGATGTCGATCGTCGCGCCTGTCTCTTCGGTCATGGCGCGAATGACAGAACCTCCCTTGCCGATAACATCGCGAATCTTCTCGGGGTCGATCTTGAACGTCATGATCGTCGGCGCCCATTCGGACATTTCTTCGCGCGGCGCGCCGATGACCTTGTTCATTTCGCCGAGAATGTGCAGGCGAGCATCACGCGCCTGCGCCAGAGCGATGTCCATGATCTCGCGGGTGATGCCCTGGATCTTGATGTCCAT
>JABAHR010001426.1_pt2 | contig 12886 bp, 12 predicted proteins | sample 7062101 | NCBI WGS metagenome assembly JABAHR01 (sample SAMN14534553, study PRJNA622989) | marine sediment metagenome | biome: marine biome [ENVO:00000428]; feature: marine pelagic biome [ENVO:01000023]; material: deep marine sediment [ENVO:00002113] | place: India: Gulf of Kutch | collected... | reverse complement strand
GGACACCGTACCCTCAGCGAGCGGGGCATTATAGCGGCCCAAGGCCCTTCGTCAACAGCAAATTGAAACTTTTATGACTTTTTTGTCGCAGCCCATTCAAATCAATAACTTGTGGGCCGACGACCGGTCGCCTTCGCGCGCTGTCCGTGCAGCGTGCGGCGGCGCGCGGTCAGGCGCCGGGGAGTTCCCTCGTCCTCGGCCTTATCAGAACCGGAAGTTGAAGCCGGCCATCGGGCCCTGGTAGCTGAAATCCGTGCCCAGGTCGTCATCCCGGAAATCGGCCGTCTTGTACTGGTAGCCGAACAAAATGCGGTTCTGCTGCCGCTCGCCGACAGTCCAGGCCAGGTTCGCCTGCACCAGCAGGGTGCCCTCGGAATCGCCGAAGCTGGTGTCTGCCCGGGTCAGCAGAGCCCAGCGCTCGGAGAGGTCGAAGCGGTAGCGAATACCCACCAGGGCATCGTAATAATCTTTCGTCGAGCGCCGCTCGCCGACCGGCGCGTTGTTGATGATGAGGCGGAAGGTGTAGCGATCGTCGAACCCTGAATGGCGCAGCCCGCCGAAGAGGCTGAAGTTTGACCCGACGCCGCCCGGCCACCACGCGACCGCGCCGTCGAAAAAAAGCTGCTTGCTGTTCGAGTCAACGACGAACGCCGCACGCTCGGTCGAATCCGAGGTCTTCAGGTACGTCAGGTCGCCGAAGGCAGACCAGTTACCGCCGCCGCCCTCGACGTGAATCATGAACGCCGCGTCGAGAACGTCGAGCAGCTCACTGAATGAGATCTCCCCCGCGCCGACATCCGCATCCCGAAACGTAAGATCAACAGTGGTCTCCGTTGCCCACAGGTAAGGCGTGATCGACCATCCGAATTTGTCCATTTCCTGCCCGTGGGCGGCCGCTGCCGGCATCAGTGTCGAGAGCATTAGAATCGCGAAACCGCGGCGCATTGTAGACCTCGTCATAAACATACCCTTTTGACCAGGCATCGCACTGTGGAGAACCCGGATTGGCGAACTGCCTGTCGGTCGCTAGATTGGGGCTATATTAAGAGCTGGCTGCTCCCGCAAGACCATACGTGAATGACGCAGGTAGCACGAGCAAATGGGGAGGGTACATGATTCAGCGTGCTCGCCGCACCCCGGTGAAAAGGCGATCGGCCGCATTCTTTTGCGCCGCGGCCATGCTGGTTTATGCGGCCATGGCAAATGTGGCCGCACTGGCTCAGGATCTCACGCCACGGACCTACTGGCCGGCGCCGAAAGGGACCCGCCTTATCGTATTCGGCTATGCCTATCAGACGGGGGACGTGGTCACCGACCCGTCCATCCCCTTGACGGGGGTCGACTCCAGGATTGACTCAGGCGTTATTGCATACCAGCAAACCCTGGACTTGTTCGGTCGAACCGGGAATTTCCAGCTCGAAGTGCCCTACGTCGACGGCACGACAACCGGAATGGTCAGCGATGAACCCGGCCGGCGCGACGTCACCGGATTCGGCGATATTGCGGCTACCCTGACAATCAACCTGATGGGTGCTCCGTCGATGTCGCCCGTCGAGTTTCAGGAACTTCGGCACAGCCCCAGACCGATCCTCGGAACGAGCATAAAGATCGTAGCGCCCACGGGTGAATACGAAAAAGACAAACTCATCAACATCGGCACGAACCGCTGGGCGGTGCGTTTTCAACTCGGCTATATCCGCCCCCTGACCGCCAGGTGGTTGTTGGAGATGTCCCTTGGCGCGTGGTTCTTCGAGGACAACGATGAATTCCTGGGTGTGACCCGGAAGCAGGATCCCATCGCTGCCCTTAATTTCCATCTCGTTCGACGGTTCAAACCGGGACTGTGGGGATCGCTGGATCTCAACTATTACCTCGGCGGCCATTCGACTGTCGGTGATGTGCGCAGGGCCGACCTGCAGAGAAATTCGCGCATAGGCATCAGCTTTGCGTACCCCTTCCAACGCAAACACGCAGTCAAGCTCGGTTTCAGCAGGGGCGTGGTGACGGAATCCGGCGGCGACTTCCGTACTGTCACACTGAACTACGTTTATAGGATACGGTAGGCCCGCGTAGACCAGCGGTTATATTGCCGAGACCTGACCGGGAGATTCGTATGCGATTCGTACAGACGACGGTCCTGCTTTGCTGTGCCCTGGCCTCGGCCGATGCGGCGGAGATCCAGATCAGGGACGGCAGCATCGTCATTGGCACGATCCTGGGCCTGGAGGACGGAGAGGACCTGATCGTCGACACCGAATACATGGACGAGGTCAGCATCGAGTGGCAGGCCATCGAGACCATCCGCGAGACCCAGGTCATCGAGGTCGAGTTGTTCAACGGCCAGCGTCTATTCGGCCGGGTGGTGGTCGATGAAAAGGGGGTCTCGATTATCGGCGACGAGACAACGGTTACGTTGCCGCCCGACAGAATATTCGCGATCGCCGAGGTGAATGAAACCTTCTGGGAAGGGTTCGAGGTTTACACGGACGCCGGCATGAACATCGTGCGAGGTAACAACGAGGTCACCCAGCTGAGTTTCGGCGCCGGGATCAGCTATGGCGGCCGCGACTTCGAAACTTCCGTTGACGCAACGACCATCATCAACGAGCAGACCGAAGGCCAGGACCTCCGGCGTGCGACGCTCGCCGGCACTTATACATACCGCTTGCCCCGCAACTGGCAGGCGACCGGACTGCTGCAATTCGAGTCTGATGACCAGCAGGGGCTGAACCTCCGATCCCTGGTCGGCGGCGCGATCGGTAACCGGGTCTACAATCAGCGGCACATGCGTATCGACCTGTATGGCGGTCTCGTGGTCAACCGAGAGGAATTCGAAGAACAGCCGAGAAACGAAACGCTCGAAGGCCTGCTGGGCACCGCGTTCCGGCTGCGTTCGGCGAGAGGCATCGATATCGACGCGACACTTTCGATACTGCCCAGCCTGGAGCAAAGCGACCGCGTTCGCGTCCAGTTCGACGGCTCAATGAGTTTCGACCTCTTTTCCGACCTGGATTTCAAGCTGACCGTGTACGACCGCTATGACAGCCAGCCGCCGCCGGGGAACGAGACCAATGACACCGGTCTCACACTGGGGCTGAGCTGGAGTTACTGAGCGAGCGCCGTGCCCTTCCGAGGTCCGCAAAACGTCGGTGCTGCGTAAGCTATTGCGATCCCGGCCTGTTGCATTCCCGCAATGTCTGACGAGCGCGAAGGCAGCAGTTTCGAGTTCGCCGGGCTCCTGTTTGGCGACGTTTACACGATCGCCAGCCATCACACCGCCGCGGGTACCTCACAACCGATTCCTCGCTCGGGGATGCCTGGTACGGCCGCGCGCATCGAGGGCAACCAGGACGGCGAATTCGAGAGCTTCAGATTCGAGGCAGGCGCGTAGGACCTTTACCTGGCTCGCAAGCTCAGCGCCCACGAGTTCATGGCAGGCCTCTCGCCGACGCTGATGTTCGATCTTATCGAGCCTGTCTGGGACCGCCCGTTATTTCATGCGCACGCCGAGGGATATCCAACGGCGTTGCAAGCCGTGACATCGGCATGTCATTTCCTACAGCCCGTTCGACCCGACGGCAATGGCAGCGATATTGCTTGCCGGCATCGAATACCGATTTTCGAAGATCTTCTTACTGACGCCAAACGTGATCTGGACAACCATGGCGCAAATGCGGACGGCGTCAGGCCCGATGACGAGCTGCATCTGCGGCTGACGTTGTTCTTCGACCTCGAATAGCGGCGATCAGTCAGTCTCGGCATCCGCGGTCTCATCGTCCACGGTCTCTTCGTCCCCACTCGCGCCCGGTTCGCGGCTTGCGAGCCAGGTCTCGTACTCCTCGGAGAGGAGCAGGTCCGCCATGGACGAATCGTTCTCGAAGGCCTCGGGCCCGAGCGTATAGCCGAACGTCTTTTCCAGCGTGTCCAGGGCCTCCACCGCCCCGCCAAACCGTTTCTTAACGGTCCTCGCCCGCAGCACCGACCACCAACCGAGCTCCAGGCCGGGCTCGATCTGCACCGCTTTTTCCGCATAGCTCAACGCGTCCTCGGTGCTGCCGAGCACCAGCGAAGCTGCGGAGAGCCTGGCAACCATCGCCGCGTCCGGCACGCCGAGGCGGGACTGCAGCCTGAGCAGGGCCTGCATCGCCTCCTCGTATTTTCGCGACGGGAAGTAATAGTCGAGCAGCATCAGCGAGTACAGCGGCTCCTCCGGGAAATACTTGTCGACGTCGATGAGCGCCGCGCGCAATTTGCGACGGTTGCGCGTCGCCTTGGTCAGATGCACGGACGTCAATACGACGATGCGCTGACTGCGCAACTTGTCGTCGAGGTCGTCGAGGATGTCGAAATAGCGATCCACCTGCCTGTCTCGCGATGCCTTGAGGAGCTCCGTCATCTGGAACGTCTGCTGCTCCGTCGGTCCCTGGAAGCTGAGTAGCTTGCGGACCGCCGCTTTTCCGGGGTTCGTGGCGATGAGCTGAGTGCCGACAGCGTCGCTGAACTTCTCGCCGTCGAGGAAATCGATCCAGTCAACGATGACGACGCGGCCCTTGCCGTCGAGCCGCAGTTCGTACTCGTGGTAGTTGAACTGGAAATCCGGCAGGTCGTAGCGCACGATCGCTTTGCCGCGGTCGCCCTTCGAGCCGAATCCTAGCCACGCTGCGCGGATGTCCCCGCCGGTGCCGGCGAATGCCGACTGGAGGATACCGGTCAGGTTATCGTCGAAACTCTCGCGGAATCCCTGCTTGACCTTCTGATCGATCAGGCGCAAGCCGAAAATGCGCTCGAGCATGTCATCCCTGTCTATCGCAAGCGCGAACCGCTCCAGCGAGTCATTGTTCAGGTCGGCGACAATTTCCTGGAAACCGGCACGAAAGATCTCCTGGCGCTCCAATTCGGCCTGCTCCCGAGCGTCGCGTGCGTCGTCCTGCGCAAGCGCGGCCGGCGAACAGCAAGCGAAAGCGGCCAGCAGGCAGATTCTTGTTAGCACTGAATTCAAGGTGCCTCCTCGGTATCAGTTCAGGCTGACACGGGCAAAACGTCTTCGACCAACCTGGTAGACATTGGTGCTGCCGGCATCGATCGCGAGCGACCGGTCTTCGACGCGCTCGCCGTCGATGCGGACCGCCCCCTGCTTTATCATGCGGAAGGCTTCGGAGGTGCTGCTGACGAGACCGGCACCTTTAAGGAGATGGGCGATGCCAAGCGTCCCACCGTCGCTCTCGAGGGTAAGCTCCGGCATTTCGTCGGGCATCGCCCCTTCCCGGAAGCGCGAAATGAATGCCTGTTTCGCGGCCTCCGCCGCCGCATCGTCATGAAATCGCGCCACGATTTCGGCCGCGAGCTCGAACTTCGCATCGCGCGGATTCATACCGTCCCGGACCCGCTTTCCGAGGTCCTCGATGTCGTCCAGGGAGCGGAAGCTCAGGACCTCGAAATACCGCCACATCAGATCGTCCGAGATCGACATGAGTTTGCCGAACATCTCGCCGGGCGGCTCCGTTATGCCGACGTAATTCCCCAGCGACTTCGACATCTTCTGCACGCCGTCCAGGCCTTCCAGCAGGGGCGTAGTCATCACTACCTGGGGATCCTGCCCGTAATCCTGCTGCAGCTGCCGGCCCACCAGCAGGTTGAATTTCTGGTCGGTACCGCCGAGCTCGACATCGGCCTTCAGGGCGACCGAGTCATAGCCCTGTACGATCGGGTACAGAAATTCGTGGATCGATATGGGCTGCCCCCCTTCGTAACGCTTCCTGAAGTCGTCACGCTCGAGCATGCGGGCAACCGTGTGGTGCGACGCGAGCTTCACGAGCCCGGCGGCATCCATGTCGCCCATCCAGGTCGAATTGAACTCGATGCGGGTCCTGTCCCTGTCGAGGATCTTGTAGATCTGCGCTTCGTAGGTCTTTGCGTTTTCCTTTATCTCGTCGGGGGACAACGGGGGGCGCGTGGCGTTCTTGCCGGAGGGATCGCCGATCATGCCGGTGAAGTCGCCGATCAGGAAGACGACCTCGTGGCCGAATTCCTGGAACTGCCGCATCTTGTTGATGAGTACCGTGTGCCCGATGTGCAGGTCGGGCGCGGTCGGGTCGAAACCGGCCTTGACGACCAGCGGCCTGCCCTCCTTCAGCTTGGCCTCGAGGCCGTTTTCCGGCAGCACCTCGTCGGTGCCGCGGGTCAGCTCCGCGATTTGTGCCTTTGTAGTGCTCATTATTGCCTTTCTGGTGACCGCCCTCGGCGTGCAGCGGAACTGTAGCATTCTCCGCCACCGATGAAAGCCCTCGAGCGCCACCTTGCGTTCATTTGAAGCTTGATCGTTAACAGACTGACTTATAACACTTTTCTTTGACGTTGCGGCAACGCCACGGTAGAGTAGCGGCATTCTCGAACCTGGGGTCGCAGACTTGCATCGTCCGGTCAGTCCATTACTGCACGATTACAAGCCGTCTGCAGCGAAAAAGCCGAAGAGTCTCAAAGGACTGCAATGGTTTGTCGTCGGCCTCGGTATCCCGCTCGCCGGCCTCGCCTTCGTCTCGAAGCTCACCCCGATGACGCCGCCGGCGGCGGCGCCGGAAGAGCCGGTGATTACCGCAGCCGATCCCGCCCGATACGAAGTCGAGGAACTCGTTTATGCGGAAACGCCGCTGGTCCTCGTTGACGCGATCAATCCGCCACCGTACCAGAAGCTGAACCTGACCATCCGCCGCGGCGACACGCTCGACAAGCTGTTCCGGCAGCACGACCTCGACCTAGGTCACCTTGCGGAGATTTCGCGGCTGGAAGAAGCGCGCAATCGCTTTCGCAAACTCAAGCCCGGCGACCAGTTCGAGATCACTCACGACCAGGGCGACCTGGTCAGCATGTACTCGAAACTGAACCTGACGAGTGCGCTCAGGATCGAGCGCAACGACAAGGGCTTCAAGGCCGAAGTCGTCGAGCGGCCCGTGGAGAAGCGCAAGCGGCTGGCCCACGGCACGATCGAAACCTCGCTTTTCGAAAGCGCCGCCGACGCCGGCCTGTCCGACCGGGTCATCATGAACATCGCCGGAATCTTCGCCTGGGATGTCGATTTCGTTCTCGATATACGTAGCGGTGACGACTACTACGTTCAATACGAAGAGATATGGCAGGACGGTGAGTACGTGACCGATGGCGATATAATCGCGGCGGAATTCAACAACAACGGCAGCACGCACCAAGCGGTTCGTTTCGTCGACGACGAGGGCCGCAGTGACTACTTCACGCCGGACGGCCACAGCGTAAGGAAAGCCTTCATCCGGGCGCCGGTCGATTTCACCCGCATCAGTTCCAACTTCAACCCGAGGCGACGCCACCCGATCCTCAACACGATCCGCGCCCATCGCGGCGTGGACTACGCCGCCCCCAGGGGTACACCGATCAAGGCGGCGGGCGACGGCAAAGTCATCTTTCGTGGCGTGAAAGGCGGCTATGGCAATACCGTCATCCTGCAGCATGGCGGCAATATCACGACGCTCTACGCGCACATGTCGCGCTTCGCCGGTGTCAGTATCGGCAATCGCGTGCGGCAGGGCCAGACCATCGGCTATGTCGGCGCAACCGGGCTTGCGACGGCCAATCACCTGCACTACGAGTACCGCCTGAACGGCGTGCACCGCAATCCGCGCACCGTCGAGCTGCCGCAGGCCGACCCCATCGACCAGCGTTATCGCCAGCGGTTCCTCGCCGCCGTGGAACCGATCCTGGAGGAACTCGAGGACTTCAAGAGCACGCGGCTCGCGTCCGTTGCCTACAGCAACAAGTAGTGCCGGCCCACGATGCCTGATCTGTACATCGGCCTTATCTCGGGCACGAGCATGGACGGGGTCGATGCCGCGCTGGTCGAGTTCGGCAATCGTTCCCTGAAGATCGTGAGCGGACGGACGACCCCATACCCGGATGCACTTCGCAAGCAACTCCTCGATGCCGCATGGAAGCCGGACACCTGCACGACCGACGTCATCGGCACGCTCGATCAGTGGGTGGGCGAGTGCTTTCGCGATGCGGCGCTCGAACTCCTGCAGGCGGCGGGCGTCGATCCCGCCCGGGTGCGCGCCATCGGCAGTCACGGGCAGACACTCCGGCACCGGCCGGACCGGGCGCGGCCGTACACGCTGCAGATCGGCAATGCCGACGTCATCGCGAAGGGAACGGGTATCGACTGCGTGGCCGATTTCCGCAGCGCGGACCTGGCGCTGGGCGGACAGGGAGCGCCGCTGGTGCCGCCGTTTCATGAGTGGCTGTTCCGCTCGCCGGACGCCGATCGCTGTGTATTGAATATCGGCGGTATTGCGAACATCACGGTGTTGTCCTCAGGCCCGGACCCGGTCACGGGCTTCGATACCGGCCCGGGGAATACACTCATGGACGCATGGATCAGGCGCCACCAGGACCGTGCCTTCGATGACGGCGGGCGCTGGGCCGCCAGCGGCACGCCGATCCGTTCACTGCTCGAGGCGATGCTGGCCGACCCGTATTTCGCGAAGGCGCCGCCCAAGAGCACCGGTTTCGAGTATTTCAACGAGGCGTGGCTGTCCGGGTGGCTCGCGAACGACATGCCGCCTGCGGATGTCCAGGCGACCCTTGCCGAGCTAACGGCTGTCACCGTCGCGGAGGCCATTGGCCGTTACGCAACCAACACCCGCGAGGTGCTGGTCTGCGGCGGCGGCGTCAAGAATCTCGATTTGCTGCGCCGTCTCGGGGAACGCCTCGCACCAGTGCCACTGGCATCCACGGCGGATACCGGCCTCGATCCGGATCGCGTCGAGGCCTGCGCCTTCGCCTGGCTGGCAATGCGCACGTTGAACGGAGATCCGGGCAATGCCCCCGGGGTTACCGGCGCCAGCCGCGAGACGGTGCTCGGCGCCATCCACAGCGGCCGCTAAACTGAGTAACAGTTAAAGGTCTCGTAACGTCGGCATTGCTATACTGGCTGGCCCGACAAAAAAGAGAAGACCGTGGACGCGCCCTCACTGCCACCTGCCGACCTGTACATCAATCGCGAACTCAGCATGCTCGAGTTCAACAAGCGTGTACTGGCGCTGGCGCAGGACCCGGACGTGCCCTTGCTCGAGCGGCTGCGCTTTCTGTGCATCACCTGCACCAACCTCGACGAGTTCTTCGAGATTCGCGTGGCCGCGCTGAAACAGCGCATGGAGATCGGCGCTCTCGCGCAGGGGCCGGAGATGCTGCCGGCCCAGCAGGTATTCGACGCTCTGCGGCACCAGATGCTCAATATGGTAAGCCAGCAGTACGAGCTACTGAACAACGTGATGTTCCCGCAGCTCGCAAATGCGGGAGTATGCTTCGTGCGCAGCGAGGATTGGTCGGAGGAACAGCAAGGGTGGCTCAGTGAATACTTCGACGACCAGGTCGTTCCGGTCCTGACCCCCCTGACTTTCGACCCGTCGCGTCCGTTCCCGCGCATCCTGAACAAGAGCCTGAACTTCATCGTCCGGCTCAAGGGTCGCGACGCCTACGGGCGCCGGCGCCATCGGGGCATGGTGCAGGCACCGCGGTCGCTGCCGCGCATCATCAAGCTGCCCGAGCACCTCGGCAACCCGGGCTGCCACGAATACGTGTTCCTGTCGTCGGTGATTCGTGTCCATGTCGACAGGCTGTTCCCCGGTCTCAAGGTCGACGGCTGCTACCAGTTCCGCGTAACCCGCAACAGCAACCTTTACGTCGACGAGGAAGAAGTGAGTGATCTCGTCGGCGCGCTCGAAGGCCAGCTCGAAGCCAGCCGTTACGGCGCGGCCGTGCGCATCGAGGTTGGCCACGAATGCCCGCCCGACCTGCAGCAATTCCTGCTGGATCACTTCCGCCTGCAGGAACAGGACATGTACCTGGTCGACGGCCCGGTCAACCTCAACCGGCTGGCGACCGTCTGCGACATCGAGGACCGACCGGAACTCCTGTACAAGCCCTTCTCGCAAGGGCTGCCCGAGGAGCTGCTGACCGACAAGGACATCTTCGCGACACTGTCGAAGAAGAACGTGTTGCTGTACCACCCCTTCCAGAGCTTCGCGCCGGTCATCGACTTCATAAAATCCGCTTCGACGGACAGTGAAGTACTGGCGATCAAGATCACGCTGTACCGAACAGGTGCCGATTCGCCGGTCGTCGATCACCTGGTGAACGCCGCACGGGCCGGCAAAGAAGTGACGGTGATCATTGAGCTCATGGCCCGCTTCGACGAAGCCGCCAATATTTCGCTCGCCAACCGGCTGCAGGAGGCTGGTGCACACGTCGTCTACGGCCTCGTCGGCTACAAGACCCACGCGAAGATGACGCTGGTCGTCGTGCGGCGCGAGGGCGACGAGCTGCGTCGCTACGTGCACCTCGGCACCGGCAACTACCATCACAGCACGGCCAAGGTCTACACGGACTACGGCTACATGAGCAGCGACAAGAAACTCGGCGAGGACGTGCACAAGATCTTCATGCAGCTCACCAGCCTGACCGAAGCGCGCGACCTCAATCTCATGATGACGTCACCTTTCAACCTGTTCGACGGCGTCATGGCGAAGATCAAGCGCGAGACCGAAAACGCGCAGGCGGGTCGCAAGGCGCACATCATCGTCAAGGTGAACGCCATCAACGAGCCACGCGTTATCGACTCGCTCTACGAAGCCTCTCAGGCCGGCGTTAAGGTCCAACTGATCGTGCGCGGTATCTGCGTGCTGCGCCCCGGCGTGCTCGGGCTGTCCGACAACATCACGGTGCGCTCGATCCTGGGGCGCTTCCTGGAACACTCGCGCGTCTACTACTTCTACAATGACGGCGACGACGAGATTTATTGCGCCAGCGCGGACTGGATGGAGCGAAACCTGCTGCACCGCAACGAGAGCTGCTTCCCGATTCGCCAGAAGACGCTGAAGGAGCAGCTGAAACGTGACCTGAAGCTGTATCTGGCCGACAACTGCAATGCCTGGGTGCTGCACGGGGATGGCAGCTACGAGCGGCTCGTCCCTGGCGAGGCGGAGCCGGTATCCGCCCAGGAGACGCTGCTGCAGCTGCTGGCGTTGCCGAGTGGTCAGCCGTAGCGGAGTTCGTAACCTGCCTGGGAAAGCAGGCGCTGCTCGCGTGCCAGGTCGGCGAGCGTCAGTGGATTGACACTGAGCCATTCCGGATCGAACTTCAATGCCAACGTGCGAGCGTCGACGCAAATCTCTGCGGGCGGAATCTCGGCGTCGTTCCGGCTGCGATTCATGAGCACTGCGAGCCGCAGGATGATGGCCAGCCGCAGCGCCGGCTCGCGCCAGGTGCGGGGCAATTCCTTGAGATAACGCATCACGATCTGGTGCCGCTGACTCGCGATCAGGAACGCGAGGAGGCGTTGCTCGGCGCGCGGAAATCCGGGCATGTCTGCATTTTCCGCGATGTAGGCGCCGTGCCGCTGGTATCCGTCGTGAGAGATATCGAGACCGATCTCGTGCAGCTGCGCCGCCCAAATCAGGCCCTGTTCGGCCAGCTCGGATGTCAGCTGCCAGGCTTGGGCGCACTGCTCGAGGAGCAGGCACGCGGTATCGGCAACCCGCTGGGCCTGGGCTTCATCGACGTTGTAGCGTGCCGCCATCGAGCGCACGGTACGCTCCCTGGCATCCTCGTGCTGCAGCCGTCCGAGAAGGTCGTAGAGCAGTCCTTCCCGCAGCGCTCCGTCCGAAACCCTGAGTCGCTCGATACGCAGCACGCCGATCAGTTCCGCAAGGATCGACAACCCGCCCGGCCATACCTGTGCGCGACGCTCGGACAATCCCGGCATCTTCAGCCTATCGACGAACCCCGCCCTGATGGCCCGCTCGATCAGTTCCTCGAGTGCCTCGAGGGTCAGGTCCCTTTCGACAATGCCGATTGCGCTGGCGACTCGCTCGGTTGAAATAATCGTGCCCGAGGTACCGATCGCCTCAACTTCGCCCGAGCCGCGGAAGAACGCCTTCACGGGGCGCAGCTCCAGCCGCGCCGCGACTCTCGCCGCATCGAATCTCTCACGCGTGATGACACCGTCGGGGAAGAAGCCTTCGGTCATGCGGACGCAGCCGAGATGCAGACTCTCTAGCGCGCGCGGCCTGGCGCCCTGCCCCAGGATGAGTTCGGTACTGCCGCCGCCGATATCCATCACGAGACGCAGACCGTCGTTGGGCGGGAGACTGTGCGTAACGCCCTTGTAGATCAGGCGGGCCTCCTCGATGCCCGATATGACCTCTATCGGGTGACCCAGCGCTTCCTCGGCTTCGCCCATGAAGCCGGTGTCTTCGCGCGCGCGCCGGATCGTGCTGGTGCCGGCGGCACGCACGCTTGCGGCATGCATGTCGCGCAGCCGCTGGCCGAATCGGGAGAGGCACTGCAGGGCACGGGCGCGCGCATCCGGCGACAGGTCCCCGCTGTCCGACAGGCCCTCGGCAAGGCGCACGGTCTCCTTGATGCGATCGATGATCGTGAGCTGGCCGTGGCGCAGCTCGCCGACGATCATGTGGAAACTGTTGGAACCGAGATCGACCGCAGCGATGACTTCCTTTGCATCGCTGGCCGCCGGCATGCCGGCGCGATTCTCTTCGCTGCTGGTAGCTATGGTCTCGGCCGTATTGACGACTCGTTGTCAGTCTATACGGAGAATGACGATCCGCAGCCGCAGGTCGTTTGCGCGTTCGGATTGCGGATGATGAACTGCGCACCCTGCAGGTCTTCCTTGTAGTCGATCTCGGCGCCCATCAGGTACTGGACACTCATCGGGTCCACGATCAGCTTGACGCCCTGGTTTTCGACCTGGCTGTCGCCTTCCTCCATCGTCTCGTCGAACGTGAAACCGTACTGGAAACCCGAGCAGCCGCCGCCGGAAATGAATACGCGCAGCATCAGGTTGGGA
>JABAHR010000859.1_pt1 | contig 12897 bp, 10 predicted proteins | sample 7062101 | NCBI WGS metagenome assembly JABAHR01 (sample SAMN14534553, study PRJNA622989) | marine sediment metagenome | biome: marine biome [ENVO:00000428]; feature: marine pelagic biome [ENVO:01000023]; material: deep marine sediment [ENVO:00002113] | place: India: Gulf of Kutch | collected... | reverse complement strand
CAGCATGTTCAAGGTTTCGTCGAACCCGAAATCGAACTCCGCGGCGCTCATGACTCACGGCCCTCCCAGGGCAAATTCGGCGTGTGGCGCTTTCTAGCAGATACCCGGGCGAAAGTTAATGCGCCATCCGGCCCAAAAAACCGAGGCCGCTCGCGGATTCAGTCCTCGAGCACCACGAGCTCGGCACCTTCATCCACCCGCTCGCCCACCCGACAGTTCACTGATGCCACCCGAGCAGCACGGGGCGCGGCCACGGTGTGCTCCATCTTCATCGCCTCCACCACGGCGAGAACGGCGCCCGCTTTCACCCGGTCGCCCGGCTTGACCGGGACGGCGATGACCTGCCCGGGCATGGGCGAGACGACCCTGTCCCCCGCCGCCGCGCCAAGCGCGCGGGCTGCGCCCTCACCTTCGGCGGGATCGAATTGGGCCGTTGCTCCCGCGATTATGACGAAGAGGCTGGAACCGGCCGACACCACCCGGGCACCGACCCGGTTGCCGTCCACACGCAGCGCAAGCGCGCCGTCGTTCCAGCTGACGTCGGCGATCTCGAAGGCTTCGCCGTCAACCCGGGCCCCACCGTCCCCCAGCACCACCTCGACCTCCTTGCGCTCCCGCTTGAAACGCTGAGCGAAGGACGCCGGCCCGTTCAACCTGAACCCGTCGCGACGGGCCCAGGGCCCAACGCCGTCACCAAGCTGCCGGGCGGCGATGGCCGCGCAGATGGCCGGCAGGTGTTCTTCCTGCCCAAGGAGCTCGTCCGCGTGATCTTCTGCGATGCCCGTCGTGTAATCTCCGCCGCGAAAGACCGGATGGGCGAGCAGCTGCCGGAGGTAGGCGACGTTGTGCGCCACGCCGGCAATCTCGGTGCGCGCCAGGGCACGGTCGAGGGACGTGATTGCCGCGTCGCGGTCGGGGCCGTGGGCAATCACCTTCGCAAGCATGGGGTCGTAGTGAACGCTCACGGCGTCCCCCGAGGCGACGCCGGAGTCCACCCGCACATCTTCCGGAAAGGCCACGTGGGCGAGCGTTCCGGTGGACGGCAGAAAACGCCGAAGCGGGTTCTCGGCGTACACGCGCGCCTCCACCGCGTGGCCGTTACGCGGTATCTCATGCTGTCCAAACGGCAGCTTCTCGCCAGCCGCAACTCTGAGCTGCCACTCGACGAGGTCCAGCCCGGTGATCGCCTCGGTGACCGGATGCTCGACCTGGAGCCGGGTGTTCATCTCCATGAAGAAAAACTCGCCCGCCTGGGAGATGAACTCCACCGTGCCCGCCCCAACGTAGCCGATGGCCTTGGCCGCCTGCACGGCGGCCTCTCCGAGCAGGGTGCGCATCTCCTCTGAAACCGTTGGTCCGGGCGCTTCTTCGATGACTTTCTGATGGCGCCTCTGCACCGAGCAGTCGCGCTCGTGGAGGTGCAGCGTATGACCGATCCCGTCCGCAAGGATCTGCACTTCGAGGTGCTTCGGGGCATCCAGATAGCGCTCGAGAAGCACGAGCTCGTCGGCAAACGCTGCCGCCGCTTCGCGCCGCGCCCCCGCCAGGGCGGCCGTGAACTCGTCTGCATCGCGAACCAGACGCATGCCCTTGCCGCCACCGCCCGCGGAAGCCTTGATCAGCAACGGGTAACCGATCTCCGCCGCGGCTCGGGCCAGTGCCACCTCGCTCTGATCCTCCTCCTGGTAACCGGGCACCACGGGCGTTCCCGCGGCCGCCACGATGCGCTTGGCTTCGATCTTCGAGCCCATGGCGCGAATGGCACTGGCCGAAGGTCCAACGAACGCGATGCCGCGCTCCTCGCATGCGGCAGCAAAATCCGCGTTCTCCGAGAGAAACCCGTAACCGGGATGAACGGCGGACGCGCCGTGCCGCTCGGCGGCATCGAGCACCGCATCGATGCGCAGGTAGCTCTCCCTGGCAGGCGCCGGGCCGATCCGTTCAGCCACGTCTGCCATCCGCACGTGCTGGGCGTGAGCGTCGGCATCGGAATACACAGCCACCGTGCGTATCCCCAGGCGCGAAGCGGTGCGCATGATTCTGCAGGCGATCTCGCCACGGTTTGCGATGAGCAGGGCATCGAACATGGCTACATCCTGAATACGCCGAAGCCGGACTGAGGTTGCAGCGGCTCCCGGCAGGCGACATCGAGAGCCAGACCGAGCACGCGCCGGGTATCCGCGGGATCGATGACGCCGTCGTCCCAGAGCCTTGCGCTGGCGAAATAGGGGTGTCCTTGAGATTCGTACTGGGCACGGATATCGTCCATGAACGCCGTCTGCTCGGCCTCCGGCCACTGGTCTCCGCGCGCCTCGGCGCCGTCCCTGCGCACGGTGGCCAGAACGTGAGCCGCCTGCTCTCCACCCATCACGGAGATCCGCGCGTTCGGCCACGTCCAGAGCATTCGGGCACCATAGGCGCGCCCGCACATGGCGTAGTTGCCGGCTCCGAACGAGCCGCCGATCACCACGGTGAACTTCGGCACGCGGGCGCAGGCCACCGCCGTGACCATCTTCGCGCCGTCCTTGGCGATACCCTGATTCTCGTACTTCTTGCCCACCATGAAGCCGGTGATGTTCTGCAGAAAGAGCAGCGGCACACCGCGCCGATCGGCCAGCTGAATGAAGTGCGCGCCTTTGAGCGCCGACTCGGAAAACAGGATGCCGTTGTTGGCGATGATGCCGACGGGCATCCCCTCGATGTGGGCAAACCCACAGACCAGGGTTTCTCCGTACAGCGCCTTGAATTCGTGAAACTCCGAGGCGTCGACCAGGCGAGCGATGATCTCCCGAACGTCCACCGGGGTGCGCGGGTCGGCGGGCAGCACACCGTACAGCTCATCCTCGACAAAGGCCGGAACCCTGGGTGCACGAGTCTCGACCGTGGCGCGATAGCGCTGCTGGCTGGCGGCGACGATTTCGCGCGCGATGCTGAGCGCGTGTGCGTCGTCCGCGGCCAGATAATCCGTCACGCCGGAGGTGCGGCTGTGCACGTCCCCACCCCCCAGGCTTTCCGCGTCTACCTCCTCGCCGGTCGCGGCCTTCACCAGCGGCGGCCCGCCGAGGAAGATCGTGCCCTGCTCCCGCACGATGATCGCCTCGTCGCACATGGCCGGCACGTATGCGCCGCCGGCCGTGCAGGAGCCCATCACCACGGCGATCTGCGGAATGCCGCGCGCCGACAGGTTGGCCTGGTTGTAGAAGATCCGGCCGAAGTGATCGCGGTCGGGAAAAACGTCCGCCTGCATGGGCAGGAACGCGCCGCCGGAATCCACCAGGTAGACACAGGGCAGGCCGTTCTCCAGGGCGATTTCCTGCGCTCTCAAGTGCTTTTTGACGGTGATCGGGTAGTAGGTGCCGCCTTTGACGGTGGCATCGTTAACCACCACCATGCATTGCGTGCCGGCGATCCTGCCGATGCCGGTGACGATGCCACCGCTGGGAATCCAGTCATCGTAGAGCTCGTAGCCCCCAAGCTGGCCGACCTCGAGGAACGGCGAGCCAGGATCCAAAAGACGCGCGAGACGCTCCCGCGGCAGGAGCTTGCCGCGGCCAACGTGACGCTCCCTGGAGCGGGCGTCTCCGCCCTCGGCGATGCGCCCCGCCAGCGCTCTCAGCTCGCCGGCGAGTGCCCGGTGGTGCTCGGCGTTCGCGGCGAAAGCAGCGCTGCCGGTGTCGACGTTCGATTGCAGAATGGCCATAGCTCCCCCCAGGCCGCAACGATACACAACGGCGCCAGCTCAATGAACTGCCTGCCAAGGCACTGCCCGCCGACGAGCAGGCGCCCTCCCGTCAGCGAACCCAGGCGAGCGTGTCGTCCAACGCCCTCTCCAGCTTCGTGAACAGCTCGTCGATCTGTTCCGCCGAGATGATAAGCGGCGGGCAGATCGCCACCACGTCCCCGAGCGCTCGAAGGATCAGCCCGTGGGACTCGCAGCGTTCCTGGCAATGCGCCCCCACGCCGCGCGCAGCGTCAAAGGGCGTACGGGCGTCCTTGTCCGCCACGAGCTCTACGGCACCCAGGAGCCCGACCCCACGCGCATCGCCCACCAGGGGGTGGTCGGCCAGAGCGGCTAGGCGTTCCAGGAACGGCTCCGATACGGCAGCCGCATGGGCGAACAGCTCCCGCTCTTCCATAAGCTCGAGGGTGCGCAGCGCCACGGCCGCGCAGACCGGGTGTCCCGTGTAGGTGAAGCCGTGACCAAAGGTCCCCACGTCGGCACTCTGCTCCACCAGCGGCTCGTACATGAAATCGGGAATGACCACGGCGCTTAACGGCAGATAGGCGGAGGAGACGGCCTTGGCCACGCTCATGGTGGTCGGCTCGATCCCGAAGGTTTCGGCGCCGAACGCTCGCCCGGTGCGGCCAAAGCCGCAAATCACCTCATCGTCGATGAAGAGGATGTCGTGCCTGGCAAGGAGTGCCTGCACCTTGGCGAAGTAGCCGGGCGGCGGCACTATCACGCCGCCCGCAGCCTGAACGGGCTCGGCAATGAAGGCGGCAATGGTCTCCGGGCCCTGTGCAACGATGAGTTCCTCCAGATCGCCTACGAGACGGTCGACGAACTCGGTCTCGGTCTCACCGCCCTTCGCCTCGCGATAGTAATGCGGGGAGTCGACGTGCAGCACGCCGGGGATCGGCAGATCGAAGTGGGCGTGGAAGGCGGGAAGACCGGTCAGGGACCCGGCAGCCACGGTCACCCCGTGGTAGCCGCGCATCCGGCTGATGATCTTCTTCTTCTCGGGCTTGCCGATGGCGTTGTTGTAGTACCACATGAGCTTGATCTGGGTGTCGTTCGCATCGCTGCCCGACAAGCCGAAGAACACCTTCCCGGCGTCGAAGGGGGCCATGGCTTTCAGCCGCTCGGCCAGCAGTATGCTCGGCTCGTTGCTGCGACCACCGAACAGCTGAGAGTAGCTGAGCTTGCGCATCTGCTCGGCCGCCGCGTTCACGAGCTCTTCCTCACCGTAACCCAGCGCCGTGCACCACAGGCCCGCCATGCCTTCGAGATACTGGCGCCCCTGGGCGTCCCACAGATAGACGCCCTCTGCCCGGTCGTGGACGCGCGGACCAACCTTGCGATGCTGATCTAGATTCGTGGTGGGGTGGAGCACGTGCTGGAGATCCTTGGCCTCCAGCGAACCGGGCGGAAACTGATTGTGCAGGGGGTCGGCCATGAGCATCTCCAGGTGGTGCAGCCGGAGGACGAAGCTTACGGCCGCCATCGTGGATGCGCCACGACAACGCCACGGCAAAGCGGCACCGGCGACCATTGCGTTACACTTCGCGCCATGCTCACCCGCGCCGTTACACCCGCTTTCCTGATTCTGATCATTCTGTTGGCCAACGCCGCCTCGGCAGCGACGGAGACCACGGGCGCCGCTTCGGACACGCCGGCCGAGCCGAGCGCCCGGAACGGCTCGATGCGGTCTGCTGCCGAGCTGCTGGTCGCAGACGAAGCCGCCCTCGGCTGCCATCTCGAAGCCTCGGCCGACCAGCCGAACCCCGGGCCCTGTGACGTCTTTCTGAAGCTGACCGCCACCAGCGACGGCGAGTCTCGCCGACAGGCGGCGGCCCACAACAACCGAGGTCTGATCATGGTCAGGCTGGGCGGGTTGGAGGAGGCGCTCGACGACTTCGAAGCCGCTCTCGCGCTGGCCCCGACACTGAGCGCGGCAGAGGTCAACCGGGGCACCGTGCTCTTCCGGATGGGGCTCTATCCCGACGCGCTCCAGGCATTCGAGTCCGTCATCGCCAACGATGCCGATCATCGCGCAGCGGCGTTGTTCAACCGCTCCTTCGTTTATAGGGCCCTTGGCGAGCTGGACCTCGCCGCCGCGGATCTGGCATCGGCGGCAGCGATGGACGCAACGGTCACGGGGAGCCGGCAGCCGCTGGGCGCGCAGGCGCGGTCTGCCCCAGACCCCATCGGCCCGCCGGCGGATCCCCGGGATCAGGCCCCCGAGTAGACGCGCTCCACGCGCTCGCCGATGCCGGTGAGGATCTCGTAGGCTATGGTTTCCGCCCAACCGGCGACTTCGTCGACGGACACCACATCGCCGAACAACTCGACCCAGTCACCGGACTGTACCTCGAGACCGGTCACGTCCACCAGCGTGAGGTCCATGGATACCCGGCCCAGCAGCGCGCAGCGCCGACCTTCCACCGCAGCGAAGCCCCGACCTGAAACCAACCTCGGCAGCCCGTCCGCGTAACCGAGCCCAACCACCGCGACCCGCAGATCGGTGGGCGCAACGTAGCTTGCCCCGTAGCCCAGCGGACTTCCGGCCGGGCACTCCCGGACCTGGAGGACGGGCGCTTCCAGGACTGCGACCCGGCGCATCGGGTTGGCACGATCAGAAAACGGGTTGCCGCCGTAAAGACCCACCCCGGGGCGACCCAGCTCACCACAGCGCGAGGCGTCGGCCAGCATGCCCGCCGAGTTGCCGATGCTCGTGCGCAGGCCCGGAAACGCGTCGGCCACCCGCCTGAAGCGCTCGACCTGCCGGTCGTTCATCGGGTCATCAGGCCTATCCGCGCAGGCGAGATGGGTGACGAGAAGACGCAGGTTCATCCCGGCAAACTGCCCCGCATCGACGTCGGCGGGGAAACCCAGGCGGTTCAGTCCGGTATCCACGTGCAGCGCCGCAGGATGATCCCGGTGTGCCCGCCAGGCTTCGAGCTGGCCCGGGTGGTTGAGCACGGGAACGAGGTCGTGCGCTGCGAGGGTCTGCGCGGTTGCGCCGGTGGCGCCTTCGAAAACGTAGACGGTGTTTTCCGGTAGAGAGGCCCGAAGCGCCACCCCTTCCTCCACGGTGGCCACGAAGAACTCGTTGCAGCCCTCCGCGTGCAGGGTTGCTGCCACCTCGGCGAGGCCCAGCCCATAGGCGTTGGCCTTGACGACGCCGCCCGCGGATCCGCCCGCAGCTTCCGCTGCGCTGGAGAACAATCGGTAGTTCGAGGCCAACGCAGCCAGATCGACGTGCAGCCGGCCGCGCATGATCAGCGGAGGGTGTTGATGTACGCGACCACGTCGTTGATGGCTTTGTCGTCAGCCAGGGTGCTGGCCATGGGCTTCATCTGCATGCCGTAGATGTCGGCAGGATCGTAGCCGCGCAGGCCGCTTTGATAGTTCTTTATCTGGCGTGCGAGGTACCAGTCGTTCTGGCCAGCGAGCTTCGGACCACCCAGCGCCTGGTTGCCTTCCCCATTCGCGCCGTGGCAGGCCACGCAAACCGCGTAACCCTTCTGGCCCGCCGCCACGTCGCCTTCGATGGTCGCCGCCGCAGGCCCCGCCGTAAGCGTTCCGATGTACTCGATGAGGTTGGCTTCGGTTGCGGGTTCCGCCGACGTCATCGCCATGGGCCGCATCTGCATGCCGTAGGTGTCGCCCGCTGCGGTGCCGCGATGCCCCGCTCGATAGGCGGCAAGCTGACGGCTGATGTACCAGGGCTCCTGCCCGGCGATGCGCGGCGCGTTCAGGGCCGCGTTGCCTTCGCCATTCTGTCCGTGGCAGCTCGCGCAGACCATGTAGGCCGCTTTGCCAGCGGCCACGTCCGCCGCCGCGGAGCCAACGCCGAGGACCATCGGGACCAGCACGACCATGAACAGAAAACCCGTCGTACGACGCAAAACGAACGGCACGGTTGAGCGCGGCATGAAACCTCCTGATAACTGCATTCGAAAGGGCGGCGAGCGCAGCGAACTATAGCGAGTTACCGTCGGGAAACTCAAGGTAAGCCGGCGGTGCCTGACACGCGCAGCAATGCCCCGGAGACGGTTCGGCCACCGCCTCTTCAGCCTTTGCCGGCAAGCTCTCGAGCCTGGGCGATCCAGTCGTCCTTCTCGATCCGGTGCTTGAACGCCGCCAGGGGGTGGTGGTCGTCCTCGAGTGCCTTGAGGTCAATGTCGGCAATCTGTCCGAAGGTGTGAATGCCCAGCTCGTTGAGCTGGTTGGCGAGCTTGTCGCCGATGCCCCGCATCTGGGTGAAGTCGTCGCCCGCGGGGGCTCGATCGCTCGCCGCGAGCCGCTCTTCCAGGCGAGAGACGACGGCGATCAGGCGGTCATTGCTCTCACGAGCCTCGCTGAGCTGCTGATTCAGCACGAGCATCATCTTGCCGTCTTCTTCGGTGATCGACGCTCGCTCACCGTCTGCGAGTTCAGCCCGCCACTTAACCTCGTTGAGCTCCTCGGTTCGCTCCCTGACCAGCTCCTCCAGCGTGGTGACCTGCTGCTGCAGCACCTCGAGCTTCTTGTCCTCGGCAGAAGGCCCCAAGCGTCCTTTCGCGCCTGATTCGTCAGCCGCCAGGTCCTCGCCCGGCTCGTCGCCAGGCTCCCCAGCCGAATCCAGCTCTTCCCTGAGCTCGGCGAGCTGCCGTTCTTTCTCCGCCAGGACCTTCGCATGGGCTTTTTCCATGCTGGCCTGCTCGTCCTTGGCCTGGGCGAGCTCTTCCTCCAGGCTGAGCATCAGATCGCGTTGCTGCTGCTCCAGCTCCGAATCCGAATCACCGCCGGCTTCGGCGGCGGCCTCCAGCTCCTGATTACGCTCCATGAGCACTTCGAGCTCCTCGGACAAAGCACGACGCTCCGACTCCCGCTCGCTGGTGATGCGGTTAGCGGTCTTGACGCAGCTCTGCAGGCGCTCCACTTCCTGACGCTCCGCGGCGAGGGACTCCTCCAGCTCCAGCGCCATTTCCTCGTAAACGCCAACCGATTCCATTTTCTCTTTCAGCGCTGCTAGCTCAGCTTCCCGCTCGCTCAGCCGACCCTCGAGCGTTTCGATGCGAGCCGCCTTTTCCCGGACCTCCTCGCTGCGGGCGTTCAGATCGTCACGCAGCTGGCCAAGGTTGTCGCCGAGGCTGTCGATCTGCTTGCTGGCGAATTCCGTTGTCTCGAACAGGGTCTCGTTGCGGCTCGTCAGAGAGTCCGCATTCTCGCGCAGCGCTGCGATCTCCTGGTCTCGCTCGTTCAGAAGCCGCGTCTTGTCCGTCAGCGCCTCGGTGAGATCCGCGTTCTCGAGCTGCAAAGCCTTGAGCGCTTCCTGCTCCTCTTCTGAAGGACCGGTCGCCTGCTCCGCAGCATCTGAAAGGCTCTGGCATTTCTCTTTCCAGTCAGCCAGCTCCAGACGGAGGTCGGTGATCTCGGCAGTACGTGCCTGCACCTCGTTCTGAAGTTCCTGATGTTTGTTTCCCTGGGCCTCGAGCTGGCTCTGCAGCTCGTTCACTCGCTGCTGACGCTCTTTACTGGCAGCAGCGGCCTGATCGGACGCGGCACGATGGCTCGCTTCGAGCGCTTCGAGTTGGGTCTGCAGGTCGTTGGCGTGCTCCGTGCGCTCACGCAGCGCGGCTGCCAGCTTGGGCACCCGCTCCTGCCATTTGGTGAGTTCCTGCTTGAGATCCTCCAACTCGCGTCCCTTCCCTGGTGCACGAGCAGGTCCCGATCCGGCCTCTTCTGGAGCATTATCGGCTGACCGTGTCAGGCCGTTTTTCGACAATTCCTGCATGCGGGTATCCATCCACTCCGAGGACCGTCTGGCCGACTTTCTCGGGTCACCGCGCAAACCTACTCGAATTAGAGAAGCACGAATGTGAACTAGGTGGGAATTCAGATCGCCGTGACGCGCGTCACGATTCGCTCAGCGCAGACATCGGGCGAGCACCTCGTCGAGCGGCGTAAGCTCGATGCCGAGAGCACGGCATGCGGGCTCTGGATCGACCCGGTCGTCATGGTCAAGAACGCGCAGCATGGCCACGGTTACCGGCGGGTTCGCGAGCAGGCGCTCCAGCAGCCCGGCAAGCAGCAGCCCCAGGACGAGAGGCAGTGATATCACCCGGGTAGATCGATCCAGAACGCGGGCAGACCGGCGGGTCAGCTCGCTGCGTGGGAGGGAGACGGGCCCTGCCAGATCCAGAACGACGTCGTCCAGGGCGGACGGGGCAGGCGCGGCGCCGAGCCCGGCTTTCACCGCCTCAATGACGTCTCCGGCATAGATGGGCTGCTCCAGGCTCGCGCCCCTGAGCAGAACGTTCCAGCCCTTGCGCGCACGTCGCGCAAGAGCGCCCGCGGCGTAGTCCCCCTCGCCGAGAACCATGGGTACCCGCACCACTAGCGCCGGCGTGGCGGCCGCGAGCAGGATCGCTTCCGCGGCTCCCTTCGACGCCAGGCACCGATTGCTGCTGCCCGGCTCCGAACCAACGATGCTGAGATACACGATCCGCGAAGCGCCGGCCAAGTCGGCCGCCTGACAGAGCACCTCGGACGTGCGCTCGTGAGCATCGACGTAGGAACTCGCGTTGGTCTCCTTGATGATGCCCACGAGGTGGACCACGTACTCGGCCCCCGTGAGCGCTTCGGTCATGGCAGCGGCGTCCAGGTAGTCGAGCACGCGTATCTCCGGCTCGGGCTGCAACGCCAATGCCCGGACCTGGTCGGCCGCCCGCTCCGAGCGGACCACGGCACACAGGGGGACTTGGCCCGTCAGGTTCTGCAGCAGCCGCCGGCCGAGATTGCCGTTTGCACCCGTGACGACGATCATGCGGTGCCCGTCCAACGGGCGGCCAACAGCAGTGAGGGGCTTGGTCGTTCAACGCGAATCATGGGCCGCATTCTGGATTCCGCGAAACCACCGGGCAAGGCGACACCCTTCGGTGGCTCGCGTAGCATAATCTTGCCATGTGGTTCACCTGGGCCAATCTCCTCACTGCCGTTCGCCTCGTGCTTGCGGCGCCCTGCGCCATGGCCATCGTCTCCGGGCAATGGCCGCTGGCCGCGATCCTGTTCGCGCTTGCCGTCGTCACCGACCTGCTCGACGGCCCCCTTGCACGGCGATTGAATCATGCCAGCCAGGTCGGAGGGTTGCTGGATCACGCCACGGATGCCTTCTTCGTTACCTGCGCGCTAGGCGCCCTGGCCATGGCCGGCTACCTGACGTGGATGCTCCCCTGCCTGGTTGCTGCGGCCTTCGTCCAGTACGCCCTGGACTCCCGGGCATTGGCCGGTAAGCACCTGCGGACGAGCTTTCTCGGTCGGATGAACGGCATCGCCTATTTCTTCGCCGCCGGGGTGCCCATCGTCAAGGAAGGGCTGGCCCTAACCTGGCCCGACGCCGCTATGATCCAGGGGCTGGCCTGGCTGCTGGTCGTCACCAGCATCGTTTCCATGGGCGACCGTGCCCGAGCCTGGCTGCTCCGGTCCGAATAGCTCCCGGTTAGCGACCGGCAGGAACACCACCCCGATCACCGCGTTGAAAAGCACGAAGAACGTGTGCATGACGAGGCTGAACGCGCCCACTTCGGGGAAGTCCGGGAAGAGCACGGTCCAGAACAGCAGCGCGCCGGCGTGGAAGGGCAGCGGCAGCGCCGCCGCCAGGAAAATTACCGGGAGGAACGCGAGCATCTGGGCAAAGCTGACGTCGACGTTGAACAGGTTCAGGGCGATGGTGTAGACGACGATCGCCCCGATGAGAAGCGGCGCCTTGAAGAGCAGAATGAGCAGGTAGTGAACGGGCCGGGCCTCGCGGAACGCCCGAACCACGCTCTTCTCCCGAACCGTGGAGCTCTTCAGGAGATGTCCCCGAAAGTAGGCGATGTGAAGCGGCAGGTAAACGGCGGCCACGGCAAACACGCTGGGCAGGATCTTGTCGAGCGGCAGCTCCGTGGAAGCAGCCTCCACCACCTCGAATCCGAGGAATACCCCCACCGCGGAGAACACCAGCAACTGGTAGATCTCCATCAGCCCGAGCAGCAGCATGCTGGAAATGGCCGCCAGGGCCGGGACCTCATAGCGGCGATAGAGGTAAAGGGACATCGCGCCCTTGCCCACCTGCTCGTTAACGAGGGAGAGGATGTAGGCGCTGGCACGAATCGGCAGCACGTTGGCCAGCCGGATTCCGGGGGCGTTGAACCAGCGAATGACCCGCCAGGTCACGTGGGCATCGAGCAGGAAGAAGAACAGGGAGTAGGGCACCATCACCGCGAGCCAGGCAAGCCAGTCGGCCTCACCGAAAAAGCGGGCCAGGTACTCCACCACGGTCAGACCGTCACGTGCCGCCGCTTCCTCGGTCCTGCCGTATACCAGGTAGAAGCAGCCTGCGGTGATCATCCAGGTCGCAATGCGCAGGAGGACGTTGGATTTGCCACGTCCCTGCGGAGCCGGCTCGGTCTCGCTCACTGTCGCGCTCTCCTCTCGCCTGATGAACGTCGATGCGCGCGCGTCACGGCATCACCTCGAACGTCACCCCGGCATTGTTGCCAAGACGCCCAATCAGAGCCTCGCCCATGGCCACGGCCGGGGTGAGCACGCCAGCGGGGGTCTGCAGATCGTCCTTGGCCAGGCACACGGCGCTCTCGCCCAGCATGCGCGACGTCGACCCGTAGCCCGGGTCTCGATCCCCGCGGATTCTCACCTTGACCCGTGCGCCGCTGTGGCGGCTTTTGCCGAGCATCTCGATGTCGAAGAAGCCTCTCTCGCGGGCAACGGCAGACGGGCCTTCCCCGGGCTCAGGAAGTAGCCGGGCCAGCAGGCCCCGCAGGGGAGCGACCCCGGCGGCGGCGTTGAACGCAGTGGAACCAACGCTCATCGCGGCGGCCAGCGGGAATCCCCAGGGGCCGAAGCCTGTCAGCATTGCCTCGTCGTAGCGAAAGTCCCGCCCGTAGGCGTAGCCGGACAACGCGTTACTGCGGCGGACCACCTTGGTGTTGATGGCAGCCATGACGAACGGGGTGGTCCAAGCGCCGAAGTCGGAATCGTATTCGGGCACCGAGTGGTCGGGCCCGTCGAGGCCATGACGCTCGCCTTCCGGGTTGAGACCATACGGGTCGCTCATGACCTCGCGCACTCCCGGGTCCACTTCGCTCTCTTCCATCATATTCAGCATGCTGGCCACGGTCCCGCCGCTG
>JABAHR010004145.1_pt1 | contig 12898 bp, 12 predicted proteins | sample 7062101 | NCBI WGS metagenome assembly JABAHR01 (sample SAMN14534553, study PRJNA622989) | marine sediment metagenome | biome: marine biome [ENVO:00000428]; feature: marine pelagic biome [ENVO:01000023]; material: deep marine sediment [ENVO:00002113] | place: India: Gulf of Kutch | collected... | reverse complement strand
CCGCCCGAGGAGCCGCCCGAGGAGCCGCCGCCGGACATACCACCGCCGGACATACCGCCGCCGGACATACCGCCCGACGAACCACCGCTGGACGGCGAGCCCGGGATACTCACAGCGCAACCGGCCAACGCGACGCTGACGGCCGCGGCCAGCGCCGTGGTTTTGAATTGACTCAGAAAAGAATTTTTTCGGCTGCTCGCGTTCATCGCCTAAATGCCCTTGAGAAATCGGTTGCCCCAATCGCCGGCCCGGCAAACGTTATTGTTGCGGAACCTCGCTTTGTGTCTGATTGGATAGCGATTTCAATGCTTTAGTTCCATCAAACTGGCGGGCGCCGGAACCGCATTCGCGAGGCTAATCCTTACCCTGACCATAATACGCGGAGCAGGCTGTAGCAACCGCGCCGAGCCGTCGTTACCCGCAGACTCGAACGGCTTTTTCGCGCCGCGATGGCTTCCATGCTAATCGCTTGGAAACAAAAGAAAAACAGGGGATTTGTAACAATTGGTAAGCGCGCTCGCGGCAGCACAGTCCGGGATGCCGACTTAACATAGAAAGGCGAGCCCGGTAGCGGCTTACTGGCGGGCAAGGGGCGAGCGGGCAGTGCCGGGCACGTCTCGCCTGCTCGCGGCGCGGATCGGCGAAAGCTGACCGCCCGGAAATGACGACTGGTCGTCGGTCAGCACGGCCATGGGCGTCAGCCGGGCGGCGCATAGCCGGCAGCGTCAGGAACGGCTGAGGCTTTGCCAAGAATTGTCAAGTAACAATAGACCGGCGTTGCACTGGCCTGTGCATTGGCGGACGATGATCGCACCGGAACGAACCGCAAGCCTGCATCATGGGCGACGACGACAAAAACTCGCAGATTCTCATGATCGATGACGACCGTGAACTCGGCGCCATGATCACCGACTTTCTCGCCACCGATCAACTCGCTGTTACGGTGAGAAATACCGGCGAGGAAGGGTTCGATGCGTTCAAGGCGGGAAGCTACGATTTACTGATCCTTGACATCATGATGCCGGGAATCAGCGGTCTCGAGGTCCTCAAGAAAGTGCGGCAGACAAGCAGCGTGCCGGTCATCATGCTGACGGCACGGGGCGACGATGTCGATCGGATCATCGGCCTCGAGTTCGGCGCGGACGACTACCTGCCGAAACCGTTCAATCCGCGCGAACTGGTCGCGAGAATCAAGGCCATCCTGCGCCGCGCGCAGCCGCAGACTGAAGAGCAGGACGTCCTCGAGCTCGGCGAAATCCGTCTGGACACCCGTACTCACAAGGCTGCGGTCAGCGACCGCGAGCTCAAGCTGACGGGTACCGAGTACGAAATCCTCAAATGCCTGCTGGAGACGCCTGGCAAGGTAGTCAACAAGGAGCATCTCAGCGAACGGGCGCTCGGTCGCCGGCTGTTGCCTTATGATCGCAGCGTGGACACGCACATCAGCAACCTGCGCGGCAAACTCGAAAAGGCGGGTAATCGTAACGAGACCATCCAGAACCAGCGCGGCGTCGGCTACCTGTTGATTCCGGGCGCCTGAATCCAAGGCCATGCGCAGCCTGTTCCTCAAATTCCTCGTCTCGTTCTGGCTCGTCATCGGGCTGAATATCGGCGCCGCGGCGGTTGGCGGCTTTCTTTATGCCGAACAGTTGCAGAAGGTCATCGAGGATTTCGAAGCCGGCGATTCGATGCTCGAGGCGAATGCTGCCTTGCAGGAAAATGGCCGGGCCGGTCTGATCCGATGGCGGGAAGGGACGCCGCCGGACGACGGTGTCGTGATCTTCTTCCTGGACGAAAGCGGACAGGATATTTCTTTCAGCCGCACGCCATTTGCCGTCGAACGCGTCTTCGAAAGGCACCGCGCCCGATACGAGCGGATGCAGCGAGACCGGCAAGACGGCGACAGCAGCCGCTTTCGATCCCGTCTGCTGCCGCAACTCACGGCGCCGGACGGGGAAGTCCTGACGATGCTCGTCGCGCCCGTCCGGGCGCCCGAAGCGTTCTGGGCGAGCCAGGACATCCGCGTACTGCTGTTCGTATTTGCGCTCGCGATCAGCGGTGTCGTTTCCTACGCGCTCGCCGCGGCATTCTCCCGGCCGGTAAGGAATTTACGCGATGCGACCGTCGAGCTTGCGGAAGGCAATCTCGACGTACGTGTCGCCGAGTCGACCGGAAAACGCCGCGATGAACTCGGCATGCTCGGCCGTGACTTCGACTCGATGGCGGAAAAACTGCAACGCGCTGCCGAAAGGCAGACCGAGTTGTCGCGAAACATCTCGCACGAATTACGCTCGCCGCTGGCCAGGATGAGAGTCGCCGTCGAACTGGCGAAGCGGAAGGCGGGTGACCTGCCCGAGTTCGAGCGACTCGAAAACGATGCCGAGCGCCTCGATTCTCTGATCGGGCAGATTCTGAGTTACACGAAACTCGAGGCGGACGGCGAGAGGGAGCACGAGTCGGTCGATCTGCAGGACCTGCTGAACGAGGTAGCCGAAAACGTCAATTTCGAATGCGGTGACGACCGGGTAACGGTGGTCGCTGCAGACACCAGGGCCAAGATCCAGGGTTATCGTGGCGCCCTGACCAGCGCCGTCGAGAACGTCGTGCGCAATGCGGTCAAACACAGCTCTGAAAACGGCAATGTGACCGTCAGCACGGCGGTCGCGAACGGCGAGGTGACGATCAAGGTCGTCGACAACGGTCCGGGCGTCGCCGAACAAGACCTGCAAAGACTGTTCGAACCCTTCTTCCGGACCCGGGTCTCTGCCGAGAAGGACGGTAACGGCGGTACCGGGCTCGGTCTTGCCATTGCGCGGCGTGCCGTGGAATTACACGACGGCCGCATCGAGGCAGCGAACGGCGACGAAGGTGGCTTCGTCGTCAGCATCGCGCTCCCTGCGATCTAGCTACTGCTTCTGCTTGCGGTAGGGCTTGCGAAACAACACCACCGACAGGTCGTCGGGCTTGCTCGGCTGGTGCATCGTTGCCACCGTCATGCGTCGCCGGGCCAGGCTGGTCATCGAGCGAATCGCGTCTTCCAGCGGCCCTTTGCGAACCAGTTCCGTGATTTCGTGCAGATGAACATTGTCCGTCAGCCCGTCGCTCGCGAGAAGAATCGTATCCCGGGGATTGAGTTTCACGATCGGCCCCATGTCGACGCGCATGTCGGTGGCGCCGCAAAAATTCGACACGATATGTCTGTCTTCATGGTGCAGCGCGTCGCGCTGATCGAGCACGCCGGCCTCGACCGCGAACCCGGTGGGCGAATGCGCCATGGTCTGCGCGCGGATCCGCCCTCTCTGGCCGATGACGAGCGCCTCGGAGTCGCCGACCTGGTAGCTCCTCGCGGTGTAGCCCTCGACCGTCACTACGGTCAGCGTCGTCGCCGAGCCGTTACCCAACGCGAGCACGGCTTCATTCGCCGCCTCGATCCCGTCGAGGATCGCCGTTCGCAGCAGCATGGTTTCCGATGCCGCAACGTTCAGTGATGCATGCAGGGATTCGATGGCCGTCTGCGAGGCGCGGCGGCCGCCCGGCAGTCCGCCGGCGCCATCCGCGATCGCAAGGACGACAGCATCGGGGCCATAAGGAATGGCAGCAACGCTGTCTTCGTTGTCGGTCGACTTGTCGGGCGCCCGGATCGTGCAGGCGACCATGGATCCGCCACCTACAGCGATTGCGCATTGATCGGACTCCGCGCCGCCATTCAGCAGGATGATCTCGCCGTTCATTTTTCGACAGGCTCGCTGCACCAGGCGCAGTAGTCCCAGAACTCAGGCACGGTGCCCCAGCCGCAGGATGCGCATTTATGCCGGCTGCCCTCGATCTTCCAGGGCTTGCGCACCTTGCTGCGACACCAGGGGCAATAACTCATGAACGGCATCAGCGGCTCCCGGCATTTGCGATTGGCGCATTTCGCCACGTAACGCTTGTCGGTGTAGCGACGCGTCGTTTCGAGCTCGAACCCGGATCCATAGCACCACGCGCAGTAATGCCAGTCGGCCTTGACGCCGCGCTCGCAACGCGGACAGATCGCCGGCATGCGCGTTTCCCCGCGCTTGGCGGGATGCTCGGTCCCGCACCAGGGACAGGCCTGCATGGTCTCGGCCACCGGGCCATGGCAACGGCGGCAGGCATAACGCGTCTCGAGTGCCTTGCCGAACTGGCGTTCGAATTCCCGCCACTGGATGCGCCGCCAGGAAGCGCCGGTCTTGCGCTTACTGCGTTTCGCGGCGGAAATGGTTTTGCTGCGCCGCTCCGCCTTTCGTTTCAACCTGCGGAACTCGGCATACATGTCGATCGCGTTGCGGTAACGGTCCGCGGGATCGAGCTCGATCGCCTTGCGCAACATTGCCGCGAACTCGGGTGACGCCCTCGACAGCAGGCGCTCGTAACCGACCATCGGCCATTTGAACGGCCATTCCGGCAGCTTGCCGGAGAACATGCGATACAGGACGAGGCCCACCGAAAAGACGTCCGACTGGAATTTCGGCCGGCCCATCGCCTGCTCGGGCGCGATGTAATCGATCGTTCCGGAGCCGGACGCTTTCAGCGTTCGCAGGCTGATTTTTGCGAACCCGAAGTCCGCGAGCCTGAGCCAGTTGCCGGGGAACAGGATGTAATTCTCCGGCTTCACATCGCAGTGGATGATCTTCTTTTCGTGCGCGTATGCCAGGGCGGCGAGCGCCTGGTCGGCGAAGTGGATCGCCAGCGCCGTCGACATGCGTCGTTCCAGCCGATCGGCCAGCGATTCGGTACCGAGCGCCATCGTGATCACGAAGTAGTCGTCGATGTAGCTCGCGTCCTGCACCGAGAGGATATTCGGGTGGACGAGTTTGGCCGCTATCTGCACCTCGTGGAGGAAATCCTCGTGCGTCACGCCGTGATCCGTTTTCGGAATCTTGAGCGCGACCCGGGTACGGTGGATCGTGTCCGCCGCCTTGTAGACGTCGGCCAGCGGCCCGGCCGCAATGCGACCCAGAATGCGGTACTTACCCAGCTGTTGGCGCGCTCGTAACAAGAGATTCGGTCTCTGAGGATCGGAAGGGTCTTCTGCCCGCTAGCGGAGATCGCCCTTTTCTGCGCCAATGATTGGTCGACGACAGTTTGCAGTCAAGCGCAATAACTTCGTAACAACGCGCACGCGGAGTACGGCGCTTTGGCTTAGAATCCCAGCGAACCTACCAGGAGAGCGTAAATGGGCAAACCGGGCAACACCGGCGTTCGGCGGATCATCCGGGCGACGCGCTTCTCGGCGCAGGGCATCGCCGGCGCGTGGCAACACGAGGCGGCATTCCGCCAGGAACTGACCGCGGCGATCGTGCTGACGCCGGTCGCGGCGTGGCTCGGCAGGGACGCGATGGAAATCCTGCTGCTCCTCGTTTCCCTGTTGCTCGTGCTGATCGTCGAATTGCTGAACTCGGCGATCGAAGCGACCGTCGACCGGATCGGCGACGAGCACCACAATCTCGCCGGCCGGGCGAAGGACATGGGCTCCGCCGCGGTTTTCTTCAGCCTGGTTATCGTCGCCGCGGTCTGGGGAACGGTGCTCTACCAGCGATTTTACGCCTGACTCCTGACGCGTGAGACCGCCTGCTGCCAGCCTGCATAGAGGCTGGCCCGACGGTCCGCGTTCATCGACGACTCGAATACGGCATCGCTTTCCCAGAGCGCGGCGATGTCGTCGGTCGATTCGTAGACGCCGCTTTGCAGGCCGGCCAGCCACGCGGCGCCGAGGACGGTCGACTCCGCATTTTTCGGCCGCTCGACGGGCAATCCGAGGATGTCGGCCAGGAAACCGAGGAACCAGTCATTGGCCACCATGCCGCCGTCGACGCGAATGATGCTCGGCTCGATGCCGTCGTCAGACATTGCGCTGACCAGGTCACGGGTCTGGTAGGCAATCGCCTGCAAGGTGGCGGTAACGATCTCGTCGATGCCCGAGTCGCGCGACAAACCGAGGATGGCGCCGCGCGCGTCGGGGTCCCAGTAAGGTGCGCCGAGACCCGCGAATGCCGGCACGACGTGGATGTGTTCGACGACGCCGGTCGCTTGCGCGATCGCCTCTGTAGCGGGCGCCGAATCGATGATGCGCAGCTGGTCGCGCAGCCATTGCACGGCGGAACCTGCGACGAAGATGCTGCCCTCGAGCCCGTAGGTAACGTTCCCGTCGAGCCGGTAGGCAACGGTCGTCAGCAGGTTGTTCGCGGAGTGCAGCGCGTTCTCCCCGGTATTGGCGATCACGAAACAGCCCGTGCCGTAGGTACTCTTGGTCATCCCGGCGTCGAAACCTGCCTGCCCGATCAGCGCTGCCTGCTGATCGCCGGCGATGCCGCAGATCGGGATCTCGGCGCCAATGACCGACTTGTCGGTCACGCCGAAATCCGCGGCGCAGTCCATGACCTCGGGCAGGAGCGACGCGGGCACGCCGAACAACTCGAGCAGATCGTCGTCCCAGCGCTGCGTGTGAATGTTGAACAGCAAGGTTCGGGACGCGTTGCTCGCGTCCGTCGCGTGCACCCGGCCGCCGGTCAGTCGCCAGAGCAGGAAACAGTCGACAGTGCCGAAGGCGAGTTTGCCGGCCTCGGCTCGCTCACGCACGCCCTCGACATTGTCGAGCATCCAGGCGACCTTGGTCGCCGAGAAATAGGGATCCAGCCTGAGCCCGGTCTTTTCCATGACCATCGCTTCCCGGCCGGCATCCTTGAGTTCGCGACAGCGATCCGCCGTACGCCTGTCCTGCCAGACGATCGCGCGGTGCACGCACTCACCGCTGTCGCGATCCCAGATCATGGTCGTCTCGCGCTGATTGGTGATGCCGAGGGCGGCAATGCGGGAGGCATCCACGCCGGCGAGCGCCTCTGACGTCACCGCAAGCACGGATTCCCAGATCGCTTCCGGGTCGTGTTCCACCCAGCCCGGCTGCGGGTACTCCTGTGGAAACTCCTGCTGCGCGCTCGACAGAACGGACGCGGCTCGATCAAACACGATCGTGCGACTGCTGCTCGTTCCCTGGTCTATGGCCATCAGGCACTGCTTGTCCTTACTCATCAAGCGTCTCCGCTAAAGGGTGTAGAGAGGTTTCGGAATCGACATCCGCTGGCCCGCCTCTGCCGGCCGCTGCTGGCCGGCCTGCGTCGCCGAGAAGGCGGCGATGCGCGCGAGAATCGACTCGGGCCAGGGGGTGACCCGGCGCGTGTCGAGATCGACATGCAGGTTCATCCATTCCGCCGTGGCTGCAAGGAATCCCTGTTTCTTGTGATACATGCGCTGGAACTGGTGTATGCGTTTCTCATCGTAGCCGAGGAGCTGTGTCGTCACGATGTAGGGATCGTTTTCGTGAAGTTCTCGCAAATACGAGACGTGGCATTCCACGCCGAACGTGGACCCCTGGCCGCTGTCGATGTATTCGCCATCGATGCCGAATTCGTCCCACAGTGCGTCGATGCCGAGATCGAACGCGAGCACGTAAAAGGCGACGTTCATGTGCCGGTTGACGTCGATCCACTCGGGCCTGACGACGCCCTCCGCAATCTTCGTGCCGATCATCGCGACGTCATTCATGCGACCGACAATGCCTCGAGATTCCTGAAGTGGTCGAGCGCGTCCGGGTTCGCCAGCGCGTCCGTGTTCTTGACCGGACGTCCGTGGACGACATTCCTGACGGCAAGCTCGACGATCTTGCCGCTGATCGTGCGCGGGATGTCGGGCACGGCGATGATCTTCGCGGGCACGTGCCGGGGCGTCGTATTCTCGCGAATCACCCTGCGGATCCGGTCACGCATCGCATCATCGAGGCTGGCGCCATCGCGCATCACGACGAACAGGATCACCCTGACGTCGTCGTCCCAGTCCTGCCCGATGGCGATGCTTTCCATTACTTCGTCGAGCTTCTCCACCTGGCGATAGATCTCGGCGGTGCCGATCCTGACGCCGCCGGGGTTGAGCACCGCGTCGGACCGGCCGTAGATGATCATGCCGCCCTCGGGCGTGATCTCCGCGTAGTCGCCGTGTGCCCAGACGCCCGGGTACTTTTCGAAGTAGGCGGCGTGGTACTTGCGGTTGTCGTCGTCGTTCCAGAAACCGATGGGCATGGACGGGAACGCATTGCAGCAGACCAGCTCCCCGTTCTCGCCGACCACCGTATTGCCGTCTTCATCGAATATGCGCACGTCCATCGCCAGCGCGAGGCATTGCAGTTCGCCGCGACGGACCGGCAGGGTCGGATTACCGCCGGCGAAGCAGCTGATGATGTCGGTACCGCCGGATATGGACGCAAGCTGCACGTCCGCGGAAACTGCGTCGTAGACGAAATCGAAACTCTCCGGCGCGAGCACCGAGCCGGTCGAGAAGACAGTTTTCAGCGCCGACAGGTCGAACTCGTCGCCGGGCCGGGTGCCGGCCTTTTCCGTCGCGCTGATGAACTTCGCGCCGCTGCCGAAGGCGGTCAGCTTCTCCTCGGCCGCCATGCGCCACAGGACGCGACCCTCTTCGGCGAACGGCGAGCCGTCGTAAAGGTAGATGGTCGCACCGACGGTCAGGCCACTGACCAGCCAGTTCCACATCATCCAGCCGCAGGTGGTAAAGAAGAACAGCCGGTCGTCAGGTCCGATGTTGCAGTGGAGCATGTGCTCCTTCAGGTGCTGGATCAGGGTGCCGCCAGCGCCATGCACGATGCACTTCGGCACGCCCGTCGTCCCCGACGAATACATGATGTAGAGCGGATGATTGAACGCCGTCGCCCGACAGGCCGGTTCGGCGCCCGGCACGACCAGCTCATCCCAGCGCATGCCGCCACGAAGATCGCTTATGTCGGCAGCGCCGCCGAGGAACGGCACGACGACCGTGGTCTCGATACTGGCGATACGCGCGAGCACGCCGCGCACCGGCTCGAGAGAATCATGCCGTTTGCCGTTATAGAGATAGCCGTCGGCCGTGAACAGCACTTTCGGCTCGATCTGCCCGAAGCGGTCGACCACGCCGTTGATACCGAAATCGGGGGAACAGGAGGACCAGATCGCGCCGAGGCTCGTGGCTGCGAGCATCGCGACGATCGCTTCGGGACAGTTCGGCAGGAACGCCGCGACCCGATCGCCCTCGACGACGCCGAGCTTCTCGAGACCCGCAGCTATCCCTGCGACCTGGCGGCGAAGATCGTCGAAGCTGATCTCACGGCGCACGCCATTTTCGCCGCGGAAGACGATGGCGGCCCGCTCGCCGCCGAACCGCAGCACATGTTCCGGAAAACTGACTTCGGCGTCGGCAAAGAACGTTGCCGTGGTCATGTCGCCGGGCTGGTCGAGCACCGAGGTGGCCGGCTTGCGGAAATTCAGGTCGCCGAACCCGGCCATCGCCTGCCAGAACGCCGGGACGTTCTCGATCGACCAGCGATGCAGCGCGGCATAGTCTGCGAATCCCTGCGCCACCATGAAACGGTACATTGCGCTCTGCTCGGCCCGTTCCCGGCCGGGGGTCCACATCACGGGATTACCAGTCACGCACTTTTGCCATTATTGTTGGTGTTATTCATCGATCCGGCCCGTGCCAGAAAGACGATTATGAAAGATTTGATGCAGGCAGTCTCCATTCGCGAACCCGGCGGCCCGGAAGTGCTGGAATTCGGCAGTCACCCGGTGCCGGAGGCAAAAGCCGGCGAGGTGCTGATCCGTGTGCGGGCAGCGGGCGTCAATCGCCCGGACGTGCTGCAACGGCTGGGCAACTACCCGGTGCCGGCCGACGCCGATCCCCTGCCAGGCCTCGAGATCGCGGGCGAAGTCGTCGCGATCGGTGACGGCGCAAGCCGCTGGTCCACAGGCGACAAGGTCATGGCGCTGACCCACGGCGGCGGTTACGCCGAGTATTGCCGGGTCAATGAGGCACATTGCCTGCCCGTGCCGGAATGCCTGTCGCTGGCCGAAGCCGCGGCCATCCCGGAGACGTTCTTTACGGTCTGGTACAACGTCTTCACGCGCGGCCGGCTCGCGGCGGGAGAGACGATCCTCGTGCACGGTGGCTCGAGCGGCATCGGCACGACGGCGATCCAGCTCTGCAAGTCCTTCGGCGCAAGCGTCATCGTGACGGCGGGCAGCGACGAGAAGTGCCGTTTCTGCGAAGACCTCGGCGCCGACCACGCGATCAATTACCGTACGGCCGACTGGGAATCCGCTGTTGGCGAGATTACCGGCCAGGCAGGCATCGACGTCGTGCTCGACATGGTGGCGGGCCCGTACATGCAGAAGAACATGAACGTGCTGGCGCGCGACGGTCGCTACCTGTTCATCGCGTTCCTGGCGGGCCCGACCGGGACGCTCGACATGCGCCAGGTGGTGACCAGGCGACTGACCATGACCGGTTCGACCCTGCGCCCGCAAACGACCGCGGAAAAAGCGGCGATCGCCGCCGGCCTGGCGGAGAACGTGCTGCCGCTGCTTGAATCGGGCGAAGTCAGACCCATCATTCACGCAAGCTTTCCGCTGGCCGACGCCGCGCTCGCACACGAGCTGATGGAGTCGAGCCGGCACATGGGCAAGATCGTGCTGGAAACCTGAACCGGGAGCGCCGTGGTGGAGCTGATCTGGATACTCATCGTCGTTGCGCTGGTCGCCGTCGTCGCCTTCCTGGTGCGCCGGGACAAGCTTCGCGGCAAGGCAGTTCCTGCCGCGCTGAAAGCGGGCAGCCCCTTGCCGCATTTCTCGGCCATCAACGAAAACGGCGATACCATGATTTCGGATGACCTGCGCGGCCGCCCGTCCGTCCTGATGTTCGTGCGCGGCAGCTGGTGTCCCTTCTGCAGCCGCCAGGTGCAAAACCTCACCAAGTACTACAAGGAGATCAACCAGACAGGCGCGCACCTGATCCTGGTGACTCCGAAACCGCTGGCAACGACGCGCCGGGTCGCGGACTTCTTCGACGTCGACTTCGAGTTCTGGCTCGACGAATCGCTGGCGGCCGGCAGGAAACTCGGACTCGTGCATGCAGCCGGCGTGCCGGCCGATTACGACAAGGAATACGGTTCGGATACCCTGTGGCCGACGACGCTCGTCGTCGATGGCGACGGCATCATTCGCCACACCGAGCTGTCGCGATTCATCGTCGACAGGCCGGATCCGAAGAAGATCCTGAAAATCGTCAGGCGCCTCTGATTGCTGCCGGGCCGAAACGTTGTCGGCCGATCCTCAAAAACTGTAGAGTGGCGAAAAAACCAGGGGGTACAGACCCGATGACCAGCCGCCTGTTATTGCTCGTTGCCGTCCTTTTGGCCATGTCGGCCGCAACTGCCGCGTCAGTGGACGGCCGGCCAAACATCCTCCTGATCGTCGCCGACGATCTCGGCTATGCCGACCTCGGCGTCTACGGCAGCGAGATCGAGACACCCGTGATCGATGCACTGGCGGCCGAGGGGGTATTGTTCACGCAGTTCCACACCGGACCGATGTGCGCGCCGACACGCGCCATGCTGCTGAGCGGGAACAACAATGCCGTCGCCGGCGTCGCCAGCCAGAATCGTTTCGGTCTCGCCGGCGTCACCGTCCCGGGCTACGAGGCCAGCCTGTCGGAGCGCGTCGCCCCGCTCCCCCGCGTCCTCAGGAATGCCGGGTACGACACCTACATGGCGGGCAAGTGGCACCTCGGCCTGACGGAAGAGACCAGTCCTTTTGCGGCGGGATTCACGCGGACATTCAGCCTGCTGGAGGGCGGCGGTACGCACTTCGACAATCTCGGCTATAAGGACGGGGGAGCCCACTACCGCGCGAACGGCAAGACCGTCACCTATCCCGACGGCCGCTATTCCACGGATTTCTACACCGACAAGATCATCGAGTTCATCGAGGCGGATCGGGAGAACGGCAAACCGTTCTTCGCATTCGCCGCCTACACCTCGCCGCACTGGCCGCTGCAGGTGCCTGATGACTATCTCGACCTGTATCGCGGCAACTACGATGACGGCTACGACGCGTTGCGCGAACGCCGCTTCGAATCGCTCAAAGAAGCGGGAATCATCCCGCTCGACTCATCCCTGCCGCCGCGCAACGAGGTGATCACGCCGTGGGAGGCACTGTCTGCTGACCAGCAGAAGATCGAGTCGCGGATGATGGAGATCTACGCGGCGATGGTCGACAACCTCGACGATCACGTCGGCCGGCTGGTCGACTACCTGAAGCAAAACGACCTGTATGACAATACGCTGATCGTGTTCATGGGCGACAACGGCGCGGCTGCCGAAGATTTCTGGAACAGCTATCCCTATGACGGCTACCGGGACTACCTGCGTGCCAACTTCGACAATTCCCCGGACAACATCGGCAAGGCCGGCTCGTTCGTTTCCTACGGCCCGCAATGGGCCGAGGCGGGGTCGGCGCCGTATCGCTGGCGGAAGAGCTTCCTGCACCAGGGCGGCATCGTTGCGCCAATGATCGTGAGCGGCGTCGGCGTGAGCCGGTCCGGTGAAATCGACAACGGCTATGCGACGGTGATGGATATCGCGCCGACCCTGATCGAGGCGGCCGGTGCGACGTATCCGCAAGACGGCTCGGTTCGGCCAATGGTCGGCGAGAGCATGGCGGCGTTCCTCGACGGCAGAAGCGCGCAGGTACATGACGATGACTACGTGACGGTGCTGGCCCACCGCGGCCAGGGACTGGTCCGCAAGGGGCGCTGGAAGATCGTCACGACTTTCGCGCCCTTCGACGAATCGAAGTTTCAACTCTATGACCTGCAGACGGATCCCGGCGAGACGCTGGACCTGCGCGCCGAGGAACCCGAGATATTTGCCGAGTTGCTGGGCCTCTGGCGCAAGAAGCGCGTGGAATACGGCTACATACTGCCGCAGGACCTGTGAAGCTCCCCGGGTAGTCAGCCCGAAATTGATTGGGGTCGAACCGATTTTTCGAAATTAGGG
>JABAHR010008860.1_pt4 | contig 12903 bp, 13 predicted proteins | sample 7062101 | NCBI WGS metagenome assembly JABAHR01 (sample SAMN14534553, study PRJNA622989) | marine sediment metagenome | biome: marine biome [ENVO:00000428]; feature: marine pelagic biome [ENVO:01000023]; material: deep marine sediment [ENVO:00002113] | place: India: Gulf of Kutch | collected... | reverse complement strand
CGAAAAACTGGTTCACCCCGTCGCGATCCAGATCAAACCGGACATTGGTCCGTCCCCCCACCCCCTGGCCCCTGATCCACTCCGCATAACCGCCGAGCCCCACCTCGTCCACCCAGGCCCGGTCCTGCCCCTCGGATTCGGACTCGTCCTTCGAGTAAATCCACCGAATCGTGTTCGCCCCGTATGCCAGATCGATCCTCACTTCGGTCCAGTCGACTTCTCCGCTGATGGAATCCACCAAGGCCCCGTTTTGCTCCACCGAGAGAAAGTCAAAACCGGCTTCACTCGACACCTTCCACCAAAACGACAATTGCCCGGGCCCATGGACATGCGTGGTGAGAATCGCGCTCTCTTCGTGGTCCAGCCCGCTCTCCCGCACCGAGTCGCCGTTCACCCGCGATGCCGACGAGACGATCCAGGTTCCTTCTCCGCTCACGATCCATNNAGGGGGGAGGGGTCAATCACTTCGACCGCCGCCGGGACGGTCAGGACATTTCCACTTTGCAGCACATCCAGGTTGAAGTGATGCACCCCCGCCACCGAGGGCGTCCCGCTCAGGACCCCTTCGTCATTCAAACTCATCCCGTCAGGCAGGACCTCCATTCCAAAGGATGCCCCCGGCAGGTAGGTCGGAATCTGGTAGTCCGCCGGCCCTCCCGCCACCACCCGCAGCCTGGTCGGCTCCATCAGAAACGGTGCGCCCAGCGAAGCCAGCCGGACCAGATCCACCCATCCCCGGTCCTCGCCTTCCGAAATACTCTCATCCTTCTCATAGATCCATCGGATGACGTGGCTCCCCGCTCCGATCGCCACAACCCGGTAGTCCCACCCGGTCCTCCCCGAAAGGCTGGCACGCCGCTCCCCATCCACCTCCAGGCTCAGGAAATCCCAGCCTTCCTCGCTCGAAACCTTCCACCAGAAACCGAGGAAATCCGGTCCCTCCGCCTCCATTTCCAGCCAGGATATCTCGTCGTCCCGCAGGTTTCCACTCTGCGCCCGGTCGCCTCCCTCGACCGAATCGGCGCTCGCGTCGTGACCCCAGGGTGCCGTGCCGCCGGTTCGCAGGATGATTCCCGGAGACCCCTCCAACGCCTCCACCAGCGGATTCGGGCCCACTTCAAAGGTCACCGGGGCCGAAGCCGAACCAGCCGGATTACGGGCGGTTACCTCCACCGAATAGCTTCCGACCGCCGCCGGCACCCAGCGAATCAATCCCGTCTCATCGATCCTCATGCCCCTCGGCGCACCACTCAGACTGAAGCTGGTGGGGGTGTTCCGTGAATCGACGGCGGTCTCCAACTCCTCCGCCACCAGGCCCTCCACCGAACCCGGTCCCACAATCACCGGTACCAAGAAGTCGTCGTTGCAAATCGTTCCCACCCCCTCCCGTTTCGCTAGCGATACCGGCCCCCCGTCCGCCAGGGAGAGCACCACCTTGAATGTCTCGTTCTCCTCCGGATCGGTGTCGCCAATGATGGTCACGGAGACGGTTTTCCCCGTCTCACCCGCCTCGAATGAAAAGGGCGCATCCGTAACGCCCACATAATCCGACCCGGCCGCGGCCAGGTCGTCTTCCGTCGAATAGGTCAGGTCGATCGTCTCCTCCGCCGCCCTGCTCAGTTGCACCACGAAGTCGAGCACTTTCGCTCCGGAATCTCCCTCCACCACCCGCGTGTCCCCGATNNGGCCTCGGTCCCATCGGGATCCAGCCAGTCCTTCAATCGGGTCGAGGGAGTGCCTCCACCCGTCCAGGCCTTCGCAAACTTCCCGTACCAATCGGAATCATCGTTGCCACAGGATGCGAATCCTCCGGTCAACAGCCCCACCAGGCGGCCATTCTCGTCAAACAACGGCGATCCCGACGATCCACCCTCGGTCGATCCCAAATCCCAGTCCACCACCCGCCAATGGGTTCCGTCCGGATCAACCACCGAGGAGCTGTCGCCGGTCGATTGCGCCGCATCGAAATCAAAGCTGATCCGCTTTTCCGAGGAATTGGGGTGGTGCACCGTGACTGACATGCCGGGCGTCCCGACCCGCGACCACCCGGCCCGGAAAACGTCGTGATTCGGATCAATCGGGTCATCCAACTCCACCAGGGTCGCGTCCGCCGGAGCATGGCTCGCTCGGAAGACCGCACCCGTATTGAACTCGCTCAAGGGCCCATCCCCACTTCCCCGGTTGCCGGCCGTTCCGGGTTCCCGGCAGGTGCTGTTTTCGAAGTTCCAATAGACCACCATGCTGGCCGCATTCCCGGTCCGCACCCCGCAATGATCCGCGGTAAGAAACAGCGGCTTGCCATCGTTGCGCGTGTTGTTCACGGCCACCCCCGAACAGTTGTCCACGCCGCCCAGGGTGATTGCCCCTCCGGCCCGAATCTGATCGCGATAGGCTTCGATCACCAAGCCTGCCCCCGACTGCACCGCGTCACACACCACGTCGATGTGACAATTCCCCTCCGTCCGGTTGTTTCCGATCTTCCGATATCCCGCCGCAAATCGCACTTCGCGAAACCCCCGGTTGATAACGCCCAGAGTCAATTGCACCGCCTCCCGTTCCTCTTCTTCCACCGACAGGGTCAACTCGAGCTCCTCTCTTGCCACCACCGGGGTCCACAATTCGCCATGGTCCTCGTTATCGGCCGCGGTGAACGGACGAACCAGTAACTCCCCCTCCCCTGTCCGGAGCTCCAGGGCCGCGCTCTGTGGCAGCGCAAAACGCACAAACCCAAAATTCAGGTTCAGCGCGCCGGGCGCCTCCACCCTGAGCGTCCAGTTCGCCACCCCACCGGCGGTTTCCCAGACCCCGTGCGAGTCCGGAGTAATGTCCACCTGCACCGCTTCCGCGAAACGGAGGGGCGCTCTTTTCTCGACCGGGTGAGCGGCCTGGTGCGGTGCGGGATCAAACCCGTCCAACCGGAAGACNNGAAGACCCGGCCGGGAGACCGGTTCGTCACCTCCCTGCCTGGCGCTCGCGGCTCTTCCCCCGCCTTCGCTCCCCGCTCCACCCCGCGCAGAAGCCACCCTGTCGAGGCAAGCATCACCGCCGCCGCGATGGCGGCCCAAACAACGTCACGTCTTCTCATGCGGGGGGCTGATTCGATGACACCTGCTGGAAGGGACCAAAGCGGAACTTGGCCTCCTTGTCAGTTCAAATGCTTTCATTCCCCTTGCCACAACCCACTCCACCCGTCCGTAATCCCCCCATGACCCGTCCTGCCGCTCTTCTCTTCCTCCTGGCCATGCCGCTCCTGATCTTCGCGCCACCGGGAATCGCGGTGCCGGCCGGCAAACCCAACATCGTATTCTTCCTCGTCGATGACCTCGGTTACATGGACATCCGGGCCTACAATCCGGACACCTTTTACCAGACTCCAAACTGCGATCGCATCGCCGCCGCAGGCTGCCGCTTCACCAATGGCTACGCCGCCAATCCGGTGTGCTCACCCACCCGCTACTCCATCATGACCGGACGCTATCCCTCCCGGGTGGACGCCACCAACTACTTTTCCGGACGGCGCGCCGGACTGTTCAAGCCCGCTCCCCTCCACGACCGCATGGACCTCGAAGAAGTCACCCTGGCCGAGGCCCTCCGGGAGGCGGGATACGCCACCTGCTTCGCCGGCAAGTGGCACCTCGGACCTGCTGCCGCGTTCTGGCCCGAGAAGCAGGGCTTCGACTTCAACATCGGCGGTCACAGCCGCGGCATGCCGTCCAGCTTCTTCTCGCCCTACCGCAATCCCCGCCTCGCAGACGGCCCCGAGGGAGAACACCTCCCCAACCGCCTCGCCACCGAGTCAATCAGGTTCATCGAGGCCCACCACCACGAACCCTTCCTCCTCTATCTCTCCTTCTACTCGGTGCACACCCCCCTGCAGGGCCGACCCGAACTCGTTGCCAAGTACCGGGAAAAAGCCGCCACGCTGCCCAGCCCCCGGGAGACCCCCGAGTTCGGCACCGAGGAACAGGTCTGGGCCAGCCCGGGCCGGGAACCCGGACCCTCCCGCCGGGTCCGCATCCGCCAGCGTCATGCCATCTACGCCGCCATGATGGAATCGATGGATGACGCGGTGGGCCGGGTCCTCGATGNNTGTCCGACAACGGGGGACTCTCCACTTCCGAGGGCAGCCCCACCTCCAACCTCCCCCTCCGCGGCGGCAAGGGATGGCTCTACGAGGGCGGCATCCGGGAGCCCTTCATGATCGCGGCCCCCGGCGTGACCGAACCGGGATCGGTCTGTGACCATCCCGTCATCAGCACCGATTTCTACCCGACCCTCCTCGACCTCGCCGGTATCCCCCCGAAGCCCGAACAACATCTCGACGGCCTCTCCCTCGTCCCTCTCCTCGAAGATCCCGTCTCCAGGCTCGCCCGGCCATCGCTCTTCTGGCACTACCCGCATTACTCCAACCAGGGCGGCTTCCCCGGCGGGGCGATCCGGACCGGCGACTTCAAACTCATCGAGCGTTACGAGGACGGACGCGCCCACCTCTACAACCTCGCCACCGACCTCGGCGAGCGCACCGACCTCGCCCTCGAGCACCCCGGGCGGGTTGCCGCCATGCGAAAGGATCTCCACGCCTGGTACAAGCAGGTCGACGCCAAGTTTCTCCAGCCAAGGGAGGGCAGTCCGGAACCGTGGCGGCCGTGAAGGACCCCTCGCAGGCGAAAGGCCCGCCTCCCGGACTTCAGCCCGTCATTCCAAATCCATCACCAGCACCTTCTCCCACCAGTCCTTGAAGGTTTCCACGAACTCGGCATGGTGCGGATCACCGCCCTGGTAGGTATTGTGGTCCTCCATCGTGGCGAATCGGAAGGACAGCCCATAGTCCCAGGAGTGATCCGTGACCGGCCGTTCCTCGGTGGGAGCAGGCTTCCCCCAGCGTCCGCCCTCCAGCGTCGCCGATTCCGTCAACTTCGTCATCCCTTCCTCGAAGGTCGCCAGGTCCGCCTCGTTCTTCCGCTCCTCTTTTATCCAGAAATAGACATGGTGTTCCATGCCGCTCCTCTAGTCGAAGGCGGAAAAGCGGAAAAGCCGAAAGTCGGATTCCCCTCCGCAGCCGCCCGTTGATCAATCACCCGGTATCGTCTTCTCCATCCTCCAGTGCGGGATCCCCACCTCCGTGAACTGCTCCCCGACCCGCGCGTATCCCGACTTCTCGTAGAATCCCACCGCCACTTCTCGCGCAATTCGACCTCCCTCACTCCCTCGCTTCCCAGCAGCGCCTCCACCCCTTCTAACAAACCACCCCCCAGCCCCGCTCGCTGCCGGTCCGGCTCCACCGCCATTTGCCGGACCTTGACCCGCTTGTCCGCCACCGGTCTCACCACCACGCAAGCCAACATCTCGCCACCGTCCATCAGCCCGAAGTGTCGTTCTTTGGGCTCCCACGCACGCTCCTCATCCGTCCACTCCACCCCCAGCGGTTCGCGCAGGACCCGGTAACGGAGATCCAGCGCCGCCCGGTAGCCCTCCGTCCCAAACCCGAGTTCACGAAGTTCCACGCCCCCTCCTACGATCACCGCTTCGTCCCGCCAAGCGCGATCCCCGGGGTTGGCGTCCCCGGGCCTCCCTATTCCCACCCCACCGGCTGGGTCCAGGCCTGCTCCTTCTGATCCTTGAATGACGGATTCGGGTGCGGCTGCGACGAGGTCACCACCGCCCGCACGTAGAGCTCATCACCCTTCAGGGTGTAGGCCGGTTCGAGCCCCTCCACCGTCGCGAAGACCTCGCCGGGGACTGCGCCCTCGCCTTTCCGGGTCCCGACAAACCGGGTCGAAAAGGTGACTCCCTCGCGCCCCGTGATCCGCACCGTATACGACTTCTCCTCGAGCGAGAAGTCCTCCAGCACCACCCCCGAGCTGGCATAGAAGTCCCCTTGTTCCATGGCCTTGATCAGCGCCGCGGCCTCCAGCTCCGGGGCCCGCACCATCACCCAGCCCCGCCCGGGGGAAACATTCCCGCCGTGGTAGTAGTGCGAGTCGTCGGTCGCCACCCCGTAAAGCGCCTGCGCCTTCAGTTGTCCCAGGCGAATGGCATTGGCCATGTCCCAGAGTTCCTCATCGCCGGGATGGTTGTCGTCCCCGAGGTGGTTGATTCCGGGATGCCCGTTGTAGACTTCGAAGAACTGTTCCTCCACCACCTCCGCCAGTTCCTGGGCCGTAATCCCCCACCCGAAATTCGGATGGTTGAGGTGGGTGAAGATGGGCCTGTTCAGCTTCTCCGCCTGCTCCGCCACCGCCCGCAGGTTGTTCCGCATCGTCTCCACCACGGAAGCCCCTTTCTGCGGCGGAATCACCTCCCCCAGGTTGATCGCATTGATGTGCACCGGGCGGTTCCGAAAGCCGTCGGTGATCTCCTCTCCCTCGATCAGGAGAAATTCCCCCTGCTTCTCGAAACGCGGACGAATCTCCTCGAGCGTCTTCAGCCGCACCTCCTGTTCCTCCCCCTCCCCGCGGGTCTCCACCCACTCCTCACCGAACTTGGCCAGATATTTCTCGAGGACCGGCGTTCCCGGCTTCTTTCGACGCCCCTCCACCGCCGTGGTCTTCATCCACCGCTCCCCCCGGCTCAGGACATTGTGATCCGAAAGCGCCAGGAAGTCGTATCCCCGCTCGCGGTACCACGCCACGATCATGTCCGGAAAATCGTTCCCGTCACTCCAGAGCGAATGCGTGTGGGTGTTCCCCTTGTACCAGCGGGCCGCCGGCTCGTCCGCCGCCTCCTCCTTTTCCTTCCGCGGAGACAGGACGAAAACCGCCACCGCCACCACCGCCACGATCAATAACTGCACGTATCGATTGCCTTGCATGCCGTTCCTCCCCGATCAAATTCTCCAACAAGCGGTGATTACCTCTTTCCCTTCGCCTGGATCTTCCTCGACTCCTCGGCCCCGATCTCACGGATGAAGATGTTCCGCCAACGGATCTCGCCACCGTGGGTCTGCAACTGGATCGGCCCCCTCTCCGGGAGCGGGCCCTTCTTGTTGAAGAAGTTCTGCAGCCTGGCGTGATCCACCACCAGCTTGTCGTTGAGATACACCGTCACAATTTCTCCCGCCATGATGATCCGGAAGCTGTTCCACTGCCCGAACGGCTTGTCGGCAAGCACCAGCGGATCCTTCCCGGGCCAGTCCTTGGGGTTGTTCCACAGTCCGCCCGAGCCCTTGTCGGCCCCGATCTTCCACTTTCCGCCCTCCTTGGTGTAGTCCCAGATCTGGACCTGCGGGATCCCGCGCAGGTAGATCCCGCTGTCCGCCTTGGCGACCGTCCTGTATTCGAGGAGCAACTCGAAGTCCCCGTAGCTCTCCTCGGTCGAGAGGTAGAGCCCCTTCCCGTCGTTCACCAGTTCGTCCCCTTCCACCCTCCAGTGCTTCCTGATGTCCTCGAGGCTCCTCGCCTTTTTCTCCTTCAGCTTCTCGGGGCCCAGCGCCATCCACTTGGCCGGATCCTCGGTCCCGATCCCCCACCAGCCTGAGAGGTCCCTGCCATTGAAGAGGACGTCGAAACCCGACTCCGGCGGGGTCGGTTCGGTCGAGGCGACCGGCGAACCGGCCAGGGCCAGGGTGCCGCTCAACACGGCGACGCGAACACAGGCGGAGGAGAGCACGGCTTTCATCGGGGCAGGAGATCCACTCTATTACGACCAGCCCGTCTGGCTATTGCAAAATCTTGCATCCCCCCCCGTAACCTCCACCATCTCGACAGTCATGCCCCGCATCCGGTTTCACCTCTGGCTGGTCACTTGCCTCCTCGCGCTGGGCTCTGCCCACGGCAGGCCAAATGTCGTCCTCGTCATTACCGACGACCAGGGCTACGGCGACCTCGCCTGCCATGGGAACAAGGTCATAAAGACCCCGCACACCGACAAGCTCGCCTCCCAGTCGGTCTCGCTGGACGACTACCACGTCGCCCCGACCTGCTCGCCGACCCGGGCCGCCCTCCTGACCGGCCACTGGACCAACCGCACCGGAGCCTGGCACACCATCATGGGCCGATCCATGCTGCGCGAGAACGAGGTCACTCTCGGCCAGCTCCTCAAGGACAACGGCTACGCCACCGGCATGTTCGGCAAGTGGCACCTCGGCGACACGCAGGGCCGCTTTCCGACCGACCAGGGCTTCGACGAGTGGTTCGGCATCGCCAATACCACCGACGAGGCCATCTACAGCAGTCACCCGTCGTATGACCCGAAGGTGAGCGTGCAGCCATTCATCCTGGAGGCCGGGCGCGGAGGCGTGCCCAGGGAACTCAAGCCCTACAACCTGGAGACTCGCGCGCTGATCGACGGCGAGATCACGGAGAAGTCGATCGACTTCATGAAGCGCAGCGTGGCGGCCGGGAAGCCGTTCTTCGTCTATGTGCCCTTCACGCACGCCCATCTTCCGACGCTCTCACACCCGGATCTGCCGAAGACCGGGAACGGAAGCCATGCCGATGTGCTGGCCGAGATCGATCACCGCACCGGTCAGATCCTGGACGCCATCGATGAGTTGAAGGTGCGCGACAACACCATTGTGCTCTGGCTGAGCGACAATGGACCGGAGGAGATCGAGGGATACCATGGAACCGCCGGCTACTGGCGCGGCAACTACTTCACAGCCCTGGAAGGATCGCTTCGTGTTCCCGCCATGATCCGCTGGCCCGGAAAGATCCCGGCCGGGAAGGTCACCAACGAGATCGTTCATATGGTGGACGTCGCGCCCACCCTCGCGAGGGCGACAGGCGCGAAGATCCCCGCTGACCGCATCATTGACGGGGTCGACCAGCTCGGTTTTCTTCTCGGCAAGCAGGAAAGGTCGAGTCGCGAGGGATTCCCGGCGTTCAATGGCGACGAGCTCTTCGCCTACAAGTGGCGGAACTGGAAGATGCACTTCATCGAGCTCGAGAGCATGTTCGGCAAGCCAGCCAAGCTCAACATGCCGCACCTCCACAACCTGATCCAGGATCCGAAAGAGCTCTATCCGGTGGACCGCGTGGACGTCTCGGCGAGCTGGGTCTTCCCGGTGGTGTTGAAAAGGGTGGTGGAGTTCCAGAAGTCTCTCATCGCCGAGCCGCCGATTCGGCTGGGGACACCTGATCCCTACGTGCCGAAGAAGAACTGAAAGTCACGTCGAGTGCTACCGGGTCTCTGCCCTGATGAATTCGCTCCCGTCCCCAGTCCTCACCTTGCTTGTTGCCCTCGCGACTGTTGCGACCGTCACTGTCGCAGCGCAGGACGAGAAGGACCCATCGGTTGTCTTCCTCGCGCGTCATGCCGAGTTGATGGATGCCAGTCGCGATCCGGAGTTGTCGCTCGCCGGAAAGGAGCGCGCGGAGGCGCTGGCCGCTGCCCTGCGCAGTTCGGGGATCACGCAGGGCACGGCAGCGACCTCAGGCGGACCCGCGATACCGCCGCGCCGGTGGCGGAGATGAGCGGGGTGGAGACGAGGGCTTACGATCCGCGGGACCTGCCCGGACTCGTGAAGAAACTGAAGGTGGCGGGAGGACGTCACCTCGTGGTCGGGCACAGCGGCACCACCCCGGCCCTCGCGAAGTTGCTCGGGGGGGAACCGGGAGCTCCGATCGACGAGAAAGGCGAGTATGACCGGCTCTACGTCGTGACGGCCGGGTCCGCCGGGATAGCGAGTCCAATGGGCTCCACCACCTTCCGGCAAGCGGGGCGCTTGCCCCAAAACCTGAGAATGAATTGCAGGGCGGCCGCTCCGGCTGTCCCTATGTAATCTGAGAGCATGACGAAACCTAATCGAGCCGTCTCACATGAATCTCACGCCCTCTAACAGAATAGCGTCCTTGTTTATTGCATCTGCCGTGATCGGCACGGCCGGCCCGGAAGCAATCACCCCGGCTCCAGCTCCGGAAACCGCCGCCGAAGACACCCTCTTCCCGGTGCCCAACCTGAGCGGCGACATCTGGAGCCGGGACGTCATGACCGGCGACTGGGGCGGGGCACGGAGGAAGTTGGCGGAGGGCGGGGTCCAGGTCGACTTCGACCTCCAGAACTACTTCCAGGGGCTCGTCGAGGGAGGGGTCGAGCAGCGCTGGGCCTACGGGGGAACCTCCGATCTCCGGCTCAAGTTCGACACCGGCAAGGCCGGATGGTGGCCGGGGGGATTCGTCGAGATTCACGCCGAGGGCTACTGGGGCGACGGCGCCAACGCTCGGGACGGGGCTCTTTTGCCGGCCAACACGGATTACCTGCTGCAGTTGGCCGAAGGGAACGGGGGCTACCTGCCCCACCTCACCATCACCCAGTTTATCTCCGAGAAGATCGCGGTGATGCTCGGAAAGCTCGACACCTCGCTCGGCGACATGAACTCCTTCGCCCATGTCTCCGGGAACGACAAGTTCATGAACATGGCGTTCGGGTTCAACCCGGTCACGACGCTCGCCACACCCTACTCCGCTCTCGGCGCGGGTCTCATCCTCCTTCCCACCGACGACTTGATTCTCAGCCTGAGCGCCTACGATGTCGAAGGGAACATTTCCGAGACCGGCTTCGACACGATTNNACGATTTTCGACGACGGGACGGGATACAACGTGGAGGTCACCCTCCACACGAGTCTCTTCGGGAAGCCCGGTCACCAGCTCGTCGGGGCCACCTATGCGGACGGCGATTTCTCGGTGCTTAGCGACACGCGCCTTCTCCTCCCCATCCTGCCGGGAACGCCCGAGATGCAGAGCGGGACCTGGAACATCTATTACAACTTCGAGCAATACCTGCAGCACGATGAGGCAAGGGGCACCGGTTGGGGGCTCTTTGGCCGGGTCGGGTTCGCGGATGAGGAGACCAGTCCCATCGATCTGTTCCTGAGCGGCGGGATCGGGGGCAGGGGACTGCTGTCTTCGCGCCCGAACGATCGATTCGGGATTGGCTATTTCTACGCTCACCTCACGGATGAACTCCCCCGCCTGGCAAGGCCATTTTTGCGGGATGCCGAGCAGGGATTGGAGGTGTTTTACGATGCGGCCCTCACGCCGTGGCTCCGGGTGGCGGCCGATGCGCAGGTCATCTCGCCGGTCCTCGAGGCTGCGGATACCGCGGTGGTTCTCGGCGTGCGGTCAAAGATTTCGTTCTGAGAAGACCCTGGTGGACGGTGGCGCTTCCCCCTCCGAAGCCTCGTGCGAGGGCGGGGTCCCTCCCGTCGTCGGGGAGCGCCGGGCTAGCGTGCGAGGGACGGCGGGATCCACCAGTCTGCTCACCTCACCGTCTTCAACACCTCCGCGGTCATGGGCAGGCGCACCTTGGTGGTCTGTGTCCCTGCCTTCGAGATGGTGACCATGTGCCCCTTCAGAGTCAGCCGTTTGTCGAGCATGGTGTCGAGGGCCACGTGGAGGACCCCTTCCAGCGAGATGCTTGCACCGGAGGCCTTTCCGTTTTCCTGGCTGGTTCCGCGGGTGGCAACCTTCAGGGTGAGCACCGCGGTTTTCTCTTCGTCGATCATCCTGACTCCCTGCAGGGTTGCGGTGGCCTCCACCTTCGTCTCCCCGATATCCCGCTTCATGACGTGGCGCACAAACCCCGGATCGATCGGCCAACTCTGTCCCGGCTTGACCGGTCCGTCGAGGAACCAGCGCCGGTTCTCGTAGGCCTCCAGCTCGGCGAGTTCGACCGCCTGGGCGTTGCTGGCGGTCCGGCCGCGCAGGAAGAGGCGCCAGTGGCCGAAGGTGTCCCTCATCCCGTAAACCGTTTCGCCCGCCAACGCGGCATCGGTGGTTTCGCGGCGGGGGGGACCGCCAAGGCCGACGCTGGTGGTGGAGAGGTCCTTCTTGACGTGGTAGGTGAGCTGGGCGGCGGGGCCCGCCCCGGTGACGCGGCGCACCAGGAGCCGCTCCCGCTGGATGTCCATGGGGCCCTCCTCGGTGTTTTGGCCGCTGGTAACGGTCATCGTCCCTCCGGTCGAATCGGTTTTGACGGAGATCGCCNNGTGGGGGAGCATGGGGCTTGAGTGCAATGGCCTGGGCCTGAGCGCAGAGGCCACTTCCGAGGAGGAGTGCGAGACAGCCGCGAAAGATCATGCAGGGACGCTGGAGTGTCCTGACGGTTCTGTCACGTCATCGTTGGCGCCGCATCGTCGGAATCTGGATAACGATTCCATTTGCAGGCTCGAACCGGAAAGCTAGGCTCCAAGCCACACAGATCTCATGAAATCGCTCTCCACCCCTATCGTTACAGCTGCAGCGTTGTTCGTGGTGCTGCTTGGGTCGGCATCATTACCGGCGGAAGAAGCCCAGGAATTCAAAGGCAAGATCGCCAGGAAGTATGAGGATTCGGTCGAGTGGTGGCCGAAGTCGCCGAGGCCCCCGGAAGGAGCGCCCAACGTCCTCATCTTCCTTCTCGACGATGTCGGTTTCGCGCAGATGTCGACCCGCTTCGGCGGTTTGATCAACACTCCGACCATCGATCGCCTGGCGGACAACGGGCTGCGCTACAACAACTTCCACACCACCGCGCTGTGCTCGCCGTCGCGCGCCACCCTGATGGCCGGACGCAATCCGCACTCCATCGGTCTCGGCAGCCACGCCCTCACCGCGATGGGCTTCCCGGGCTACAACGCGATCGTGCCGCCCACCGCCAAGTCGGTGGCCAACTACCTGCAGGAGGCCGGCTACGTGAACTACGCCCTCGGCAAGTGGGATCACACCCCGCTCTACGAGGTCTCCCAGGTCGGCCCCTTCGACCGCTGGCCGAGCGGGGAGGGCTTCGATCACTCTTATTGCTTCATGGCAGCCGACGTGCACCAGTTCATCCCGGTGATGTGGAACGACCATACCCCTGAGGAGTATCGCAAGACCGAGCACCTCGACAAGGACCTCGCGGATCGCGCCATCGACTGGATCACCGGCCACAAGACCCTCAAGCCGGAAGATCCCTTCATGATGCTCTGGGCCTCGGGGTCAAT
>JABAHR010001314.1_pt3 | contig 12906 bp, 13 predicted proteins | sample 7062101 | NCBI WGS metagenome assembly JABAHR01 (sample SAMN14534553, study PRJNA622989) | marine sediment metagenome | biome: marine biome [ENVO:00000428]; feature: marine pelagic biome [ENVO:01000023]; material: deep marine sediment [ENVO:00002113] | place: India: Gulf of Kutch | collected... | reverse complement strand
GGTTCCTGCGGCTCCGAAGAGCTCGAGGTCAGGCGGCGAAAACGTTCAATCGGGTCTTCGTCGGGGTCATGGTCTTCCTGAGAATCAAAGTCAGGGCGTTCTTCTTCACTACCCATATGTCACCTTTTCAGCTTAGGGTCATTCGGTTGGCCGGTTAAGCACAAAACCTGTCCAACTGCCTTTCATCACGGTTGCCTGATGCTGGTTAACAATGCGCTGCTCTAATACAATCAAACCGCCGCCTGCGCGGGGCATTGGGCGCTTTTCCGTGATTTCATATTCAACATGGATCGTATCACCGATAAAGACAGGTTTCATAAACTTCCAATGATTAATCTCTCTGAATCCACCTTGCAAGCCTTGTACCATTCCGGTCTGAACCACCAAACCCGAGGCAATTGACATCACTAGCAGGCCGTAAACCACTCGCCGGCCAAACGGTCCTGTTTTGCTGAACTCCGCATCCATATGGATGGGGTTAAAATCACCCGAAATACCAGCAAAATTCACCATATCCGTCTCGGTGATGGTCCTACCGGGGGTGGTCGTAGCATTTCCCTCTTCAAAATCCTCAAACCATTTGTCGTCATAGGCATGCTTTACAGAATTCATACTTCTCCTCGATCCATCTTTCAAACCAACCTTAAGGGCGAAAACTACACGGTTTTCGCACAAGTATTTTGATTTTAGCACAGGCATGAACGTCTGTCCAAAGCCAGCCAGCACGAATCAAGACCATAAAAATTGAAAAATATATGATCCTTTCTACTCCCATAACGTAAAAATAGCCAATTTGTTCCCCGAGAAAATCTATATTTTCATTGAAAACCTTTGACTGCAAGTCAATCTGCTCTTAAAATGCTTATATGCGAACATGGAATTTAGGGCTATCAGACCCATTTAATCTGATCCTTGCCGCAGACCCGCGCCTGACACCGCTTTCGTACAGCGACGATCATATCTGGGAACTCCTGATCGGGCGCAGCGACCCGGCGGCTGTCGTCCTCCAAACCACCTATGGTCTGCGGGCACGCAGTATGCGCATCTTTCCCCAATTTGTCGAATCCCATCAAACGGTGTCCGACCCGGCAGAATTCGCCACACCATTAAAAATCACAAATTTTGCTCCCAACTACATTAAACTCAATTTTTCACCGCTGCTAGGCATCGACGTGGTTTCTGAATATTGGATCGCGGACAGCCAGACCGCCGTCGGGAGAACGTGGATCAAGAACAAGAGCGAACTGACAAGAAAACTGCGTTTTGAGATGGCCGTTGCACTTACTCCAAACCCCGAAGGCCGTCCGATGGTGCCGCGCAAAAAAGAAGCCACCACTATCCTCCAGGGTCAAACAGAAAACCTCTACCCTGTGTTTTTTATTACAGGAGGTGCGGAAGGTGAATCCAGCCCTTATTCCAACTTATATCACAACCTGGAACTCGCCCCGGAAAAATTCCGCCGTTTTACCTGGGTGCTGACATCAAAAAGCGACGAGGACGAAGCCTTCCGGCATGCAAGGCTAACTGCCGCGCAAAACTGGGACGCGGAGATCACACGGGTTGAGATGCTCTCCTCCCAAATCCCGGAAATCTACACCGGAGATTCTGATTGGGATGCCGCCCTGGCATTCAGCCAGAAATCAGCCCTCAACCTGCTTTTCGGCCCGGGTCCAGAGCTGCCATACACCAGTTTCGTCTCCACCCGCCTGCCCGACCAGGGGTATTCCCAACAGGGCAATGGCACCGAATATAATCACCTTTGGAATGGACAGACACCCGTAGAATCCTGGTATCTCTCACATTTTCTCCTGCCGGGAAATGCAGACATTGCCGCGGGATTGCTGGAAAATTTTATTTCCCGGCAAATGGAAAACGGGTTCATCGATCACAAGCCGGGACTAGGCGGACAGCGGAGCAGTTTGTCAGCCAGCCCATTTTTGGTCAGCCTGGCCTGGCGCATATACCAATTCAATCAAGATCGAGATTTCTTGCAGCGTGTTTTTCGCCCTTTACTCTGGTATCTCCAGACCTGGTTTTGGGACAGCCACGACAGAGACGGAGATGGGATTCCTGAATGGGATAATCTTGTCCAAACCGGTTACGATGAAAACCCATTTTTTTCCCGCTGGCAGAACTTGGCACAGGGAACAGAGATCACTCTGGTAGAAAGCCCAGACTTGTGTGCATACCTCTATAGGGAATGCACACTGCTGCAAAAAATTGCCGGGATCATCGGGCAAAAAGAACCGCTCACTTACCTGGAAGCTCTGGCAAACAACCTCCACAGCGCGTTGCAGAATTCCTGGAATGGCTACCGGAATTCCTTCCAATATTGGGACCGAGACAGTCATAAAACACAGAAGGGAGAAGTGCTGGGTGAGCGTACTGGTTCCGGGGAAATGTTGGTTGACCTGGTCTTTGATCTACCCACTCGTTTGCAAATCCGCCTGGAGGCTGAAGACACCCCCAAATCCCAGGTTGAAATTTCCATTCATGGCAATCTACCCAGCGGCCAACACGTTGTTGAGACCGTCCGGTCTGAAAAACTGGTGTGGGTTCAAGGGATCTGCAACTACACTTTCCCCCATCTGTACGCTGAGATCGAACACATCCACATCACAGGCCTGCCGTCAAAAGGTAAAGCTTCCCTGAATATCACCGATCATTATCAAGATGACCACACTTTGCTGATGCCTATTTGGGCCGAGATCGCCTCAAAAGACCAATTAGACCGCATCCTGGAGCGGAAACTGCTCAACGAAAACTTTTACAACCGCCCATATGGTATTCCAGCATACCCGAAACCAGACTATAAAGAGGCAGAAGAAACCTCTCTGCTCACATGGCTGCCGTGGAATGCGATGGTGGCGGAAGGTTTACTCGCCTACCATAAGGTTGAAGAGGCCGCAGACCTGTACTCCCGGCAGATGGAGGCCATCATCCACAACCTGAAGCAAGAGAACGGTTTCCGGACTTATTATCATGCCAACCAGCTCTCTGCTTCCGGGCAGCGCAATCACTTGATGGGGTTACCGTCCCCGGGTCTATTTTTAGATATCCTGGGAATCCGGCCGCTCTCACCGTGGAAGGTTCAGGTATTCCACCGGAACCCTTTTCCTTGGCCGGTTAAAGTATGTTATCATGGCACCTGGATAGAATCGACAGCCGAACAGGTTGAGATACGTTTTCTTGATGGGGAAAGAATTTTCATTACGGACCAGTTTCCCTGTCAGGTTGAAAATAAATCGACCCATACGGAGGCAGAACAATAGAAAGCACGCATGAATTGCTCCCATTTCTACAAATTTTTATCGGCCTGATTTTTATTGCCAGCATCGTCGGCATTGCTGTCCAGAGGCTGCGGATGCCCTATACCGTCGGCCTTGTATTAATGGGATTGGGACTAGCCATAATTATTCAGCAATATTCTTCACCCCTGACTGAACAGCTTTCTCTCAGCGGGCTGTTGGTGCCGGAATTGATCCTGACCATCCTGGTACCGCCGCTGATTTTCGAAGCTGCATTCCACATCAAATTTGAAGAACTGCGCAGGAATCTCAAAGAAATCTTGGCTTTTGCCATCCCCGGGGTGCTGATCACCATGCTGCTGGTGGGGGTGATCGTCTCCTGGGGAACCTCCCTTCCTCTTGAAGTTGCATTGATCTTCGGCGCCCTGATCGCTGCTACCGACCCGGTAGCGGTGGTTGCCCTGTTCCGAACGTTAGGTGTGCCGCAACAGCTCCTCATTCTCCTGGAAGGCGAAAGCCTTTTCAACGACGGTATCGCAATTGTGATTTTTAACCTGATGATTGCCATTGCCCTAGGTACAACAGAATTTAGTATTACTGGATTAACGACAAACTTTATCATCATTGCCGGCGGTGGATTGGTGGTTGGAGCCCTGGTAAGCTGGATTTTGTCCTTAATTATTGGACTGGTCAACAATCATCTAATTGAAGTCACTTTAACAACCGTGGCTGCATACGGTTCATATCTCATCGCTGAAGAAATTCACGTCAGCGGTGTTCTGGCGGTGGTGGTTGCAGGGTTGGTAATTGGTAATCTCGGGGAGCGCGGGATGAGCCCGACAACCCGTATCAGCCTCTTCAACTTCTGGGAATTCGGTGCCTACCTCTCTAACTCGTTCGCCTTCTTACTGATTGGTTTGGTGATTGATCTGACCGATCTGATCTCCAGCTGGCAATCGATCCTGTTTGCAATTGGGGCCGTTCTTTTCGCCAGGGCTGTAGTCATCTACCCGCTTTCAACGAGGGTTTTTAAGCTGCCACACCGCATGAATCATGTCATCTATTGGGGCGGACTGCGAGGTGCGATTTCGCTGGCGCTGGCACTCACATTACCGGCAGCTCTCGGTAACGATACTCAAGTCCTCCTCCAGGATATGACCTTCGGGGTTGTCCTTTTTACCCTCTTGGTCCAGGGCCCAACCATGCGGCCAATTATCAAGCGTCTGGGGTTCAGCACGCGCACCGAGGTGCAGGAAGCTTACGAACGTCACCAGGCGCGCGCGGTTGCCTCCCAACATTCCTACGAAAGGCTCAAAGAACTGCGGGCAGAGGGATTAATCTCCGAACATACCTGGTCGATCCTCGAACAGCCCATCTTGCGCCAGATCGAACTGAGGAAAGAGGTCGTGCATGAGATCATGCATGCCGACCGCAGCGTAGAGGTGGCAGAGCTGGATAAAGCATTCCAGGAACTACTGCGTACACAGCGCAGTACGTACAACAATCTTCATTCCACTGGAACAATCAACGAAGACACATTTACTCGTTTGGTGAACGAGGTGGATGCCGCAATGCTAAACCAGGATATCAGCTACGGAGACCTGCTGATCCGGCGCACGAAAGACCAGCCGCCAATCACAAAACTCATTTTCGCATCCGTCGCTGAAGGAGACATGTACGAGACCCTTCATATGATGAGCATCCTGGGCATTCCCACCACCCGGCTAGAAAGCCATTTAGGACCGAATGGTATACCCTCGATTACACTATTGATGGGAATTGAAGAATCCCAGATTGAAATGGTGATCGAGTCCATCATTGACTGCTGTGATGAACCGCCTGCTTTCCGCCGCGGCTTCTTCGACTTGCTACCAGCTGTTGAAACTGAAGAAGAAATACAAATCAACAATTCCAATGTGTATGTCTTTGACGTAGAACATTATGAGGAAATATAGCCATGAAAATGATTGTCTGCATCCTGCAAGAATCTGATAAAGACGAGGTGTCGTCAGCATTGAACGAAGCTGGCTATCCGGTTACATTGCTGCCTTCTACCGGCGCATATTTCCGCAGAGGGAACGCCACCATGCTCACCGGCGTTGAAGACGATCAGGTTGAAAACGCCATCCAGATCATCCGGGACCATGTTCAGGAGCCCGATGAAGCCGGGATGAAACGCGCTACCCTATTTGTGATCAAGGTCGATCAATTTCACCAGGTATAATCATTATGGCAAATAGACTCCTATTGATGATGCTGGCCAGCCTGGCGCTGGCGGGATGCAGTCTATTTGCTGTCGATCCCGGAACAGCTCAAATCCCCGAATCCCAGATCGCTACCAGCGTTGCTGGAACAGAGCAAGCCCTTCAACTCGCCGAACAGCAGGAAGTCACGGCAGCACCCGATGACGAGGTAACCCAGGAATCAGAACCATCCTATCTCCTTCCGCATGCGCTCTATTATTTGAGCAGCGCCGACGGTGAAAATTTCCAAGTTTGGAGGCTGAATCGCGAAGGAAATACTGCCAAGCGAATCACCAATGAAGATAGCCGAGTGGACGATTTCGCGGTCTCCCAGGCTGATGGACGGGTGGCTTACATCACCAATAACCAGCTATATGTGATCGATTCCGATGGCGAACAGCCCGAACTCCTGGTAGACGGTAAAGACGCGATAGATGATACGGATCAATATTTCTTCACTGAAAAAATCAGCGGGCTGAGCTGGTCTCCAGACGGAAAAACACTGGCCTATGGTAGAAATGGGCTGCATATCTATCATCTCGATACTCAAACAGACGAACATATCCTGCCAAACGATATTGAAGCCAGAGATGAGGGATTCCTCTTTCCCAGAGCGCTCTACAGTCCCTATCAATGGTCGCCAGACGGCAGCCAACTGCTGGTCAATATCAATTATTACGAAGCCGGCACCCTCGGAATCTATACGCCCGGGAATGCCGAAATCATGGCGCTGGGAGAAGGGATTGTCTGCTGCCAGCCAGCCTGGTCGCCTGATAGCCGCTCGATTATCATCGCCAGCCCATTTTTGGGTTATGCTGATTCAGGATTATGGCGCATTGATACGGCTACCGGAAAGCAAATTGAATTGATACCTGCTACTGCCCCGGACAGTACCTTGAATTTTGCGGGGTGGCCGGTTGTTCTTCTCGATGGCAGCTTGCGCTATTTTTACACCAACACACCTTCGTTTCCTACCGGAGATGTGCCGCTTTTATTGGTCGAAAGTTCAGGGGACGGCATCACAGACCGCACAATTCTAAGGCCTGAACAATGGCTCAATTACGAAGTATTGTGGGCTGAAAATGGGTCCTTGGCAGTCGCAGTCCAGCCGGTAACCGGAGAGGCACCTGGGTGGCCGCGCACCGGGCCGATTGTGCTGATTCCCCCATCAGAAAATCCCGTCATCCCCCTGGGAATCAATGGATTCCAGCTAAGATGGGGACCATAAATTTTTTAGTTTAATCTTCCTTCAACCAGCGGTAATCCCGGTCGTGGTAAAGCAAAGGCCTGAGTTCCTCTTCAGGTCGACTGCTCAACCTGGCAGTTACCACCTGTCCAAACATCACCGTCGTTGTCGCCGCATCGAAAGTCCCAATCAAACGGCAGTCGAAGACTGCCAGACCGCCCGGCAGCAGAGGGCTTCCTGTGAACAGGGTGAAAGGCTCCAGCCCTGAGAAACGTTCATCCTCATCTCCTACCCGGCCTGCAAAGCGGTCGGATATTTCCTGCTGGTGCTCGGCAAGCAGCGTGACCCCAAAGGCTTCAGAACTGAGTACCAGATCGTGCGTTCGGGTATCCTTTTGCAAGGAAACAAGGATAATTGGCGGATCAACGGAGACAGAGGTAAACGAACTGACCGTCATACCATGGCGCACGCCGTCGTGTTCGGCAGCCGCCACCCCAATTCCGCTGGCCCATTGGCGCATAGCCGTCAGCAATTGATCTTTAATTGAGTGTTTGGTTTCAAGGTAATCCATAGCATTATTTTAGTACATATGAGGAGCGAATTAGCTTCAAAATAGACTAGATGTGAACAAGTTAGTTTACCTCCGGCTTTCAGAGGTATCAAAACAGGCGGCATCGATGCCGCCTGTTGACGAAGCAGCCCGCTGAATGGTGCATCAATAATCGTAAAACCCTTTGGGGGTTTTTCTTCCCAGGCAGACAGCGTCTAACAAATAAACCTTTCAATCCCCATTCAAAGTTCAACCAGGCTAATCTTCAATCTCGACGGCCATCGCAACCGCCTCACCACCGCCCAGACACAGGGAAGCTATCCCGCGTTTTAACCCGCGATCTTTAAGGGCATAAATCAGGGTAGTTAACACACGCGCCCCACTGGCACCAATCGGATGTCCCAGAGCGATCCCGCCGCCATTTACATTGACTTTATCCCAATCCCAGCCGATCTTTTCCATATCGTACCCGTCTGCCAATACCTGGGCAGCAAAGGCCTCATTAAGCTCAACCAAGTCAACATCCTCCATTGTCCATCCAACCTTTTCAAGGAGGACCGGGATCGCTCGCGCCGGGGCAATGAAAATATACTTGGGTTCCACTGCCTGCTGGGCATATCCCACGACGCGCGCCAGAGGTTTCTGGCCTAGTTCCTCGGCTTTTGCCCGGCTGGATACAACCACCGCTGAAGCTCCATCATTCAGTCCCGGAGCATTCCCGGCAGTTGATTTTCCATCCTTCCTGAAGACCGGGCGCAGTTTGGCCAGCGCTTCTATGCTCGTATCCCGCCTCGGTGATTCATCGGTATCCACAACAGTCACCGCACCTTTTCTGCCAGCAACCTCAACGGGTACAATTTCCTCTTTAAACTTACCCGCATCAATGGCAGCAAGCGCTTTCTGGTGACTTTCATAAGCAAACTTATCCATTTCCTCGCGGGTGACTTCATATTGGTCAGCGATAAAATCAGCTGCCTCACCCATAATCCATTCTTCAAACGGGTCCCACAACCCATCATACTGCAGCGCGTCAACCAGCTGTTGATTGCCGTAACGCAGCTGACCCACCCGGCCGTGCACCAGGAAGGGGGCACGGCTCATGCTCTCCATCCCACCGGCGACAAACAATTGTCCGTCTCCTGCCTTAACCGCTTGGGCCGCCAGCATGACACTTTTCAGGCCGGAGCCGCACACCTTATTGATCGTGCTGGCTCCCACGCTTCCCGGCAGCCCTCCATAGATGGCTGCCTGGCGGGCTGGATTTTGCCCCAACCCGGCCGGTACCACACAACCCATCAGCACCTCGTCAATCTCTGCTGGGTTTTCGATCCCACCACGCGAGACTGCCTCCTGAACAACGACCGCTCCCAGTCGAGTGGCTGGAATAGAACTCAGGCCGCCCAAAAACCGTCCTATCGGAGTACGTACTGCACTGAGAATTACTGCTTCTTGCTGATTGCTCATTTGATTCTCCATTCATATTTGTGTGTTAATTTAAAAAATAAACCGCCGGGAATTGCTTACCATGCATCCTTCACCCGGCGGAAAGTTTCCTCCAAAGCTTCTGGCAGCACCCTGGTCTGCCCTACTGCGGTCATAAAATTGGTATCGCCCATCCAGCGTGGGACAACATGAATATGGATATGTTCCTCAATCCCCGCTCCAGCCGCCTCGCCCATATTGATGCCAATATTGAATCCTTCAGGAGAATAGATTTCTCGCAAAACCTGGGATGCCTTGGTGACCAGTTCAAACATTTCGGCGCGGGTTTCGGAATCCAGGTCAGAAAGATCGGGAGCGTGCTGATAAGGCAGCACCATCAGATGGCCGCTGGTATAGGGATAGGCATTCATAATCACGAAAGCCCGCTCGCCCCGGGCGACGATCAGATTTTCAGATCCATCTTCTTGCTGGAGCGCAGCACAAAATACACAGCCGTCTTTTTTAAATTCATTAATGTAACGCATACGCCAGGGTGACCATAGATGTTTCATAAGTGTTTCGCCGTTATATTGAACAGCCGATACCTGTTTTTGTGGTGCTTCTATATTTTAGCAGAGTGTAGGCGATTTTCAAAAACAAATCTGGTCAGATTGAATCTTGGGTGCCAGAGGTTCAAAACTGCTTGACAGTTATCCTCTTTCCGGTTTATCCTCATGGGCATGGAAGAGCAGATGTCATTTTTCCCCGATCCCGCCCGCAGTTTCAGCGTCTTTGAACTTAACAGCTACCTGCGCGAGCTGCTGGAATCGGACCCCGCCCTGCAAGATGTGTGGGTACAAGGAGAAGTCTCCAACCTCTCGATCCCGAAATCCGGGCATATGTACTTCACGCTGAAAGACGCCCGCGCTTCGCTGCGCTGTGTCATGTGGCGCAACCAGGTGCAGCGCCAGACCAGCCTGCCGCAAGACGGAGCATCGGTAGAGGTGCATGGCAGCATCAGCGTGTACGAGGCTGGCGGGCAATACCAGTTGTACGCCGACCAAATCCGTCCGGCAGGGGAAGGCCTGCTCTACCAGGAATTTATCCACCTGAAAAACAAACTGGAAGCTGAAGGACTGTTCGACGAAGAGCGCAAGCGCTCCATCCCTAGCGCGCCCGATTTAATCGGCGTGGTCACCTCCCCCACCGGGGCAGCGATCCGGGACATCCTCAATACCCTCAGCCGGCGATACCCGCTGGCGCGAGTGGTGGTGGCCCCAGCTGCAGTGCAGGGGGAAGCAGCCCCGAAAGAAATCGTGCAGGCCATCCAACTGCTCAACGAATTCGTCCAGCCGGATGTGCTGTTGGTGGGAAGGGGCGGCGGTTCGATCGAAGACCTGTGGGCGTTTAATGACGAAATGGTCGCCCGGGCAATTTCCCAATCCCGGGTCCCAGTCATCAGTGGCGTTGGGCACGAAACCGATTTCACCATCGCTGATTTCACCGCCGACTTGCGCGCCCCCACCCCAACCGCGGCAGCCGAACTGGCAGTCCCTAATCAATCAGAATTGCAAGAACAGCTCTACGACCGCCAGGAGAGACTGCAGCGAACAACCTCAGAGTTCCTCGACCAGCAGCGCTGGACGCTGAGCCAGATCCAGAACCGCCTTCAGCGCTCCTCACCCGCTGCCTTCCTGGCATCCGCCCGGCAAAAAACCGATGAGCTCTCACGCCAGGCGGAACGCGCTCTCGCCCACCGCATCCAGTTAGCCCGCACACAACTCCAGGGCTTGACCCAACAGCTGGCCGCCCTCAACCCATCCAATGTACTCGAGCGGGGCTATGCAGTGGTCACCAAGGGTGGCAGGCTGGTAAAAAGCACGAGGGACACCCAGATTGGCGACGAAATCAATATCCAGGTCAGCGACGGCGCTTTCCAGGCAGAAGTGAAAGAGAATGGAGAATAAGATGACAGACAAATCAAACCTCGACCAGCTCACCTACGAGCAGGCCTTTGATGAACTGCAAACAGTCATCGAAAAGCTGGAAGCCGGCGATAAACCCCTTGAAGACACGCTTGCACTCTACGAGCGCGGGCAAGCGCTTTACCAGCACTGCACCAACTTGCTCGACAAGGCAGAACTCAAAGTCCAGCAGATTAACGAGGATGGATCCTTAGAGGATTTCGAAGCCTGAGCTGAGAGACTACCAATAAGAATTTTCCCCAGCAGGTGAAGGGTTTTATTCAAGCGACTTGAGCATACTTCACTAAGAAAATAATAAGCCTAACCTTTTAAAAAATACGCCCGCACAGTGCTTGTGCGGGCGGTAAGTTTAATTAATTATTGGCGACCGGAAGGCGCATCACCCGGTGAAAAACTCAACACCCTACCGTCATCCGTGAGCAGGAACAGCTTTCCATCCCGAACCTCAAAACGGGTCACCTGGCTGAGCAGGTCCATAAATGCTGTTTCCTGATCCATAATGGGCTGGCTGCATGCCATCCGGGTCATGCCCATCTGGCTGGTAGAAAAAATCATCTCGCCGCTGTCTACTTCAACTTTGCCAAAATATCTGTTACAGCCTGCCGATCCGCTCAAACGTCCCGGTTCCGGGTCGTATTCCAGCGAAATCACCACATCCTCCCGCACGCTCTGGGGTTGGTCTTGGCTTCCATAGCTGTCCAACACCCAGGTGATTCCCGCCAAATTCTCAGCACTCACTTCCAATTCCTCCACCTGATCCAACACTTCCACCAGCACATAACGCAAAGAAGAGCCTCCTGCGGGTGGGTCTTGCACCTCAAATTTTTCCACCTGCAGGGTATACCGGTAGCCAGGCTGGTAGTCAAAACCCTCGATCTGATTATAGAAGAACTGCCAGTCATCATCCTCATCGAACTTTACCTGCATGCACTGCCTCGGTCCTTCTCCAACACAGTCCACCAGTTGAGGGCCAATGATGACTGTAAGCTGTTCAGCAGAAGGTACAGGCTGGGAGTCGCTTTCCAAGGGTTGATCAGCCGAAGGATCAAGGCTGCTGTTATCCATATTCTGTGATCCGGTTTCGGGTTCTATTCCACCGCAGGCAGTCACCACCAGCACGATGGTCATTAAGGCAATTTTCAACACTAATATTTTTCGCATCATAACCTCTTTTTAATATATTACACTACCAATAACGTCTAAAGTGATCTCTGAGTTCCCCGGATATCAAATATAACCATTCCAAAAACTCGGAGAAGGGGTGCGAATTTTTTTGATTAAACCAAAACATAGGAGAAAAATCTCTTGTAATCCCCCGCTTTGTTCAAGCCAGAGTTTCGGAGATGAATCTGACCGCCTGTTGTTCAGTATTTACAGCTCCCAAGGCCTGCGCCTCCCGCAGGGCTTCCAGCAGTTCACCAATCTGGGGACCCGGCTGGAGTGCAAAACGTTCCATGATCTGGTTGCCGTCCAACAAGAGGTTGGGATTGACCTGCTCAGGGGTTTCCCAATAGGCTTCGAGCAGGGTGCGGGCAACATCGAGATGCTTTTGCATCACATCTTGCGGCAGGGTATGCCCGTAAATCCCTACGAGGTCCGCCAGGGAGAGGAGAACAATATCCACTCCGGCCGAACCGTTATCGCGCCAGAAACGGTACACGGCTCTGCGGGAAGGAGGTTGATCTTCCTTGGCAAGCTGCCAGGGACGCATATGACCCTGCAAGATACGCGTCAGGCGCTGGATTTCACCTCTGCTCAGGCGCAAAGCCGCTCCCCGGCTGGCAATCGCTTCTGCCCCGCTGCTCTCATGGCCGATAAACCTGATTCGCCCAGAATCTTCAACCGTGAGGTGGCGTGGTTTGGTGAAGTCGTGGCAAAATGCCGCCAGAAATAGAAGCGGGCGGTAAGGACGGTCGGTTACCAGGTTGTTGTTCAGATGAGCGCTGATCTGCTCCCGGTAGCGCCCCAGACGCTGTGAGAGCATCCCGCTGAACAAATCGCCACCGTACTCGTTATCGTGAACATAATCCTCATCTAATAACTGCAAAACCTGCTCCATGGCCGCAACGGTATGCAGGGAATGTTCCCAGACATCGTATAGATGCGGGGGGGACTGCGTAACCCCTTTCATCTCAGCAATTTCGGGGATAATTTTCTCCAGCACCCCAAACACGTCCAGCACCCGCAAGCTAACCCCTGGCTTAGGGGCATCCAGCACTTTCAGGAACTCATCGCGCACGCGTTCCACCGAGACCTCTCCCAGGCGTTCTAC
>JABAHR010006762.1_pt1 | contig 12926 bp, 5 predicted proteins | sample 7062101 | NCBI WGS metagenome assembly JABAHR01 (sample SAMN14534553, study PRJNA622989) | marine sediment metagenome | biome: marine biome [ENVO:00000428]; feature: marine pelagic biome [ENVO:01000023]; material: deep marine sediment [ENVO:00002113] | place: India: Gulf of Kutch | collected... | reverse complement strand
TCCAGGTGATCGCCGCCGATGCGCAAAGGGCCAATACGGGTCTGGTGACCCGGGAGGTCGTGGTTCGCTGAGGCGGCTCTGCGATCCGACGCGCGTTCGGGTCCCCGGGCCAGGAGACTTTCGGTAGCTTCTGGTGTCTAACCCCTGACCGCTTTCCGATCCACGCCACTCTTCCTCCGCGATGATGGAGCGACCCGCCAAGGCACCGAGAGGACGCCTCCCGACACTCCTCTCCACCCGACTCAAGCGCCTCCTGGCGGTGCTGGTGGGCCTCGCCGCGTTCATGCTCGCGAACACGGTCTACCTGCTGCTCACGAGGCTGGCCGAGAGCTTCGATTGGACAGCGCTCACGGGAGAGGTCGGCAGCCTGCCGGTGCTCTTCCAGACGATGATCCTCACGCACACCGGTGTGGGACTCGTCTTGGCCGCCGTCATGATCGCTTTCGTCGTGGCCCACCTGCCGACGGTCTGGGCCCGACAGCACCGGACGTCGGTCGTCTCCGGTGTGATCTTGGTGCTCTCCGCCCTGGTGCTGGTCGTGACCGGCCTGTTCATCCTGACCGACGCCGCCAGTCAGGACAACCGATGGGCCTGGTGGACCCACGTCGTGGCCGCGCTGCTGATCCCGGCCGGGTACGTGGCGCACAGACTCTTCAGCTACGCTCGCCCCGAGAGCAGGGCCTTCCGTCAGTTCGGAGCCGTCGTGGGCGTCGGGGTCGCCGTGATGGTGGTCGCCCACGTCGCCACGGCAGAGCTGGAGCTCACGCCACAGGCCGCCGCCGCGCTGGAGGCCGAACTCCAGAGCGGCCCGTCCGGCGTGGCTCGCGACGTCTCTGCCGCCTTCGCGGATCCGTACGTTCCGCCTGGGGCCGTGCCCCCGGCCAGCAAGTTCTTCCCCTCCCCCTCCACGACGAGCTCGGGGGATCTCGTGGACTCGTCGATCCTGATACCGGAGCGCGGCCGCATCGACGATGACGCCGTCGCCACGGAAGCGAGGGAGCGGGGATTCACGCAGGAGACGCTCATCGGAGCGGAGACGTGCGTCCGGTGTCATCAGGACGTGACCGCTCAATGGGCGGCTTCGGCGCACCGCTTCTCGTCCTTCAACAACCCGTTCTACGAAGCCACCGTCGAGTCCGTCCGGGAGGGAAGCGGCACCGATGACCCGTGGCTACTAGAGCATCTCGACACCTACGGCCTCCCCGCCGACGCCGTCGGCCCCGTGAAGTCACGGTGGTGCGGTGCCTGTCACGACCCGGCTCTGCTCTTCACCGGATCTCTCCTCGGAGAAGTGGAGCGTACCTCGGTCGAGGCTCAGGCCGGTCTCACCTGCCTGGGATGTCATCTGATGGACAGCCACGCGGACGAAACCGGAAACGGGAACTACAACCTGTACGATCTGCAGTCCGACCCGTACGTATTCCCGTCGGCCGAGGAAGGCTCCCTGGGGGAGTTTCTGCACGACGCAGCGCTCAAGGCGAAGCCGGCGGTGCACAAAGCGCTCCTACTCAAGCCCTTCTTCAAGGAGTCCGAGTACTGTCAGAGCTGCCACAAGGTCAGCCTCTCCGAGCCCATCAACGAATACCGGTGGCTGCGCGGCCAGGACGAGTACGACAACTGGCACGACAGCGGCGTCGCGCTCAACGCGTCCCGCACCTTCTACCTGCCACCGAGCCGGCGCGTCTGCCAGGACTGCCACATGCCGCCCGAGGCCGCGCCGCTCGGCGACCTGGCCGCGGACAACGGGTCCGTTCGGTCGCACCGCTTCCTCTCGGTCAACACGGCGCTTCCCTTCCTGCGGGGAGACACGGCCACGATTCGCCGCATCGAGGAGTTCCTTCGGGCCGAGAAGCTGTCGGTGGACATCTTCGCGCTCCGCGGTGACGACACGGTCATGGACCTCGCCGCGGCCGGCGCCGTCGTGGCTCCCGGCGAGCGCGTCCGAGTGGACGTGGTGGTTCGCAACCGAGGGGTCGGCCACACCTTCCCCGGAGGCACGAACGACTCCAACGAGGGGTGGCTGGAGCTGACCCTCGTCGGACCGGACGGAGAGGTGCTGGCACAGAGCGGGGCGATCGCGAAAGACGGGTTCCTCGACCCCGAGGCGCACGTCTTCAAGGCGGTCGTGCTGGACGCCGAGGGCGAAGCGATACACGACCGCAACGGCGCCCGCATCCACGTGACCGCCGCCGCCAACGTCATCGGTCCGGGCACCTCCGACGTGGCGCAGTACGCGTTCGAGGTTCCCGCGGGCCTGGAGGGCCGGGATATCACGGTTCGCGCACGCCTCCTTTGGAGGAAGTTCGATCGGGCCTACACGGGCTTCGCTTTCGCTCGGAATCCCGAAGGCTTCCCCGGATTCGACGACGTGCCCGAGCTGCCGGTCACGGAGATCGCCGCCGACGAGATCAGGATGGGCGTCGGCACGCCGCCCGACGCGAACGCCGAGCCGGTCCCCAGCGCGACCTGGCAGCGCTTCAACGACTATGGCATCGCGCTGCTTCTGCAGGGGAACACGCGAGAGGCCCGAGAGGCCTTCGAGCGCGTCGCCGAGCTGGAAGGCGGGGCCTTCGAAGGACACCTGAACCTGGCCCGGGTCGCACTCCGGGACGGCAACCTCGACCTGGCGTACGACCATCTGGACCAGGTCGAGAATACCCGCCCCGGTCAGCCACGGGCCGCCTGGGTCTGGGCGAACGTGCTCCAGGAAGACGGACGCTATGACGATGCCGTCGCTGCCTATCGCCTCGTCCTGGAAACCTTCCCGGCGGATCGAGCCGCGTGGCGGAACCTCGGTCGCACGTTCTATCTCGCCGCGCGATACGAAGAGGCGCTAGAGGCCTTCGAGGAGGTCTTCCGGATCGACCCCGAGGACCGGGTGTCGCACTACCATCGCATGCTGTCGCTCCGCGCCCTCGGAAGAGAGGACGAGGCCGTACTCGCCGAGGCCGCCTACGAACGGTTCCGTATCGACGAGGCGGCGCAAGCCGTGACCCGGGCCTTCCGCGAGAGCAATCCCGGTGTGAATCTGATGGCCCAACCCATCCACACACACGAGCTGGATCTCGACCGTAGATGAGGAAAAGCGCGATTCTGCTGGCCCTGCTCGCCGTCGCCTGCGGAGGCGAGCCCGAGGCCGAGGCGGAGCGCCCCGAGTTCGCCCGACCCGGATTCGCGCCCCGGGGGGCGGAAGTCGGGTCGACGGCAGCCACGTTCGTCGACGTCGCCGCGGAGGCCGGTCTCGACTTCGTCCACATCACGGGGGCATTCGGCGAAAAGTGGATGCCCGAGACGATGGGCAGCGGCGGGGGCTTCCTCGACTACGACGGCGACGGTTGGCCGGACATTCTGCTCGTGAACAGCAGTGAGTGGCCTGGACGCACCGCTCGCATCCGGACCTCGCCACGGCTGTTCCGCAATCTCGGCGACGGCAGCTTCCGGGACGTAACCGATGCGGCGGGCCTGGGCTTCGAGATCTACGGCATGGGTCTGGCGGCAGCCGACTACGACGGCGACGGGGACGTGGACGTCTACCTCACGGCGGTCGGCCGGAACCGCCTGCTGCGCAACGACGGCGGCCGCTTCACGGACGTGACCGCCGAGACCGGAGCACACGGTGACCGGCCCGACGGTGCGGGGGGTCCGGCCTGGTCCACGGCCGCGGCCTGGATCGACGTCGACCGCTCGGGAACTCCGGACCTGTTCGTCTGCAACTACGTGCAATGGACCCCCGCAACCGACATCTTCACCACACGAGACGGGGTGACGAAGTCGTATGCGACTCCGGAGCAGTACAACGGTGAGTCCTGCCGCCTCTACCGCAACGAGGGAGGCGGGCGTTTCGTGGACGTGACGAGGGAGGCCGGACTTCTCAACATGGAAGGGAAGTCGTTGGGAATCGCGGTGGACGACTTCAACCGTGACGGATGGCCGGACATGATCGTGGCCAACGACATGTACCAGAACTTCCTGTACCAGAACGACGGCGACGGCACCTTCACGGACGTCGCCGTGCGCTCCGGCGTGGCCTTCGACGAGGTCGGTCGCGCCCGTGCGGGGATGGGGGTCGACATCGCGGACGTCGCCGCGCAGGGACGCCTCTCGATCGCGATCGGCAACTTCTCCAACGAGCCCGTCTCCCTCTACACGCAGATGGGCGGCGACCTCTTCCAGGATCTCGCCGGGGCCGCCCGCCTCACACGCGGCACCCTGCTTCCCCTGACCTTCGGCCTGAAGTTCGTCGACGTCGACCTGGACGGGTTCCAGGACCTCGTCGTGGCCAACGGCCATATCGAACCCGAGATCAGCGCGGTCCAGGCGGATGTCAGCTTCGAGCAGCGTCCTCAGCTCTTCTGGAACAACGGAAGGGGTCAGTTCCTCGAGCTCAGCGACTCGGTCGGCGCTCCCTTTCTGGAGGCGACCGTGGCGCGGGGCATCGCGACCGCCGACTACGACCGGGACGGTGACCTGGACGTCTTGATGACGGTGAACGGTGGCCCTGTGAAGCTGCTGAGAAACGACCTACCGGAAGGTAGCGCGAGCTGGATACGAATCCGCCTCGAAGGCGCCGCACCCAACACCGACGCGCTCGGTGCCGAGGTGACCGTCTTTGCGGGCTCCAAGAGCCAGCGACGCTATGTGCGGACGGGCTCGTCCTACCTGTCGCAGTCGGAGTCCAACCCGGTCGTCATCGGGCTGGGCGACGCGTCGCGAGCCGACAGCGTCGTCGTGCGATGGCCCACGACCGGGGACACGGTACGGATCGGGCCATTGGAGGCCGGGCGCGAGCACACGATCACGGAGGCGGCCCGATGAGCGACCGTCGGCGTCGCCTGCCGTGGCTGGCCCTGGCTCTCGCGATCGTCGCTTGCGACACCGGGCCACCCCCCGACCCGACCCAGATCATTCTCGTCCGCAACAACGGGCTCCTGGCGCTGCAGCAGGACCGGCTGGACGAGGCCGAAGCGAGCTTCGCCGAGCTCGTGGACATGACGCCTCGAGAGGCGGTCGGGTACGCCTACCTCGGCCTCCTCGAGCTACGGCGCGGCAACCTCGAGCGGGCGGAGGATCTGATCCGGGAGGGCCTCGAGAGAGACGACCAGGACCCCGAGGTCCACCGCTTCCTCGCCGCCGTGCTCGTCGCTCGCGGCGAATACGCCGAAGCCCGCGAGGCGGTGCGTGCTGCACTCTCGCTCGAGCCCACCGATCTGCGGTCGCTCTGGGCGCTGAGTGAGATCGGGCGTGAATCGGCCGACGGGGGCCCGGAGCGGCTCTCGACGCTCACCACGCTCGTCGAAGTCGCCCCGGCGAACCTCGCTGCACGGTTCGAATGGGCCGACGCGCTCGTCGCGGCGAGTCTGCCCGACTCGGCGGCCGGCGCCCTCGAATCCCTCCGCCAACAGCTGCCCGTGCTGCCGCAGCGCATTGGGCAAGCGTTCGACTCCTCTCTCGTGCTTCTGCAGGACGGGAACGCCACGGAGGCGAGGCCGCTCCTGGAGGACTTCGGCGCTTTCTTCCGTGCGAGCGGCCCCTATCAGGCGTCGTACGACGAGGTTCGGGGACCCGAGCCCGAGATCGTGGGCATCCCGGACTTCACCTTCTCCTTCGAGTTCTCGCTGGCGGTCCAGGAGCAGGAGGCGGTCCTCGCCGCGCTGCGCTTCGCGGACGGGAGCGAGATCGCGGGCCTCGCGGACCACCCCCTCGCAGCGGCTCCCGCGGCCATCGGCACCGCGGACTACGACGGGGACGGGGACGACGACCTTCTGGCGGCCGGCAGCGACAGCCCGCTCGCCACGCTCCACCGCGTCGATCTCGGCCTCTTCGTCGACGCCTCGACGGAGGCCGATCTCGGCCCTGCACCCTCGACCGTCTTCGTCGCTTCGGGCGACTACGACAACGACGGCTGGATCGATGCCGTCCGTGTGGGAACGGACGGCCTGAGACTCTCACGCAACCTCGGTGGTGGGGCGTTCGAGGACGCCACGGCGTCGGCCGGCCTCGCCGACGCGCCGGGTGGCACGCACGCCCTGTGGGCCGACCTCGACCACGACGGCGATCTCGATCTGCTGGTGAGCGGTGCCGGGGTACGGCTCCACCGGAACGACGGGGACGGAAGCTTCACGGAAACGACCGAAGCCTGGGGTCTCGTCCCGGACACCGGCGCGGCCGAAGCGGCCTACGCAGACCTGGACGACGACGGAGACCTCGACCTGCTTCTGGTCGGGGGAGGCTCGGCACCCCGGCTCTACACGAACGAGCGAGGCGGCAGCTTCACCGAGATCGCCTCGTCGGTGGGCCTGGGCACGGCCGAGGCGGAGGCTCTGGTCGTCGCCGACTTCGACCGCGACGGTGGGCTGGACATCGTGCTGAGCTCGCCGGCACGAACGAAATTGTGGGTCAACGACGGGCGTGGCTCCTTTTCGTCGACCGCGTGGACCGGGCCGGGTGCTCGCTTCATCCGCTCGCTCGACTTCGACAACGACGGCGCATTCGACCTCCTGCTCGGAGGTGACGGTGGACTGCGGCTGCTGCGGGGTGACGGGCTGGGGGACTTCGAGGACTTCACCGACCGACTTCCCGCCGCCGAGGAGTCGTACCGCTCGGCGTCCGTGATGGACTACAACGAAGACGGCGACCTGGATCTGCTGCTCACGGCCGAGACGGGATTCCGCCTTCTTCGCAATGACGGCGGAAACGCGAATCACTACCTCCAGATCGACCTGGAAGGCCTGGCTGCCGGCAGCGGGAAGAACAACCGCGACGGGATCGGCACCCGAATCGAGGTGACGGCCGGGGACCTGTACCAGGTGCACCTCGTGACCAGGTCCGGGATCCATGTGGGGCTCGGCTCACGCCGCAAAGCCGACGTGATCCGCATCGAGTGGACGAACGGTGTCCCCCAGGACATCTACTTCCCCGGCACCGATCAGGATCTCGAAGAACAGATCCTCAAGGGCTCCTGCCCCATGCTCTTCACCTGGAACGGTGAGCGCTTCGAGTTCCAGAAGGACGTGATGTGGAAGAGCGCGCTCGGGATGCCCACGGGCATCCAGGGAAACCAGGGCACCCGCAGCTACGGCCCGGCCGCGGCGTCGCACGAGTACGTCCGCATCCCGGGTGATCAGCTGACGGAGCGTGAGGGGCAGTACGAGCTCCGCATCACGGAGGAGCTCTGGGAGACGATCTACATGGACGAGATTCGACTCCTCGCCGTCGACCATCCCGAGGAGATCGACGTCTATGTGGACGAGCGCTTCGTCCCGGCGGATGCTCCCGTCGCCTACGCCCCCACCACGGTGCGCTCGCCCGTCGTGCCGCGCGCAGCCTCCGACGACCGCGGTCGGGACGTGCTCGAGGCGCTGCACGAGCGGGATCACGTCTACGTGTCCGGCTTCCTGCGAGGCCCCCTGCAGGGACTGGCGGAGCCGCACGCCATCACGCTCGACCTGGGGCCGGAGGTCGCCTCGTCGGATCACGCCCGTCTTTATCTCACGGGCTGGGTCTTCCCGGCCGACGCGAGCCTCAACGTGGCGATGGCCCAGTCGGACCGGTACGTCATGGAGGCTCCGGTCCTCGAGGTTCCGGACGGGCGGGGTGGGTGGAGGGTCGCCCTCGACGACGTGAGCTTCCCCTCCGGAAAGGACAAGACGCTCGTCCTCGACATCGCCGGCGTCGTGCCCGAATCCGACCCGCGCGTCCGCATCCGAACCAGCATGCAGATCTATTGGGACCAGGCCTTCGCCTCGATCGATCCCCCCGAGCCGGAAGTGCGCACGACCGAGCTCGCGCTGACGGACGCCGAGCTGCGATACCACGGCTTCAGCCACACCTACCGAAAGGGCGGGCGCTACGGGCCGCACTGGTTCGACTACGACTCGGTGACGACCGCCCCGAAGTGGCGTGACCTCGTCGGGCAGTACACGCGCTACGGCGACGTCACCGAGCTCCTGACCGCCCCGGACGACCGATACGTCGTCATGAATGCCGGTGACGAGGTCGCGATCCGGTTCGGCGCCTCGTCCGGGCCCGAGCTCCCGCCCGGTTGGGTGCGTGACTTCGTGCTCTACACGGTCGGGTGGGTGAAGGACGGTGACCTGAACACCGCGACCGGCAGCACGGTGGAGCCCCTGCCCTTCCACGGGATGGAGCGCTACCCGTACGGTGACGACCAGACCTACCCGAGCGACGCCGAGCACCTGCGCTACCTGCGCGAATACAATACGCGGAGCGTCGGCCCCGCGGGGCGCTGAGCTTGGACGCCGAAGAGCTCCGCGCCGCCTGGCTGGGCTGGGAGCCGAGGCCGGGATCGACCCGTGTCCTGACGGTCGACGCCCATACCGAGGGTGAGCCTCTTCGCGTGATTCTCGGGGGATTCCCCGAGCTCTCGGGCGACACCATCCTCGCCCGCCGCCGCGATGCCCGGGAGCGTTTCGACCGGCTGCGCACGACGCTCATGTGGGAGCCGAGAGGCCACGCCGACATGTACGGCTGCCTCGTCACGCCACCCGTCACCGACGCGGCCGATTTCGGGGTGCTCTTCATGCACAACGAGGGGTTCAGCACCATGTGCGGTCACGGGATCATCGCGGTCACGCGCGTGGTCCTCGACCTCGGGCTGATCCCGAAAGAGGAGCCGCTCACGCCGGTGGGAATCGACACGCCGGCCGGTTTCGTCCAGGCCCATGCGAGAGTTACCGGAGGCGAGGTGCGCTCCGTATTCTTTCGCAACGTCCCCTCGTTCGTGCACGCGCTCGACCAGCGGGTCGAGGTCCCCGGACTCGGCGAGGTCCGCTACGACATCGCTTTCGGGGGCGCCTACTACGCGTACGTGGACGCCGCCTCCGCGAGCGTGGGTCTCGCGGAGCGGGATCACGACGAGCTCGTCACGAAGGGTCGGGCGATCAAGCGGGCCGTCATGGCCAAGGGTCCGATCGAACATCCCACCGACCCCGACCTGGGCTTCCTCTACGGCACGATCTTCGTCGGCGCCGCGGAGGACCCCGCCCACCACTCCCGCAACGTCTGCGTCTTCGCCGATGGAGAGGTCGACCGAAGCCCCACCGGCACGGGCGTGAGCGGGCGATTGGCGCTGCACCACGCGCGAGAGGAGATCGCGGTCGACGAAGCGATCGTGATCGAGAGCATCCTGGGCACGTGCTTCACCGGCCGGATCAGGGAGCTGTGCGAGGTCCACGGGAGAAGCGGGGTCGTGCCCGAGGTGGAGGGCCGCGCTTACCTGACCGGGCGGTGCGAGTGGCTGGTGGACCCCGAGGATCCCCTGGCGGGAGGCTTCGTGCTGCGGTAGCGCCGCAGGCGACCCCTATCTCCCCCGGTCGAACGTCACGCTGACCCCGAACTGGGCCTGCCACTGGGAGTCCGGCGAAAGCACGGTCCAGGGCGCCGAGGAGGTCAGCCGACCCTCCTGGTCGCGTGAGGGAAGAACGCCCCCGGCCCATTGCGAGCGAAGCTCGCCCGTCGAGGTCCCCAACCCGCCACCCACTCGACCGGTCGGCTCGATGAGCGAGACTGTCGAGCGCACGGTCTGGATGTTGCCCCACCGCTCGTTGAGCAGGTTGAGGAAGTTGATCACGTCCGCCTCGAAGCGGACATCGGCACTGCCGAGGCTCATGGTGTGTGAAAGCCGCACGTCGAGGCGGTGCTGGAAGGGAGCGCGGCAGGCGTTTCGCTCGAGTATCCGGCCCCGGTTGTTCGCCAGACACCCGTCGTTCTCCATCGCGTGGGAGAGCACCTGCCAGGTGGCCGGGCCCGCAGGGAGCTGCGTGACCGTGTCGGGCACGAAGACGAGGTCGTTGTTCCGGTCGAAGGCGTTGCCCAGGCCCGGGTATCCGTCGCCGTTGAGGTCCCCCCGATACACGTACGAGAACGGTGCGCCGGACTGCCCGGTGTAGAGAAGGGAGATCTCCGTGCGAGGCAACCCGGGGAACGGCGCGCCGAAGAGGGACACGACGATCTTGTGCGGCCGGTCGAAGTCGGAAGGCCGGAGCTGCGACTCGTTCGGGTCCGTGCTCGTCGGGCGGAACCCGAAGTTCGAGACCATGTCGTTGTAGGCGAAGCTCATCTGATCGAAGGAGCGCCCATAGTCGTAGCCGACCTGGTAGCGGAACCGGTCCGCGAAGCTCCCCCTCAGCTCGGCGCCGACGTTGAACGCGAAATCCCTGCTCTCGTTGGTGGCCACCAGGACCTGCGTGTACTTCGGATACTCGGGGTTGCGATCGAAGCCGTCGGCGGACTGGCTTCCGAAGATCCTTCGGTCGCCTCCACCATAGCCCTCCAGCGGCCCGGTGCTGCCCGATGGAGACCCGATGTTGAGATCCTCCAGTACGGTCTGGTGGATGGCGTGCGTGAACATCCCGCTCAGGGAAATCGTCGTCGTCTCGGACAGCTCCTGGTCGACGACGACCGTCGCTCGAAGCTCCTGCGGGTACTTGAAGTCCTTGTCGAACATCACGATGGTGCGGAGCTCTTCGTCCCAGGCGGCGGGAACGAGGCCGTTCGGTCCCTGTCGAACGCAGCCGTCCGGAAGGCCGTCCGTGCGGAACCCCGGTGCGTTCGGACCCGACTCGTCATCGACGTTGGTCCGGCCCTCGCAGACCCGGATCACGGAGCGCTGTCCGTTGTTGTGAAAGGCGTTGGACAGCCAGACGAACGGAATCTGTCCACTGAAGACACCGGCCCCACCCCTGATCTGCGTCCGCCTTCGGTCTCCGGTGAGGACGTTGAAGCCGATCCGGGGAGAGAAGAGGAATTGGCCCGAAGGCACGTTGGACGTCGTCGCCCCGAAACGGTCCAGGATTTCGAGATTCGCCTCCGGATTGTCGAGTGCGTAGGGAACGTCCACGCGGGCACCGATCCGGAGCGTCACCCCCTCCTTCGCGTCGATCTGATTCTGGAAGAAGAGCCCCCACTCGACGACCTCGAAGGCGACCTCGGGATCCTGCCCCGGAAGCAGCATGTTCCGCTGGAAGCGGTAGGGGACGTCGGCCACCACGTCGTCCATGTTCGCGTAGAAGTAGTCGCCTTTGGATCCGGGCAGAAAGCGGTGGTCGAACGTGTAGTAGGCGGCCGTCGCGCCAAAGATGTACGTGCTGCTGTCGTTGACGATGCTCAGGGCGTCCGTGATCCGGAAGTTCATCTGCTCGAGGTTGTTTTCGTGCGCGAAGTACTGCGACCCCATGCGTACCTCACGCTGAAAAGCGGCGCCTGCGACGGAGCTCACCAGATCGACACCCACCTGGGGGTAGGTGGACTGCACGTCCGTCTCGTCCGTCGTGCGCTGTACGGCCACGGTCAGCTCGTTCGCACCTCCCCCGCCCAGCTCACTGAAGAGCTGCAGGGATGTCGTGTTGTTCACCGACTTGCGGAGGACCGCATTCGACGAGAGCTCGTACGGCTCGAACTGCGCCCGGTTCGGACTCTCGTCGTTCTCCGCTTGCGAGAGGATGTTGCGTACGGTCAGCCGCGTCCCGCCCCCAAAATCCCAGTCGACGCGACCGAAGACGTTGCCGAGCCGGCTGTCGAGCGGAAACGGCCCCCCGAGGCCGCCTTCCACCCCATAGGAGGTCGCGAAGAAGTCCGTCAGCTCCGAGAGTCGCTCGGGCGTGATACGCACGAGAGCGGGATCGTCGCGCTCCAGGTTGAAGCCCGTGGGCGGCTGACTCCGCTCCTCGAGCTCGCCGGTCACGAAGATGTGCGCTTTGTCGCGGACGAGGGGTCCTCCGACGGAGAATCCGAGGAGGCTTCGGTCCACACCGGATGCGTCCACCGGCCCCGTGGGCAGGGTCAGATCCCCGATCAGATGCTCGTTCCGGTGAATTGCGGACGCCTTCACCCGCCAGTCGTTCGTACCAGAACGGGTCACGGCATTGAGCACACCACCCGTGAAGCTGGACAAACGCACGTCGAACGGCGCGACCAGCACTTCGTACTGCTGGACCGCGTCGATCGGGATGAGGCGCGCACCCGCTTGACCGCCCGGTACCCCGCTGGCCGTCAGACCGAAGACGTCTTTCGTGGACACGCCGTCCACCAGGATCGCATTGTAGCGGTCGTTCTGCCCGAGTACCGAGAAACCGCCGTCGCTCGTCGTCCTCACCATCGGCGAGAGCACGGCCAGCTCCATGACGTTTCGCGAGATGATCGGCACGGCCTCGAGCTGGACCTCGTCCAGCCGCATCGCCGGACCCACCTGACTGGGGTTGAAGACCTCCGTCCGTTCGACGGCTACGGTCAGGCCCTCCACCTCGATGGCCCGCTCGCTCATGACGACGCTGACGTCTCGACGCTCGCCGACCTGCAGCATGATCTGGGTGCGCGTCTCGTCGGTGAATGCGAGGTGGGAAACGGTCACCGTGTACGGGCCGCCCGGCTGAAGCAGAGGGATCGAGAATTGACCTTCCGAGCCGGTCAGGGACTGCCGGACCGCACCCGTCCCCTCATGGCGGACCATGACGGCGGCTTCGGGCAGCGGTGCGCCCTCGGCCGTGGTGACTCGGCCCCTGACGGACGCGGTCGTGCGCGATTGGGCGGCGAGATCGACGGCCTGGAAGAGGCCGCAGAGCAGAATGCCGAAGGCCACCGCGCCTGGAAGAAATCGTTTCACGTGCTGCGGGCACCCCCCTTTCCGGCCTGAGACGAACGGATCCCGAACGTTCTGTCAATCCGCCCGACCCTGCGGTCTTCCTCGACGGACCTTCGGCGGTCGACAGGCCGAAGGTTTGACAGGCCGAAGGAAGGAATACACGGTTAGGTATTCGCGAGAGATCGTGAGGCCGCCAGGGCGGACCAACAGGCTCTCGCCATCGCCATGGGACCCCAGGAAATGCAGCCCACTGCACGTGCGCGGCCGCGCCTCACAGCATTCGCGTTGGTGACGAGCCTCTGGGGCGCCGCCTGTGTGGACACCACTG
>JABAHR010003733.1_pt1 | contig 12932 bp, 8 predicted proteins | sample 7062101 | NCBI WGS metagenome assembly JABAHR01 (sample SAMN14534553, study PRJNA622989) | marine sediment metagenome | biome: marine biome [ENVO:00000428]; feature: marine pelagic biome [ENVO:01000023]; material: deep marine sediment [ENVO:00002113] | place: India: Gulf of Kutch | collected... | reverse complement strand
GCCGAACTGCGCCGCGCCCATCGGGTTGCCCCAGGGCCGCACGCCCTCGTCGACGATCAGCTTGGTCCACTCGAACGCCTGCATGCCGACGAAGGTCGCGCCGAGCAGCGCGGTGGCGGCCATCAGCAGCACCGTCTTGCGCTTGTCCCGCCGGTAGCCGTAGTTCACCGCCAGCGCCATGGTGCCGCTGGACGTGATCAGCACGAAGGTCATGATGGCGATCAGGATCAGCGGAATGGGGTCGCCACCGAAGCTCAGGGCGAAGACCTCGCTCGGAATGGGCCACGGCACGGTGGTCGACATCCGGACCGTCATGTAGGAGATCAGGAAGCAGCTGAAGATGAAGGTATCGCTGAGCAGGAAGATCCACATCATGGCCTTCCCCCAGGGGACTTCGAAGGACTGCCGGTCCTGCGACCAGTCCTTGACGAAGGACTTCAGGCTCTTGCCCGAGTCCAGTTCGGCCGACACGGCCGCTGCGTCATGTGCCATTACGATCGGTCCTCATCAGGTATTCAACAACAGGGTGAACACCACCAGCCACACCAGCAGCAGGTAGTGCCAATAGACGCTGCACAGCTCGATGCTCAGGCGCAATTCGGCGACCGGCACACCACGCCAGCTGCGCAGCAGGGTTCGGCCCCAGACGTACAGGCCGCCCAGCAGGTGCAGGCCATGCACCACGGTCAGCAGGTAGAAGAAAGCCATGGCCGGGTTGGCGAGGCCGTAATAGCCCCCCGCCCACATCTGGCGCCAGGCCAGGTATTGACCCGCCAGGAAGGCCAGCGCCATCAGGCCCCCGGCCAGCAGGGCGTTGTTGAGGGCCTGCACACCGCGATCGGCCGCGCTGCGGGCGCGCTGCATGGCGATGCTGGCGATTACCAGCAGCGCAGTGTTGATCCACAGGATGGAAGGCTCGGACACCGGCCGCCAATCCGCGAGCTCCATGCGCTCGGCGTAAGCCATCACGAACAGGAAGAACAGGCTGGTGACCACCGCCAGGAACACGCGCAGCACGATGCGCCTGGAGTGCTCCTCGGAGTACTCGGCCTGCGCCTCCTCCGGCGGCATGCCCGGCTGCAGCCAGGGCATTTCCATGACTTTGCGCAACACTTTCACGAAGCGGCTCCTGGCCCGTCCCCGAGGGGCGGGCGCCTAGTCTTCCTCACCGAACAGATCATCGCCGGCCGCAATTCTTGCGTCGGCGTCTGCCTGCTCGCTGGCCGCTGCATGCGCGTCCACCGTACTGTGGGTGTCATCCGGCGGCGTGTTCTGGGGTATGAAGTCCTCGGCCGCACCCGGCACGCTGTAGTCGTACGCCCAACGATAGACCTCGGGCAGCCTGGGCCCCCAGTTGCCGTGGCCCGGCGGCGTTTCGGGCGTCTGCCACTCCAGCGTGGTCGCGCCCCACGGGTTGGGGCCGGCCTTCTTGCCGTACCGCAGGCTCCAGATCATGTTGATGAAGAACAGGATCTGCACCACCGCCACGATCAAGGCGGAGATGGTGATGCCCGCGTTCAGCGTCTGGGCGGAATCCGGAATGAACTCGGTCGTGCCGTAGGCGTAGTAGCGCCGCGGGACACCCAGGATGCCCAGGTAGTGCATTGGCAGGTAGATCGAGTAGGTGCCCAGGAAGGTCATCCAGAAATGCCACTTGCCGAGCGCATTGTTGAACATGCGCCCGGTGATCTTGGGATACCAGTGGTAGATGGCGGCGAACACCACCAGCACCGGGGAGACCCCCATCACCATGTGGAAGTGCCCGACCACGAAATAGGTATCGGACAGGGGCAGATCGACCACCACGTTGCCCAGGAACAGGCCGGTCAGGCCACCGTGCACGAAGGTGAAAATGAAACCGATGGCGAACAGCATGGGCACCGTGAGGTGGATGTTGCCCCGCCACAGGGTCAGAACCCAGTTGTAGACCTTGATCGCCGTGGGCACGGCGATGATCAGCGTGGTGGTGGCGAAGAAGAACCCGAAGTAGGGGTTCATGCCGCTCACGTACATGTGGTGCGCCCACACGATGAAGCTGAGCCCGCCGATGGCCACGATGGCCCACACCATCATGCGATAGCCGAAGATGTTCTTGCGCGCGTGGGTGCTCAGCAGGTCGGAGACGATGCCGAACGCCGGCAAGGCCACGATGTAGACTTCCGGGTGCCCAAAGAACCAGAACAGGTGCTGGAACAGTACCGGGCTGCCGCCGTCGTAGCTCAGTTCCTCGCCCATCGAGAGCACCGCGGGCATGAAGAAGCTGGTGCCCAGCAGCGCGTCCAGGGTCATCATGATGGCGCTCACCAGCAGCGCCGGAAATGCCAGCAGGCCGAGGATGGTGGCCACGAAAATGCCCCACACCGACAGCGGCATCCGCATCAGGGTCATGCCGCGGCAGCGGGCCTGCAGCACCGTGGTGACGTAGTTCAGGCCGCCCATGGTGAACGCCACGATGAACACGCCCAGCGAGACCAGCATGAGGATGATGCCCCACCCCACACCGGGTGTGCCGGTCAAAATCGCCTGCGGCGGGTAGAGCGTCCAGCCGGCCCCGGTCGGTCCGCCGGGCACGAAGAAGCTGGCCAGCAGAATCACCACCGCCAGCAGGTATACCCAGTAGCTCAGCATATTCATGAACGGGAACACCATGTCGCGTGCACCGCACATCAGGGGGATCAGGTAGTTGCCGAACCCGCCCAGGAACAGGGCCGTCAGCAGGTAGATCACCATGATCATGCCGTGCATGGTGATCGCCTGGTAGTACTCGTCCGGGCTGATGAAGGAGAAGGTGTCGGGAAAACCGAGCTGCAGACGCATCATGCCGGACAGAACCAGCGCCACCAGGCCCACGATGATGGCGGTCACCGCGTACTGGATGGCGATCACCTTGTGATCCTGGCTCCAGATGTAGGTGGTCACCCAGCTCTTGGGATGGTGCAGGTCTTCCTCGCGATCGCGATCGGCAATGGCAATGTACGACATCAGAACGTCCTCCAGGCTGAGATCTCGGGCAGCCGGTCAGTGTCAGGGTGCGGCTTCATCACTGGGTCCCCTCGAGCGTGTTGATATAGGCCACCAGGTCGTCGATGACCTGGTCGTCCCGCAGGGCGCGCGCCATGAATCCCATCTGCTGCCCGTAGCGGTCCTTCGGGTGGGCGCCGCGAATGCCGGATTTGAAGTTGCGCAGCTGGCTGGCCAGGTACCAGTCGTTCATGCCGGCCATGCGCGGCGCGTTGAGGGCCCAGATGCCCTGTCCCTGCTTGCCGTGACAGGCCGAGCAGGTCACGAAAGTCTCCTCGCCGCGCGCCACGTCGCCGCTCACGGTGGCGGGTGACGGCTGATCGGGGAAGCTGTCGATGTAGCGGGTCACGTTGTCGATGGCGGTCTCGTCAACCAGGGTGGCGGCCATCGCCACCATCTGCTGGCCGAGCGTATCGTCCTCGTGGGTGCCACGCAGCCCGCGCTGGTAATTCTGAATCTGCTTCTTGATGTACCAGCCGTCCAGGCCGGCCAGCTTGGGCGCATTCAGCTGCTGGTTCCCCTCGCCCTGGACGCCATGGCAGCCGCTGCACACCGCGTATTGGGCCTGGCCTGCCTGGGCATCGCCGGCCGGCCGAGCCAGGCGCTCGGCAAAGGTCGGTTGCGCGGCCAGCCAGGTATTGAAATCCTCCTGACTCTGCACCATCACGCTGCCACGCATGGTGTGGTGCGCGATGCCGCACAGTTCCTCGCACATCACCTCGAAGGTACCGGTACGCGTCGGGGTCAGCCACAGGTAGCTGACCAGGCCCGGCACCAGGTCCATTTTCACGCGGAACTGCGGTACCGCGAAATCGTGCAGCACGTCCTTGGCGCGCAGCAGCAGCTTGACCGGACGGTCGAGCGGCAGGCGGAACTCCGGGTCGGCCACCAGCACGTCGTCGAGGCCATTGGGGTCGTCCGGGTCGATCCCGAACGGGTTCTCCACGCTCATGCGGGCGATGTCGGACTTGCCCAGCACGCCGTCCTCGCCGGGGTAGCGATAGCTCCAGTGCCACTGCTGCCCGACCACCTCGACCACGTCGTGGTCTTCCGGCACCTCGACGAACTTGGCCCACACGAACAGGCCGGGCGCCAGCATGGCCGCCACCCCGACCGAGGTGATCACCGTCAGCCAGAACTCCAGGCGCTTGTTCTCGGGCTCGTAGTGGGCTCGCTGGCCTTTCTTGTGGCGGTATTTCACCACGCTCCAGGCCAGGAACAGGTTCACCGCGATGAACACGATGCCGGTTACCCAGAAGGTGATGAATACCGTGGTGTCGATCATGGCCCAGTTGGAGGCGATATCGGTGAACCACCAGCCAAGCGCCGGGCTGGCAAAGTGGAATATCACGGTGCCGATAACCAGCAGGATCAGGACGATTGCAAAAGTCATATGCCGCTTCCCGTCAGGGGCTGCCGCCACGGCAGCCGCGAATTGCCCATGTTCAAGCCTCTGCCCGCTGGCGCCGCCGACGCTGCAACCCGGCGAACGGGTTGAGGAAATGGCGGTCGATGGCGACCAGGCGCGCCTCCTCGTGCTTGCGCTTCATCATGTCGCGGATCACGCCTTCCTGTTCCTTGAAGGCATAGATCAGAATCAGGTATTTGCCCGCGTCGATGTCGCCCTGAAACCGACGCAGCTTCTTGTTCTTCTTGTCGATGCCGGTCAGGCCGCCCACCCAGGCGCCGAACAGCGTGAACACCACGATCACGAAGAAATATACCACCTTGGGCGTATCCGGTCCGAATGGCTCCAGGAACATCACCAGGCCGGCAGCGATGACCGCGGCGATGAAACCGAGGTTGGCCCCGATGATGCCGTCGCGGATGATGTCGGTGGTCTCCAGGTAATTGCTGGAGTGAATGTGTTCTCTCTTGAGACCGGCTTCATCCTTGCTGATCACGTGCAGGAACCAGTCCAGAACGCCGACCTCGTGGAGATCGTCGGAGATGCGGTGGGTGCTGTCCAGGGTGGGTGCCAGGTAGTATAAGCACTTCATCACTTACGGCCGCTGTCTCGCCTGTGGCTCCTTGGGTTGAACGCTATCCATGCAGCCCTGCCAGTGGCAAATTGTCGCTCAGGGGCTGCAGCCAGTCTCTATCGTAAAAGTGGTGGTGCAAAAACGACGCCAGAGTTTCTCATATTTGCCGCGGCTTGGAAAGTTGACCCAGGTCATTGCGCTGGCGGCCACGACGGTACCGGGGCTCCCTGGCGCACGGCGCATTGACTGCGGCGCCGCGAAGCCCGATGCTTGCCGCTCGCCGACAGACGATGGGAATGCCGGACATGACAGCTAATATCCGAGGCCTGATGACGATGCTCGCCCTGCTCGCCTGCCCGCTGGCGGCCTGGGCCACCTTCGATGACGCGCTGTTCGCGGGTATGAAAGCGCGGGCCATCGGTCCGGCCGCCATTGGCGGGCGCATCTCCGCCATCGACGCGGTCAACGACGATCCCAATCGCATCGTCATCGGGGTGGCGACCGGCGGCGTATGGATGTCCGGCAACGGCGGATTGACCTGGGAGCCGGTCTTCGACGACCAGCCGGTTGCCTCGATCGGCGCAGTAGCCATCAACCAGTCCAATCCGGACATCGTCTGGGTGGGCACCGGCGAAGGCAATACCCGTAACTCGACCTCGATCGGCGGCGGCATTTTCAAATCGGTCGACGGTGGCAAGACCTGGTCCTTGAAAGGCCTGGCGAACAGCGAACGGATAAACCGCATCGCATTGCATCCGACCGACCCCGACGTCGCGTATGTCGCCGCCCTGGGCACGTTGTGGGGACCCAACGAGGAGCGCGGCGTTTACAAGACCACGGACGGCGGAGACACCTGGGAACGCATTCTCCACGTGGACGAGAATACCGGCGCCACGGACATCAAGATGGACCCGTCAAACCCGGACAAGCTGTTCGCCGGCATGTGGCAATTCCGGCGCTGGCCCTGGCATTTCAAGTCCGGTGGCCCCGGCTCCGGCATGTACGTCTCATGGGACGGCGGCGCCAGCTGGCAGCAGAAGACCGAGGAAGACGGCCTGCCCAAGGGAGAGTTGGGACGCATGGCGTTCAGCGTCGCTGCGAGCGACTCGAACCGAGTTTATGCGCTGGTGGAAGCGGGGAAAAGCGCCCTGCTCCGCTCCGATGACGGAGGCGTGACCTGGCAACGGGTCAACGAAGCCTATAACGTCATGGACCGGCCATTTTACTACACCGAAATCATCGCCGATCCGCAGAACCCGGACCGGGTGTACAACATGGCCACTCGCCTGCGCGTTTCCATCGATGGCGGCAAGACCTTCGAGCAAAACCCGGTGATCGATTGTTGTGCGCCCGGCAACACGATCCACATCGACAACCACGCCTTCTGGATCAACCCATCCGATCCGCGGCACCTGATCATCGGCAACGACGGGGGCATCGCGATCTCACGCGACCAGGGTGAAACCTGGCGCTTCGTGCGCAATCTGCCGCTGGCCCAGTTCTATCACATCGCCGTGGACAACGAGCATCCCTACAACGTGTACGGCGGCCTGCAGGACAACGGATCCTGGCGCGGACCTTCCGAGGTCCGGGTGCCGGCTGGAATCCGCAACCTGCACTGGCAGGAAGTGGGCTTCGGCGACGGTTTCGACACCATTCCCGATCCCGAGAATGCGAATGCCGGGTATGCAATGTCCCAGGGAGGCTTCCTGTTCCGCTACAACCTCGATACCGGCGAACAGCGAATGATCCGCCCGGCGCCGCCTGGCGACGATGTCGAACTGCGTTTCAACTGGAATGCCGGTTTCGCGCAGGACCCCTTCGATGCGGCCACGATCTACTACGGAAGCCAGTTCCTGCATCGCTCGACCGACCGGGGGCTCAGCTGGAGCGTCATCAGCGACGACCTGACCTCCAACGACCCGGCCGTGCAGACCTTTCGGGAGAGTGGCGGCCTGACGCCGGACGTCACCACGGCCGAGAACTACACCAGCATCGTGGCGGTGGCCGCCAGCCCGCTCCAGCAAGGCCTGCTGTGGGTGGGCACGGATGACGGGCGGGTACACGTGACCCGCGACGGCGGGGAAAACTGGGCCCGCATCGACCAGCGCGCCCGCGGCGTGCCGCCCGGCAGCTGGGTGCCGATGATCACTCCCTCACCCCACGACGCCGATACCGCTTTCGTGGTGTTCGACGACCACCGGCGCTCCAACATGCGGCCTTATGTGTACCGGGTCACCGAATACGGGCGTCGCTGGACGAGCCTGGTGACGGACGCCATCGACGGCTACGCCCTGTCGGTGCTGCAGGACCCCGGCGATGCGAAGCTGTTGTTCCTCGGCACCGAGTTCGGGCTGTATTTCTCCAGCGACGGCGGCACCGACTGGACACGCTTCACCGCCGGCCTGCCGACGGTGTCGGTGATGGACATGGCCATCCAGGCCCGCGAGGCGGACCTGGTGCTGGGCACCCATGGCCGCTCGGTGTTCGTCATCGACGACTACCGGGCCCTGCGCGGGCTCGGCGCGGACGACTTCGATGCGCGCCTCGCAATCCGCTCGGCCACCATCGGCCAGCACTACGCGGCGCGGCCCACGGCCTCGACCCGGTTCACCGGCTCCGGGGAGTTCCGCGGCGAGAATGAACCCTACGGCACGATCATCACCTTCATGGCGAGCGGCGCAGACCTGCCCCATCCGGACGACGAACGGGACCGCGCGCGCCGCATCCAGCGTCGGCAAGCCGGCCTGGAGCCACCCGCCTCCGGCGCGAACGGAGACGATGACGACGCCGGCCGCGCGCCGCGGGTCACCGTCGAGGTGCGCGATGCGGACGGGGAAACGGTCCGCAGCTTCCGCCACCCGGTCCACCAGGGCCTCAACCGGGTCACCTGGAACCTGCGCGCCGACGGGGTGCGCCCTCCGCCGGGCCCCGAACCCGCCGACCTCGAAGACGGCCTGCCGGACGGGCCCGAGGTACCGCCCGGACCATATCGGCTGACGCTGCGCCTGGACGACGCCGAGGACCACGTGGACCTGATCACGGTGGCTGACCCGCGGGCTGCGGCCAGCCCCGCGGAGCTGGAAGCGCGCTACCGCGCCGGCCTGGAATTGCAACGCCTGGAGGAGGCCGCCGTCACTGCGTTGGAGCGGATCGACGGGGCGCGCAAGGACCTGGCGACCCTCGACGAACTGCTGCGCCGCGCCGATCCCGAGCGGCAGGATGAGGCGCTCAACGACTTGCGGGAAAACGCCAAGGCGGCCGCCGCGCAGCTCGACGAATTGGAGCAACAATTCCGCAACCCGCCGGAGACCAAGGGCATCGTCTACCAGGCGGACAAGGTCGACTACCGCATCGGGCTGGCCCTGTATTACGTGGCCTCCGCGATCGCGGCCCCCTCCCCGTCCGCGCAGGCGTACATGGCAGTGGCGCGGGAGGCGCTGGATGCGGGCCTGGCCGCGCTCAACCAGTTCATGGGAGAGGACCTGGCCGCACTGCGGGCGCAAGCACGCGAAGCGGGCATCGGCCTGCTGCACACGGGCGCGCCGCTCGGCGTCGAGGACTGAGCGCGGCGCCGGCTCGCGCGCTCAGGTCCCGAGCACGTTGAGCTGCCAGAGATCCTTGCGCGTCATGTGCAGGAAGGGCCGCATGGCCAGCACCCCGGTCTTGCCGATGCTGCGCTCCAGATAGGCCATCTCCTCGAATTTCTCACGGGTGCGCACGCCCACCGGCGTGTCCAGCCCATGCTCGCGCATCATCAGCACGCCCTTGGCCCTCAGCGCCAGCTCGGTGTACAGGCGCAGGTAGCACAGCATGTCCACGACCACCGGGCCCTCGAACTTGTCGCGCAGGTCGTGCAGGAAGCGTCCGATCTTCGATTCCGCGAACTCACCGGAGTTGATCTGGTTCAGCAACCGGGCATCGGCGTCGAAGTCGAGTTCCAGCCACTCGTGCATGTGCGCCGCACTGCGCCTAAACACCCAGTACAGCACCGGGGGCAGCACCGCCAGAATCAGCGCGGTCTGCAGGATCGGCGTGAGTACGAAATTGTTGTAGAACGAGTGCACGGTCATGGCGGCGACCAGGCCGGGGAAATACCAGACCGGGTTGATCTTCATGTTCCGCTCGGTCAGCGTTTGCGACATGATGCCGAAGATGGCGGTCACGCCGCCGTGCATGATGGCGGTGCCGAACCCGCGCACCACCCAGACGCCCATGTTGGCATCCGGAATACTGTAGAGGTAGTGCAGGTTCTCCACCAGCGCGAAGCCGGCGCCGACCGCGAAACCCATGATGGCGCTGTCGACCAGGAAACCGATGCGGTTGCTGCGGAACAGGTAGACGATGACCAGCGCCTTGAGGCCTTCCTCGATCACCGGCGCCACGAAGCGGGTGTAGTAGGCCCAGTCAATCTGCAGCAACCCGGCCGCCAGGCCGTTGGCGAAGTAGGAACCGACCGTCGCCAGCCCCCCGGCGGCGATCACCCACAGCACGGTCTTCAGGCCCGACCAGCTTGTAGCCGTCCATGTACACCAGGACCACCAGGAACATCAGCACCGGCAGCAACCCCACCGGCACCTTGGCAAGCATCTCCAGGTTCATGGCGGGCCGCTGCCAGTGAGGGGCATGGTCATGCGCTCCAGCATCGCCGGTGCACTATGCCACGCGGGGTGTGCGCAGTCACCCGGGATCTCAGAGGATCTTCAGAGAGACCATCCACTCGTCATCGTGTTTGTTCCCGTCCTCGTACCCCACCGCATACCCGACCGAAAATGTCATGGGCAGCCGATGCGCGAGGGTGAACTCCAGATCGACCTGGAAGCCGATGTTGGTCACCGTGCGTTCGAAACGCTCGCCGGGATCGGCGATGAGCGCGCTCGCGAACAGCGCCGGGCGCAGGTGTTTCAGGAAGAAACTCGGGGTGCCGGCGTTGCGGAAGCGCTTGGGTGGCAGGTTCCACTCCGCCACTGTCTTGAAGAAATCCCGGGCGCCGATCTCATCGATTTCGAAACCAGGGAAGGAATGGTACTCCCGGTAGCGCTTCACTTCGCCATCATCGACATAGTTGTTGCCGAAGCCGCCAAAGTAGAAATTGGTCAACGGGTCGAGCCGGTTGCCGTCCGCGCTGCCAGCGGCGTTGTAGAACCAGATCGATGAATGCTTCCATGGCAGCGCAAAACCGAAATCGAGACCGGCGCGCAGTTTGGGAATGGTATCGAGCCGGGAGTGATCGACCATCAACACGAGATCCCAGCGCCAGCCTTTTTCATGGTCCACTGCGCCCAGCGACTTGCGGGTGTTGGTGTAGCGCAGCCCCACGTCTGCCGAGAGAATTTCATCGATCAGCAGGGTCGGTACGTTCTGGTTGCCTGGCAGCGTGTCGAGCCCGGTGTACCACGCGACCTCTGCCACCAGGTCCAGTTGGCGCGGGTCGTCGTAAATCAGGGCCTTGTCGTAGCCGACGATGAACGCGTCGCCCTTGCGCGAGCGTTCGGTAGGACCGAACAGATCGTAGAAATCGGCATCGTTATGCCAATATCTGAAATGCCAGTTGAGCGTGTGGTACTCCGCGTTGACGTGCAGCTTCTCGCTCGAAGGCAGGTCGTTGTCCCATGAGTATCCGGCGGTGAACTCCAGGCGATGCAACTGCACNNCTGGAAATGCCAGCCGATGGACTCGAAGTCGCGGTACCCCTCGATCACCGGATAGGCCGACCGGAAACCGAGTTCGCGGTAGGGGCGGTATTTCCCGCTCTGCGGTGCCAGCGCATCGATCTCGACCTCTGCCAGGCTGCGCACCACCGTCCAATCGCGCACGCTCGCGTGCTGCTGGGCGATCTCGTTGCCGAGGAATGTGATCGCGCTGACGTCCTCCAGCGGCCGGGGATCGATGACGGCCGGCACGAAACCCTGACCGGTGTACTCGAAAACGATCAGGGAGCCATCATCCAGTGGAAGGGGCCGGAAAAAGCCCGTTTCGGCATTGCTCACGGCCTCGATGGCACCGGTGGCCACCTCGTATCGGAAAATGTTCGAGACGCCAGTGTAGTAGGAACTGCCGTACAGGTAGCGGCCGTCGGGCGAAAACACGAAACCCTCCGGGATGGCGGTGCCAAAGTCGAACTGGGCCACGGGCTCCTCCACCTGGTTATCGAGGTCGGCGAGCCGGAAAACCCGTAATGACTGGTCACCGTTGATCTCGCCCACGGACACGGACACCAGCTCGCCATCCGGGGACAGGTCGAGTTCGAACGGTATCCGGCCGTGCGGCCAGGCGTAGACCAGGTTCCATTCCTCGTAGGGATGGGGAATGCGAACCAGCGACACCAACCCGTTGAGGTGTCGCAAACCGAGGATGGAACGGTCCACGGGGTTGAACACCAGGTCCCCGATGCGGGCGTCCTCGATCAGCAGCCGTGAGGCCCCGGTCTCGATGTTCAGCGAGCGCAAGTCGCGGTAAGCCAGGTTGTCCGATGTGTAGAACAGGGTGCGGCTGGCCGGATCCCAGGCTGGCGACGTCACCCGGTACAGCATGGGTNNTTCGAGTGACAGCAAGCCGAGGTGCGCGACCACCCCCGGGTAGCGGAAGGCGCCCACCATCGAATGCGTCTGCGGATCGTAGAACGAGCGGGAAATGGAGCCCAGCGGCTGTCTTGACAGGCGGCGGGCCGGCGTCAGCGGGGCCTCTCGCACCGCCGCCAGGTTGGCTTGCTGGAAATCGCGCTCCCAGGCGATCCACTCATCCCAGGCCGCTTCCAGATCGTTGCCGAAGACCTTCCGGAACTGCTTCGAATAGTAGCGCTCGCTGTCCTCGCCGCGTTGCAGCCACTCGATGACCTGCTCCGGCGAATACTCCAGGCCCAGGTAGGAGATGAACCGGCCACCATAGAGGTAGGCGTTGGCGCCCACCTGGAAATCCACCTCGGTGCCCTCCGAGACCAGCCCCAGGTTGCTGTAGAAATGCTCATCGTCACGTACCATCGCTCGGAACACCATCTCGTCGTAGGCACCCTGAGCGCGCCCGATGCCGCCGGACATCCAGGTTTCCAGGAATACCGCACTGCCCTCCGCGTACCAGCGCGGCGAGCTGAGGCGCGGCGTGGCCAGGTAGTTGTAGAGGATGGACTCGGGATGCTTGTTGGTCTGCTGCGGCTTGCCGCCGAAGAACCGCCGCCACCTGAGGTCCTGCTGATTCCAGCCATCCATGGTGGAGACATGGGTCAGCTCGTGATTCATCAACTGGAAGAATCGCTCGCTGCTGGGGGCGGTCTCCAGGGTTCGGTTCTTGGGCGCCACGTCGATCACCACTAGGTTTCCCGGCGCGATCATCGCGGCTCCGTTGCCGTAATCCGCAAAGTCGGTCAGCAGGATGGTGGTCTTGTCCCAGGGCGTCCAGTCGAACACGGACTTCTGGAAGTCCATCGAATTCTGGAAGGTGCGGATCACGTGAGGAGTCAGATAGGTCTGGAACGGGTCCAGGTACAACAACCTCAGATCCTCAGTCTCGATCCGGTCCAGCTCGAACGGTGCCGCCCGAACAAAAGACGCAGCCAGTGCGCACACCAGCCCCGGCACCAGCAGTCGAAGACGCATGGCTACACTCCCTCCGAGTCGCTCCCAGCCCCAAGCATACTACGGCGGTCCGCGGAACGTGAGTGCGATGGCAGGGGGCAAAAAAAAACCGCCTGCAGATTCTACAGGCGGTCAGGTTCATGAAGCGTGGTTATTGAATCGCTTGGCTCTGCAGGGCGTTGCGCAGGGCGTCATTGGCCAAAGCATTGCGGAAGCTCTCGCTTTGCAGGGCATTGCGGAATGCGGTGTTCTGCAGTGCATTGCGAAACGCCACGCTCTGCAGCGCATTGCTGAACGCCGTGCTCTGCAGCGCATTACGGAAGCTCGCATCCTGCAGGGCGTTCCGGAAGCTCGTATC
>JABAHR010004196.1_pt1 | contig 12937 bp, 10 predicted proteins | sample 7062101 | NCBI WGS metagenome assembly JABAHR01 (sample SAMN14534553, study PRJNA622989) | marine sediment metagenome | biome: marine biome [ENVO:00000428]; feature: marine pelagic biome [ENVO:01000023]; material: deep marine sediment [ENVO:00002113] | place: India: Gulf of Kutch | collected... | reverse complement strand
GGCCGGCAGCTCGCCATCTGGGCCGGCTGGTTCGTCGCCACGCTCATCTTCGTCTTGTGTTGGCAGTTGATCTCCGAGAAGACGGTCTGGCTCTTCGTCACCGACGCCCACACCCAAGCCGCCGACCTCGGCCGGCGCATGGTGCCACCCAAGCTCTCGTACATGGAAAAGCTCTGGCGGCCGCTGTGGGACACCATCAACATCGCCACACTGGGGACTTTTCTGGCGCTCATCCTGGCGGTGCCGGTCGCTTTCTGTGCCGCTCACAACACGACGCCGAGCCGAGCTTTCGTGCGCCCCGTGGCTCTATTCATCATCGTCTCCTCGCGTTCGATCAACTCGCTGATCTGGGCGCTCCTGCTGGTCGCCATCGTGGGCCCGGGCGTGTTCGCCGGGATCATCGCCATCGGCCTGCGCTCGATCGGCTTCTTCGCCAAGCTGCTCTACGAGGCGATCGAGGAGATCGACGAGACCCAGGTCGAGGCCGTCACCGCCACCGGCGGCAGCGGGGCTCAGGTGCTGACCTACGGCATCGTGCCCCAGGTGCTTCCCGCCTTCGCCGGCATCAGCGTGTTCCGCTGGGACATCAACATCCGCGAGTCGACGGTGCTCGGCCTGGTCGGTGCCGGCGGCATCGGCCTGCAGCTCAATGCCTCGATACTCAACCTGGCCTGGACCGAGGTCTCGTTGATCCTGCTGGTGATCATCGCCACGGTCATCGTCAGCGAGTGGGTCTCGGCCAAGGTGCGCCACGCGATCATTTGATGTTCTTCCGCACTGGGACTTAGGGAAGGCTATGCGAGGCGCGGCCACTCCCGAGCGAGCCCCATTCAACGAGATGAGGCCCCGCAAGAATATTCGGCTTCCTTGTTCCTTGCCGACACCAGCGAAGAGAGTGGCGACATTCGCCGCCGGGGGCTTCATAATGACATTCGATATCGGCATTGAAGCTTGCCGGCCTTGACCGCATGCTGCTCGGAAAGGTGGCCATCATGAAACTGAGCGACAGCCAACTGGCCCAGTTCCACGATACGGGGTATCTCTTTCTTCCCAACCGCTTTTCATCCGCGGAGGCGGCCGCGCTACACGATGAGGCGCGGCGGCTCTACCAGCTCGAACGCGAGGAGGTTTGGCGCGAGGATAACGGCGCCCCGCGCACGGCCTTCGCCGCCCATACCTACAGTGAGCCCTTCCGCATGCTGGGCGCCCACCCGCGCCTGATCGAGCCGGTCATGCAGATCCTGGAAGGCCGCGTCTACATGCACCAGTTCAAGGTCAACGCCAAGGCGGCCTTCGACGGCGCCGTCTGGCAGTGGCACCAGGACTACGGCACCTGGTCGCGCGACGACCTCATGCCCGAGCCCCGGGCCATGAACATCGCGGTGTTTCTGGACGACGTGACCAACGTCAACGGTCCTTTGATGCTGATACCGAGAAGTCACCGCAGCGGCGTGCTGGAGGCCGGGCATGATCTCGAATCGACCAGCTACCCGCTCTGGACCCTCGACCGGGAGACGGTGACCCGCTTGGCCGATCAAGGCGGCATCGTCGCGCCGACCGGGGCCGCGGGCTCGGTTCTGATGTTTCACTGCAACCTGGTTCACGCGAGCCCGCCGAACATCTCTCCTTGGGGGCGGACCATCGTCTATCTGAGCCTCTGCGAGGTCAACAACCACATTCGCCAGTTCAAACGCCCGGAGTGGATCGCCCATCGCGACTTCACGCCGATCGAGCCCTTGGCCGACGACTGCCTGGCAGCGCTCCTGAGCGCTGGAGAGACCGAAGCGCGCCGAGCCGCGCCCTGACTACCCGGCTTCTTCTTCCTCGCCGGGGTGGCCGTCGCGGTCGTGGGTGAAGAAGACCTTGGTCACGTCCTCGAGGATATCCCACAAGAGACGCTCGCCCTTGCGGGTGAAGAAGCTGTCGCCGGGACCGAAGGTTTGGGCATCACCATCGTCGCGAACCAGTCGCAGGCGCCCAGCCAGGATCGTCTGCAGCTCGTCGCCCCGCTCGGTACACTCGAAGGCCCCGGCGGTGCAATGCCAGACGCCTAGCCGATGCCGGCTTTCAGGACCGCCCAAATCCAGCCGACCCGAGGCCCGCGGATCGCCGCGAACGATCTTATAGTCCGAAGCCTCAGCGGCGAAGGGCCAGGGCTCCAGGTCGCCCGGCACCTGTCCGGTGGGATAGCTTGTGATGGTCATAGGTCGATCCTGTCGAGAGGCACGCAGCCTCAGTTGGCGCCGAAAACTTTCTGCAACAGCTCGGTCGTGCGCGCGGCCGGGTCGTTGCGAATCGCCGCCTCCTCGATGGCGACATAGTGGAAGATCCCATCCATGCCCTTATCGACGACATAATCGGTCAGATCGGCCTTCGCGTCCGGCACGAAGGGAAGGGTCTCGTATTCGGCCATCATCGCGTCGTAGGACTGAATGGCGCCGACATCGGCCAGAGAGCGGTCGACGATGGGCTGCATCCGCTCGGCCAGAGGCGGGGTCATCTTGTCCTGGAAATACCGGGTCGCGGCGTCGTCGGGTCCGTTGTAGATCTTCTGCACGTCGTCGAAGGTCATCTCGCCGATCGCTTGCCAGAAGAGTTCCTTGGCCTCCGGCGCGGCCGCCTCCGCCGCCCGATTGAGGCGCAGCTCCAGATCGTCCAGGTACCCTGCCATGCCCACCCGATCCAGAGTGGTGCGCACATCGGCGAGGCTCCGGGGCAGGGGGATGTGCACGGAGGGATCCGCGTTGAAGCCGTCGACGGCGCCCAGTCGATCCACTACCCGTTGGGTGCCGACCCGCAGTGCCTCCCTGAGCCCCGCCGCGATNNGCCCAGGCCTTGGATCGCCTCCTCCGCATCCTTCAGCAGATCCAATGCTCGAGCCGGGCCGGCGACGGTGAAGCCAAGCGCCAAACCACCCAGGCAAGCCGCCACCGAGCGTCGGCTTATGGTCAGATCAACCGGTTCGTGTCGCGATCCTCGCATCTTTCTGCCCTTTCCCAGCTAGCGGACTGCTTGACGGTTTCGAGCCGATCGACTAGCGACCACTCTTTCTTAAGTGGGTCCGGACCGCGCTTCTTTACAGGGGGGCGCCGGAGCGTCTCGCGTCACCCGGCCTAGTTCAGCCGCCAAAGGGCGGCGTTCAGCAGGCTCGCATAGGCGACCCACAAGCCATAAGGGATGAAAAGTGCGCCGGCCAGGCGATCAACCCGCCAGAACAGGGTCGTGGTGGCGATGATGGCGGCAAGCAAAACCACCACCTCGACCAACGCGAGGCCGATCTGCCGGAAGCCGAAGAAGACGATCGACCAGCCCAAGTTCAAGGCGAGCTGCACCGCAAAGACCATGAGTGCACGACGCGTGTCTTGGGATGGCCCGCGGCGCCAAACCCGCCAAGCCGCGATCGCCATGAGGATGTAGAGCGTCGTCCAAACCGGTGCGAAAACCCAGTCGGGCGGATTGAAGACCGGCTTTTGCAGCGCTTGGTACCAGGTGCCGACGCTCGTCGCCGTCGCCGCGCCTCCGAGAGCCGACACGGTCAAGCATGCGGCCAGAAAACCCACCAAGCCCAAGAGGCCCCGGCTCGTTTTGCGGCGAAGTCCCTCGGCGTCCGGCACGCGGCGCTCAGTCGGCGCCCTGGGTGCGGACCGCTTGAGAAAGCTGGGCCTCGATGGCGCGTGTCACCTTACCCGAGGTCGGCGCGGTCGGGGTCGAGAACCAATCGGCCAATCTCCCGTCCGGCCCGATCAGGTACTTGTGGAAGTTCCAGCGCGGCACGCCGGCCATGCCGACCTGCCCGGCCGCCCACTCGTAAAAGGGGTGAACGTCGTCGCCCTTCACGTGAACCTTGGAGGTCATCGGAAAATCGACGTCGAAATTGACCTCGCAGAAGGTTTTGATCTCTTCCTCCGTGCCCGGTTCCTGACCGCCGAAATCGTTCGAGGGCACGCCGAGCACCACGAGACCCCGGTCTCGGTAACCCTCCCAGACGGCCTGGAGCTCGGCATATTGGCGGGTGAAGCCGCATTGGGAGGCGGTGTTGACCACGAGAACAACCTTGCCGCGGAAGTCCGCCAACGGCAACGGCCGACCCTCGATCGAGGTGAAGGCGAAGTCATGAGCCGAGCGCGTCGTCTCGGCCGTCGCCGCGGCGCCACCGGCGAAAAGCGAGAGCACGACCATCAACAGACGCGAGAGCATGGTGCGATGATCCTGTGTCATTAGGTCCATGCTCTAATACGTGGCACAGCCCACGCCGGATTACACCCCCCTCTCAAGTGGAACATCAAAGTAAGGACGTTCATGACGGCAGCGACGGACCGCGCCGCGCAGTGGCGCGGCCCCACGCTAACGCTCATTTCCGTTCGATCGTGACGCCGATGCAGGCCAAGCCCGACCCCTCGGGTAGCCGTGTCGCCCAATCGCAGTAGGCTNNCCCCGCGGGTAGCCGTGTGGCCCAATCACAGTAGGCTTTCTCCAGCTTGGCACCTTCGAGCACGGTGGCCGAAAGGTCGACTTGGTCGAGATCGGCGCCCGTCAGGTCGGTGCCCGAGAGATCGGCGCCCGTCAAAACCGCGCCGGTGAGGTCGGCTCCCGTCAGATCGACTTCGGTCAGCGCCGCCCCCGAGAGGTTCGCCTCGGTCAAGTCGGCTCCGCCCAAGTCGACGCCGCTGAGCTTGACGTTGGTGAGGTCCGCACCGCTGAGGTCACACCACGGACAATCGCCCTGGCCGTTCTTTAGGGACTGATACTGACCTTGATCGAAGGCTTCGGCGGCACTCGCCGAGATGATCGAGATCGCACCGGCGGCAATCAAGAGATGATGGATTTTCATGGTAGGCTTCCCTTCAATGGTAGGTCTTGCACAAGCCTATCGGGTGGGCGTTTGGGGGTCGTATCACCGGCGTCAATATCCTTCGCCCGGTCGTTGCGGCGGCCGTCAAATCGGCGTTAAATATTCAAGAAAGGCAGTGCCGCGCAGAACGCGCAGGCGCTCGGGTATAGGGAGCCGCATGATGAAGTCGCTCCGCCTGAGCCTTCTCGGCGGCTTTCAAGCCCAAGATGCGGAAGGCCGGCGCATCGCGATTTCGGGCAATAAGTCGATCTTGTTGCTCGCCTTCCTCGCCTTGCGAGGGGGAGAACCACAGACGCGCGAAAAAATGATGACGCTGCTGTGGGGCGACCGTGGCGAAAGCCAGGCGCGCGGCAGCTTGCGCCAGGCATTATGGACACTCAGGCAGGCGTTGAAGGGGTTCGACCCTTGTCCGTTGATCGTCGAGGGCGAGACCCTTGCACTCGATCCACAGGCCACCGAGATCGATGCTTTGACCTTCGGCTCCCTCGTCGCGGAGGGGTCGCCCGAAGCCCTGCGGACCGCCATCGATCTCTATCATGGCCCCCTCTTGGACGGCGTTCGCGTGCGCGAGCGCTCCTTCGAGGAGGTTCTCGCGGACGAACGTCGGCGACTCCATGAGCTGGCGATTGAGGCCGATCGCAAGCTCCTGGAACACTGCTCGAGCGAGGGGGAGAAAGAGAAAGCCGCGTTGGTGGCCAAGCATCTCCTGAGCCTAGACCCCCTGGATGAAACGGCGCACCGCGCCTTGATGCGAGGTTATGCCGACAAGGGCCAGCTCAGCCTCGCCCGCGCTCAATACGACACCTGTCGTGCCATCTTGAAGCGCGAGCTCGAGGTCGATCCGCAGCCGGAAACCGAACGTCTGTTCGAGCAGATCAACCTACCTCGCACGGATCCCATGCCGCCAGCGCGCGGCCCTGGTCCGGTTCACCGCGAGGAAAAGCCGTCGATAGCGGTGCTCCCTTTCGCGAACCTCAGTGATGATCCCGAGCAGGAGTACTTCAGTGACGGCATGACCGAGGATATCATCACCGCTCTCTCCCGGCTGCGCTGGTTCCTCGTCATCTCGCGCAACTCCAGCTTCGTCTACAAGAACAAGACCATCGGCATCAAACAGATCGGACGAGAGCTGGGCGTGCGTTATCTGCTCGAGGGCAGCGTCCGCAAGGCGGGAGAGCGGTTGCGCATCACGGTGCAGCTCGTCGATGCGGCCAGCGGAGCACAACACTGGGCGGAGCACTACGATCGTCGGCTCAGCGACATCTTCGCCTTGCAGGACGATATCACCCAAAGCGTCACCGCAGCGATCGAGCCCAAACTTGTTGCCGCCGAAGTGATACGCTCGCAGCATCGCTCGCCGGAAATTCTGGGCGCTTGGGACCTGGTAATGCGAGCGCTCAGACATTATTGGCGAATGACCACCAAGGATAGCGAAGCGGCGATCGCGATGCTCCGCCAAGCGGTTCGTCAATACCCCGACTACGGTCCGGCCCACAGTCTGCTGGCTTTCGCTCTTCTGGTCTCGGGGCACGTCGGCTGGGTTTCCGAAAGCGGCGAGCCCTGGCATCAGTCGGATTGCACGCACCGCTACGCCGCCGATCTCGCCCACCGGGCCGTCGCCCTCGATGACGAGGATCCTTGGGCCCACCTCGCGCTCGGCTATCTTTCCTTCACCGAACGGGATACCGAGGCAACGGTAAGCGAATACAAACGCGCGCTGGACCTAAACCCGAATTTCGCAACCGCCTATGGATATCTCGGCTGGGCTCTGGTCTTCGACGGACAATCCGAAGAGGCGATCCGCTACTTCCAGCAAGCCTTGCGCATGAGCCCCCATGACCCGCTGAAGGCCTTCTTCTACTCCGGAACCTGCGTGGCGCACTATTTCGCCGATCGCTACGAGGAGGCCATCACCTGGGGCCGCAAGGCGCTCAGCGAGCGCCCGGGCTTCACCGCGGCCCAGCGAATTCTTTGCGCTAGCCTCGCCCAAGCCGGCCGAGAGAGGGAAACGGCCGAGGCCATGGCAAGACTTCGCGAGATCCAGCCCAGCGTGAGCATCGACTGGATCGAGCGACACGTTCCCTACACGCCGCGCGCGATGCCCCACTTCCTCGCTGGCATGCGCAAAGCCGGTCTCGTTTGAGGCGCCGGCGGGCACTATCACCCAAAGCGGCCTCAAATTATTGAATTAAATGAGATTTTGCGCCTCTTGCCGCGGTTAATATTTCCCCAGTCATTTCGCGTTAAGACCATCCGATGTTCTCGTCTTCGAAGACAGGGAAGAATTGACCATGCCGTTGGATGCGGCCAGCTTGGAGAGATTGGCGCGCACGGAAGATGGGCTTTTCAAGGCCATCCTATCGCGCATGAGCGAGCCCGAGCGGCTGGCCTTCGATGACCACCACATCGAAAGCCTCAAGCATGCCTGTGCTCGGCTCCGGTGGGACGCGCATCGGGTCGACATTCGCCTGTCCATTCCGGTCTTGATCGGTCGCTATTATCTCGTCCTCTTGGCCGGCCCGGAACGGCGTAACGCGACCCGCCGCAAGGACGAACGCGGGCGTCACCCCTTCTGGCGCTGGGGCAACGTCGTCTTCGGCGCCTGCTGTCTTCTGGTTTTGCTCTACGTGATCGTCTTCACTGAGGTGATGCTCATTCGCGCGCTCTTTTAGCGACCCGGCCCCAAGCAGCGCCGCGGCGGCCGGCCCGATCACACCGGCTTACCAGTCGAAGTTTTCGAAGGTCTCGAAGGAGACGCCTTGCCGTCGAACCGTCTTGGCAGGGGAATCGGTGCTCTTGACGGCGTCGCGTTGGGACGGCTCGACCCGGACGGGCGATGGCTCTGTCGCACGTACGGCACGTACGTCGGTGGCTGGCTTAGATGCGGGACGCCTGACGTCGCTCGCCAGGATGTCATCGGCCCGCTCCAGCAGGCGGTCGACGAGCTCGCGCAGCCGCCTGTCCTCGTCATCGTGCGCGGACCTCGAGGGTTCGCCCGGCGTGGGCTCGGGCTGAGACCGAGGCTCGGGCTCTGGCTCAGGCACAATGGACTCGTCATCGGCCTCCCGCTCCATCTCCGCGGCGTCGGGGGCGGGTGAAATGCGGGCCTCGGCCCGGAGCGGCGTCACGAACTCGCCGCTCGCCGAGATCGACTTGCGGGCAAGCGGCAAGTCCCGCGCCTCGACGCCGAGATCGATGTCGAAGGCATTGCCCGCGGGCCCGGCGAGCGCCGCGACCAGGGGCTTGACGAAGTCGGCCGTGATGCGCAGGAGGGAGACGGATGCGGCCCGCGCGGGCGCGGATGGCGTCTCCTGTGCCGGCTCCGGCATTTCGGCGGCGATCGCGGGATCGGAGGCCTCAACTTCGATGGTTGCGCGCGCCAGCGTCTTCTCGCCCTTCTCGTCGGCAAGAATGACATCGAAGGAGACCTCGCCCTCGAAGGCCTCGTCAGGACTGAAGGTCCAGCTCTCGTCACCATTGTCGGTAATGCGGCCCCGACTGGGCGAGGATAGAGCGACCACGCGCAAGGGTCTGTCCTCGTCGCTCGCCGCCACGAAGTGCGCCGCCGTGATGGTGAGTGAGCCGTCGTCGTTGACCGCGAAGCCCTCGTCATCGCCACCCGATGACGGCGCCGAAAGATCCGTGCTCGGCGGCTGAGGCGGCGACGCGACGACTTCTTCCTCAGTTTCGTCGGCCGCGTCGGGCTCGATCGCCTCTGCCGCCGGCTCTTCCGGTTCCAAGATGACGACAGTGTCTTCGGGCGGATCGACCGGCTCAGGATCGACCTGCTCGGCCGCCGGTTCGGCGGGCACCTCCGGATTGCTGCGAACCAGGAACTCGCGGTGAACGGTGAGATCGGCGAAGCGGATATAGTCGATGCCGCAAACGGTGGTGGTGCGCCCGCTGTCGATGTGCCGGAGCACGAACTCGCCGGAGGGGCGCTTTTCCACATGAAAGGCCGATCGCGGGCCGGCCAGGGCGAGCAACCCGCCCGACGGGGAGGCGAAGGGGTTTGGATTGACTTCGGCGGCGCGCTCTGGCCCGTCATTCGTTCCGGCCTGTGGCGAAGCGCTGTCCGAGGTGCCCTCGGGCGCCAAGCCGCGCCGAAGCCCCTCCAAAAGAGAGCGCTGTCCCAGAAACTTGGAAAGCCCGTTCGTCGAATGAAACCGCTGCGCCGCGGCGTCACGATTCGAAGCCATTCAATACGTCCCGGTGCCGTCCCCTCTGGCCCGAAGGGGCGCGGGGATACCTCTCGTCGGCGGCGGGTGACCCAGCCGGGCCGACTGCGCGCCAATCCCTATCCTGAGCGCCGGATATTAACAAACTCCTACTGGTTTAAATTCCCCTAACCCGCCTCGCAAGGGCTGCCCTCGGTTAGGAAAAATTTACCATTTCGATACCTTGTTCCCCTTAGAAATTGCCCAGGTGCTTGAGCGACGTGTGGCTGACGCCCATGAGGGGGGGGGCTGGGACGCAATGGCGAAGGCGGAGTACCTCGGCGGCGCCGCATCGATCGGTGCGGCGCCCGAATGGTCGCGTGGCGCCCCGAAAGCACCGGACGATCCAGCCCATGGTGCCGCCACTTGGCTGGGATCGCTCGCCTTGAACGTGTTGGGCCTGGCACTGCCCTNNGTTCGCCCTGAACGTGTTGGGCCTGGCGCTGCCCATCGTCATCCTGCAAGTCTACGACCGCATCCTGCCTTATCAGGCCACGCACACCTTGACGCTTCTCGTCGTCGGTCTGGTCGTGGTCTTGATGATGGATGGCCTGTTGCGCGTCGCGCGCGGCGCGATCACCGGCTGGAACGCGGCGCGCTTCGAGCATTTGGCCTCCTGTCGGGCGCTGGACCGCTTGCTCGCCGAACCCGTGGGGGCGTTCGAGCGGGTCTCTCCGGGCGCCCATCTCGACCGCCTGTCGGCGATCAATGTTTTACGCGACTACCACGCCGGCCAGGCCAGGCTTTTATTCCTCGACTTGCCATTCATCACCTTGTTTCTCGGCCTGATCTATTTCATCGCCGGCTGGTTGGTCTTGGTGCCGATCGGCCTGTTCATCGTCCTCGGCCTGCTGGCCGGCGTCGTCGGCATGGCCCTGCGCCGCGCGCTGGAGGCCCGCGCCGGGCTCGACGATCGACGCTATAGCTTCGTGATCGAGGTGCTGAGCGGCCTATCCACGATCAAGCTCTTGGGCGTGGAGCCCTTGATGCAGCGCCGTTACGAACGACTTCAGGAATCGACCGCCGGTGCCAGTCACGCGGTCACCCTCATTAGCAACATGGCGCAGAGCATCGGTTGGCTGTTCTCCAATCTGACGATGGTCTCGGTCGCCGCCGGGGGTGCCGTTATCGTCATGCAGGGCGGGCTCAGCATCGGCGGTCTCGCCGCCTCGACCCTGTTGGCCGGCCGCGCCGTGCAGCCGATCCTGCGCGCGCTCGGTCTCTGGTCGCAGTACCAGAGCATCACGATCGCGCGCAACCGCGTCGCCCAGATTTTCGAGACACCCGCCGAGGCGCCGCAAGATGGGCTGACGTGCGAGGGCCTCGAAGGCGCCATCCGCATCGACGGCATCGGCTTTTCCTATGGCGGCGAGGATGCGGCGTTGTTCGAGGACTTGAACCTCGAGGTCGCGCCCGGCGAGGTGATCGGCGTCAGCGGCCAGTCGGGCGCCGGCAAGACGACCCTTCTCATGCTCATCATGGGGCTCTTGCAACCGAGTAAGGGAGTAGTGGAGATCGACGGCGTCGACATGGCGCGTCTCGACCCTTACGCGCTGCGCCAGCACATCGCCTTCCTGCCGCAGACGGGCACGCTGTTCAAAGGCTCGATCCTGGACAACCTCACCCTGTTCCAGGGTGCTTCCGCCGTGACGCCGGCGCTCGAAGCCGCACAGATCGTCGGTATCGACGAGACCATTCGCCACCTGCCGGAGGGCTACGAGATGCAGGTGGGCGACGGCGCGGCGGCGGAAATTCCGACGGGATTGCGCCAAGGCATCGCCATGGCCCGCGCCTTGGCGCGGCGCCCGCGCATCATCCTCTTCGACGAGGCCAACGGCGGGCTGGACGAGGCCGGCGACGCGCGGTTGAAGAAGGCGCTCGCCGCCCTCAAGGGCAAGGCCACGATCATCATAGTGAGCCACCGTCCCTCGCTTCTCCAACTGGCGGACCGGCGCTACGACCTAAGAGAGGGCCGGCTGGTGCCCAGCGGTGACGCGCCACCGGCGCGCCAGCTGCCAGGTGGCGACCACAGCAGGAGGGAGGCTTCGCCATGACCTCCGCGGTCGCCGAGAATAGCTTGGTCTGCTCGCCCAACAGCCCGGACGAGGGCTTGTCGCATCTACTCGACGAAAGTGCGGTCTCGGCCTGCCTGCTGCCGTTTCTGCGCGCCCTCGAATGGCGGGGCGAGCTGCGCCATGTCGCCGAGGCTTTGCCCCACTTCGACAAGGTCGAGGACGCGCATCGGCTGCGCGGCGTTTTGGCCAACCTGCACGTCGCGACCCGGGAGGCCAAGACACGCCTCGCCGATATCGATCCGCGGCTTTTACCTTGTCTGTTCCTGCCACGGCGCGGGTCGCTCATGGTACTGCTCGAGCGGGATGGCGGCCGTTTTACGGTCTTCGACGGCGCCGCGGTGCAGATCCGTGAGATCGAAGCCGGCGACAGCGATGGCCTGGCCTACTTCGCACGTTACGATGCCGAGGCCGCCGAGAAGATCCGGAGCGCGGCGCGCAGCGGGCGCTGGTGTCAGGTCGTCGGCGAGCGCTTTCGGGGCCTCGTGCTGCAGCTCCTTGGGATTTCCTTCGTCTCGAACCTCATGGCGCTCGCGGTGCCGATCTTCATCATGTCGGTCTACGACAAAGTGATCGGCTCGGGCGACCCGAACACGCTCTACTATCTTTTCGGCGGGATCGTGCTTGCGCTCTTCGCCGACGCCGGCCTGAGGATGGTGCGCACGCGCATTCTGGCCTATGTCGCCGGACGGATCGATTCGATCATCGGCACCGCGACCTTTCAGCAGATCCTGCACTTGCCGATCGTCGCGACCGAAAAAGCGACCATCGGCTCCCAGATCGCGCGCTTGCGGCAGTTCGAGTCGCTAAGGGAGTTCTTCTCGGGTCCCCTGGCGGGCGCCTTCCTAGACCTCCCCTTCGTCTTGATCTTTCTCATCGTCATCGCGGCGATCGCCGGCCCGCTGGTCTGGATCCCGATCGCGCTTGTGGGCGTCTTCGCAATCGCCGCCTTGGCCTTCCTGCCGGCCCTGCGCCGTGTCACGGCCGAGGCAAGCCGAGCCCGCGCCGAGAAGGAAGGCTTTTTGATCGAGACTTTGTCACGCATGCGGGCCATCAAGGCCTTATCGGTGGAGGCGGTTTGGAGTCGCCGGTTCCGGGACGTCTCCGCCGACGCCGCTTTGACCAGCTTTCGCGCCGCTCAGCTCTCGACCTGGCTGCGGACGCTCGCGCAGCTGCTGATGCTGCTGGGCGGCATCGCCACCTTGGGGATCGGCACATTGCTGGTCCTCGACGAGGCGATGACGTTGGGCGCCCTGGTCGCCAGCATGGCGTTGGTGTGGCGCATTCTCTCGCCCCTTCAATTGGCGTTCCTGTCCTTCACGCGACTGGAGCAAGTCGGCCAAAGCCTGAAGCAGATCAACACCCTGATGCGCCAGCCGGTGGAGCGCGAGCCCGGCGCGATCGTCGAGCGCTTGCGCAGCTTCGAGGGTCGGATCCGCTTCGAGCGCGTCTCTCTGCGCTATAACCCGCGCAGCGAGCCGGCGCTCTTGGCCGTGAACGCGGAGATCGACCCCGGCGAGATCGTCGCCATCACCGGCCCCAACGGGTCGGGCAAGTCGACCTTGCTGAAGCTGATCGCCGGTCTCTACGAACCGCAGTTCGGCGGGATCTTCATCGACGGCATGGATACCCGCCAGCTCGACATCGACGAGCTACGCGCGGCCATCGGCTATGTCCCCCAGACCTGTGATCTCTTTTACGGCACGATTGCCCAGAACCTGCGTCTGGCCAACCCCACGGCCAGCGAGCGCGACTTGGCCCAGGCCGCGCTCGACGCCGGCCTGCTGGAGGAGATC
>JABAHR010002864.1_pt1 | contig 12939 bp, 11 predicted proteins | sample 7062101 | NCBI WGS metagenome assembly JABAHR01 (sample SAMN14534553, study PRJNA622989) | marine sediment metagenome | biome: marine biome [ENVO:00000428]; feature: marine pelagic biome [ENVO:01000023]; material: deep marine sediment [ENVO:00002113] | place: India: Gulf of Kutch | collected... | reverse complement strand
ATGCAGGCGCTTGCAAAGCTCAATGAATTAATACCGGATATCATTTTCTTAGATATTAACCTTCCCCATATGGATGGGTATCAGTTGTGCAAGATAATAAAAGGTAATGAGTTGACCAAGGAAGTACCAGTTATAATGCTTTCGGGGAAAGATGGGTTCTTTGATAAGATGAGGGGTAAGATGGTGGGTGCTACTGATTATATTACAAAGCCTTTTGAACCGAATTCACTTGTGACTGCGATTAAAAAGCAGGGAATTACCAGTACAGGTGCGATGTAAATGAAATTTGGAATACCGACTAATAAAAAAGAGAAAGAGATAAACGATATTCAGGGTGAGCGCAATATGGCAGATGATAGTTCTAAAGTAGCATTACAGCAAGATACTGCTTTGGAAGAACAGCTTATGATGCTGCTCTCAAACAACCAGATGTTTACAGTTAAACTTTCCGAAAGCAAGGTTTTGCAGGACCCTCAGGAAGGTCTTAAACTACTTTGTGATCTTGTAAATCAGGTAGTGGCCTTTGCTGAAAAAAAGCTTAGGGTAAACTCTTCACATTTACAGAAACTTTTAGTAGCCGAGAGCGCGAATTATCCTAGTGTGAAGTTAATGCATGTAAATAAAAACAGGTTATCACCTGATACTGTAATTAATCTGTTTAAAGGCTGGGCAAGCCACCCGTCTGACAGGCAGCCTATTTTTGACGAAATACGTGATTCACTGATTAATATAATAAAATCTTACTTCAGTCTTTTTGAATCAAGCTTCAGATCAGATTTAATAAAAAAGCAGTGGCAGGAAATATATATGATACACATTGATGAGTTAAAGGATGTTATATCAAAAATTAAATTTTAGAAAAGTACTTATAGATAATGAGACCAAAAAAGATGAGGGTTAATCTAATGGCTGATAATAAAGATACCAACAAAGAAAATACATCAACAAAAACCATATCCAAAGATCTTCAGCTTGAGGATATAGAGATTCAAAACAGTATGTTCCAGAGTGCAAATATAAGACAGGGCACAGATACAGTAACAACAAGCAGCAACGAGTTATCTGCGGATAGTGATGATTTAGACAAGTTAATATCAGAAATTGACTCTTCCATTCAGCAAAACTACGGTCAGGTAATAATGTCTGATTTTGGTGAAGAAGCTGTAGCAGAAGATGTAGATGAGCAAAAATATATAGTTTTTACTCTATCTAATAAGAGCTATGGGGTGCCAATATTAAATGTATTGGAAATTGGCACTCTTAGCAACGTGACACCTGTGCCGAATCTTCCTGTATAGGTTAGGGGGGTTACAAATATAAGAGGTGAAATAGTTTCATTGGTTGATCTTAGCACGTATTTGGGAATACCGAAAATGGACAGGCTCGATTCGGGCAGGATGCTGGTAATTCGCTCGCTCGATGAAGAAATAAGCTGTGCAGTTATAGTTGATCAGGTAAATCAGATTTTTAATGTGCCAGGGGTTCAATAATGAACACTGAAGCAAAAGTCGAAGATAAAATGGCGCCATTTCTCCAAGGTGTATGTGAATTTAATGATGAGCTTCTAATATTACTTGATCTCGAAAAATTCTTTACATTTCCACAAATAAGGCAGTTTGATTAGTATCTTTAGTTAAGTAATTAATTGCTTTATCTCTACTATATTGCTAAACTTCCTATCGGTTTTATAGACTTAGTGTGTTTAAGATTTGTCTGCAGGAAATAATACCAAAAGTTTATACATCTTAATATCTTTAATTATTGCGGGTGATGAAAAAAAAATATATATCTGCTCTATTTATATTTGGTATTTCTCTATTTTTTTGCACATATCCTGCTCTATCCGAAGAGGACAGCCCAGAACAAACCCGTATTACTAAAATACAGATTAAAAACACGGGTGATATAACAAAAAAGGAGATACAAAAAAGTATTGCCACTGAGTTTCCTTCGGTTCTGCCCTGGAAGAAAAAACCGGTGTTTGATGAGGAGATATTTAAAGAAGACATCATAAGGATTGCAAATATATATAAAGGGCACGGGTTCTATGATGTTAAGGTGAGCTTTGAGCTTAAAGAAAAAGGAGATAACGGGGTTGAAATAATAATTGATATTGAAAGGGGTGAGCAGATTGTACTTGAGGAGTTGGATTTAACAATTGATCCGGATTTGAGGGAAGAAGAGAGAGAAGAGCTTTTAGGTATGCTTTCACTGAGCAAAGAATATCCCTTCTCCGCAAGAGAATATGAAAGATCAAAAAATATCATCAAAAATTATTTTTCAAACAGGGGATACCCGTTTGCTAGGATTGATGCTGAGGCGCTTGTAAACAGAAAAGAAAAATGGGCAAAGGTTAATATAGCCGTACGTGCCGGCAGTAAATACCAGTTTGGCAGTCAGACTATTACTGGCACTAAAAATATACAAAAGTATATTATAGAAAGAGAGCTGTTATATAAGCCCGGAGAAGATTACTCTGTAGAGAAGCTTGATCGCACGAGGATCGCTATTTTTAGCCTCGGATATTTTAAGTCAGTCTTAGTAGATACCAGTTTTGATGAGACTAAAAAAATTGTAGACACTCAAATAAGGGTGGAAGAAAAAAAGCTCGGAAGCGTTAAGATTGGCGTAGGGTATGGTACCGAAGACCTCTTCAGGGGACAGATAATCTGGAACCAAAGGAATTTTTTTGGAGGCGGCAGGGACCTTGAGGTATCGGGAAAGTTTTCTTTTCTTACCCAAAGACTTGGAGCTAAACTTGTGCAGCCTTATCTGTTTGGAAGGGATATGGATTTTGTCTCCACCCTTGCTACAGAGCGGGATGACTTCCCAAGCTATACCTCCGAGAGCCTGCTGTTTTCAAATAAGGTTGAGAAAAAAATATACCGCAATATTAATTTTAGCTCGTCTTTTGATGTGCAGGTTTCAAGGCTTGCGGATATTTCCGGCTCTACAGCGGACTTTATAGAAAGTGATGATTATTTGCTCACGTTTTTTAATATAGGGCTGGATAGAAGCAGCGTAGATGATGTGCTTAATCCTAAAAACGGAACTAGTCTTAGCCTCTACCTCGAATCCTCCCTCTGTATTTTAGGGTCGGATGAGGATTTTATTACAGGAGTTTTTGAGTTTAAGGGTTATAAAGAATTAAAGGGTGTGGTGCTAGCAAAGCGTGTCGATGTGGGGATAATCCAGCCCTTTGGAAGTACGGGCAGTCTGGACGTCCCTATATTTAAAAGATTCTTTACAGGCGGGAGTACTACTATGAGGGGCTTTCCGTTTCAGGAGCTTGGGCCTCAGGATGGCAGTGGCGATCCTGTGGGTGGAAACACTTTATTGCTTGGAAATCTCGAGGCACGGTATACCATATATAAAAAGCTTGGCGGAGTAGTATTTCTGGATTATGGAAACGTATTTCCGGATGAATTTGATTTTAAAATTGATGATATTAAATATGCCGTAGGAACTGGTCTTAGGTTTGATACGATTGTAGGCCCGCTGAGAGTTGATTTTGGATATACTTTAAATCCAGAACCTAACATAGACAGATTCCAGTTTTTCCTGAGTATTGGTCATGCGTTCTAAAAAATTAAAAATAATAGCTGTCATAATGGGAGTAATAATCCTGGGATTATTTTCTCTTTCTTTGTTGATAAAGACAAGCTATGTGCAGCAAAAAATAATTGGACTTATTGAAAGTGCGGTCAGTAAATCTCTAGGGCAGGATCTAAAAATAGAGAAGGTAGATTTAGACGTCATAAAAGGCATTGTTCTAAGAAATGTTGAGCTTGATATAGACGATAAGAGATTCCTGGCCATTGATACTATCAGGCTGGGCTATACCTACAGCTTCTATGATATTTTTAAGCAGATAGCCGCTAAAGATATAAGAATAGAAGAATTACAAATAATCGGNNCCAAGGATAAAAATAATGATAAAGAATCCGAAAATACTGATAAGTCCAGCTGGAAATTAAGGATAAGAAATTTTAAAATCTTAAAATCTCAAATCTCGGTTAAAAATAATCCTGAGCTTTCCCCAAAAATAATCGACCTTGAACAGTTCCACTCTCTAATTGTCGTTAGCACTTATCCCTTTTCTGCCGAAGTAAAGATAAAGAGTGGGGATTTTAATGTTAAGCCGTATGGTTTAAATATTGATAACATGAGCTCATCTCGTCTCAAGCTAAGCAAAAAAGAGGCTGTAATCGGCGATCTGGGGTTTGATGTGAATGGATCGACGTTTGCTTTATCCGGTGAGCTTGTAGATTCAGAACAAAAGCTGTTCACGGTAAGGTCGAATATAGATAACTTCGTTTATGAAAATATAAAACTGAACATGAATTTTGAAGGAAATGGGAAATATAGCTCTATAAACGATATTAAAGCACAGTTCAATCTTCGCATAGATAAATCAGAATATTCTGGAAACAAATTTTCTTTGCTGGCAAATGATATAAAGGTTGCCGACTCCGTACTCAGGGTTAAGAGTGCTGTTTTTGACGGCGACATGGGAACGGCGAATATAAGTCTAGACTCGGATTTAAAAAAGATTTTCGATAAAGGAAGAAACAATGAGTTTAGTCTTGACTTAGCGCTTGCAGATTTAGATTATTCCAAAATTTCCAAACTAAAAGCCCGGCTATCCGATAAAGCTTACGAAAAGGTGAATATGATATTAAATGCCGATATTAAATCGACGGGGTTTTTTAATGCTAAAGATGATTTCGATATAACGTCTCAGATTGATAAATTTTCTCTGCGGGGGGGTGCCGGCAATGCTGAGTTAGAAGGCGTGGTTAACGCTTCCGATAAATTAATTAAGAGCAATATTGATGGAGAGCTAAACGATTTTAATCTCGAATATGTTCTTGCTAAAAATGAGTATAAAAGCTCTATAAATTCCAAAATAGATATAGACGCTGTATTGCCGTTTGACTTAGATATAAAACAGCTTTCCGGCTCATCTCGGATTAAGATTCAAAAATCTACAATATTTGATAAACAAATAGACAGCGGCGCTATAACAGCAAAGTTTTCTCCTAATATAGTTGAAAATGTTTTAGTCAAATTAAACTCTGATTTCTTGAATATTAATGCTACTGGGAAAACGGATAACGAAAAACTGGATTTTTCTTATAGCATCGAGGGCAACGATCTGGGATTTATTGGAGATATAAAAGAGGGATTAGACCTTGAGGGGTCGGTTGATCTCAAGGGAAAAGTTAAAGGTGACTTGCAAACCCCGAGTATTGATTATTCCTTAAATATATCTGATTTTGGGTTTAAGGATTTGAAGGCGGCCTTTGCTAAATCTATGGGAACTTTATCTTTTAATGATGGTGTTTCAGCGGTTGATTCCAATGGAAAATTGGAAAATATAAAATTCAAGAACAGAGAATTTGAAAGCCTGGATTTTAAGGTTTCAAATCACAGCGGCGATTTACATGCCCGGCTTCTTATGAGCGAAGATGATACAGATAATTATGAATTAAAGTTTAAACTTCCAGATTTTAAGGATAAAAAGAAGGTTGAGTTTCAAATAGTCATATTTAACATGGGAGATGCAGAGTATCAAAATGCAGATCCGTTTTATCTTGATTACAGCGACGGAATCAAAATAGATGGGTTCAATCTTAAAAACAAGGATTCGTCTATTAAAGGTAATATTGATTATAGAAAAAACAAAAATATAAACGGCAGTGTTGAGCTTGATAATTTTGAATTAACGAATTTTTCAGAACTGCTTGATACAGAGAACGCATTTTCCGGTATTTTAAACGGTAAAATTAATTTAACGGGTTCTCCTGAGAGCCCTGAGCTCAACTCTCGTCTTAGAATAGAAGGGTTTAGTTATAAAGAATTTTTTTCAAGCCGGACGGTGCTCAATTCTTCTTATGGAGATAAGAAGTTTAAAATAAAATTGGATTCTGATTTGAAAGACGGTAATAAATTCAATATATCGGGCATAGTTAATTCACTTTTTAGATTTGATGGCATGAAGCCTGTGGTCGATGTGTCCGCTTTAGACCTGTCCCTGTATACTAATAACATGAATTTGAGCCCGTTTTCAAGTTTTACACACCAGTTGGAAGATATTAATGGATATATAGATCTTGATCTAAAGATAAAAGGCAGTCCCGGTTCACCCAAAATCCTGGGCACTACCACACTCGAAGGCACAGAGCTAAAATTAAAGGAGCTTAAGAACAGGATCAGGATAGATAGTGGTGAGCTTGTGTTTAGCGGGGATAGCGCAAAATTCAATAATTTTTTACTGAAGAGCGGGGACGGACAGGCCACGTTTAGCGGGGTGTATAGTTTTGCCGACCTTGGGTATTCTGCCTTGGCAGATTTCGAGCAATTCAGAATAAACCCAAGGAGAATAAACACTAATCTCACAGGTAATCTGGAACTTACTGGAACGGCCAGCGACCTGTATGCTAAAGGTAAACTAAGACTGGGCGGAACCCGCATAAACATCTCCGAGCCAACAAAACAGGAAGTAAGTGAGATAAAATTTGTAGACGAGACCGAGGATCAAAACGGAGAGATAGTGATAAAAGATTATGAACAGGAAGACTATTTTAAGGATAATGTGGCGCTTGATCTTGATATCACTATTCCCAAAAACAGCTGGGTGCGGGGCAGGGGGGCCAACGTGGAGCTTAAAGGCGGCCTCAAAATTGATAAAGAGCATAAAGACGATCCTGTTATTACCGGCAATATTTCTGCTGTACGGGGTACATATAAAATTTTTGGAAAGCTGTTCAAGATTCAGGAAGGCAATGTGAATTTCCCCGGGGTAAAGGAATTAAACCCGCTATTAGACATTACGGCTTTATATAATGTGTCTGATGTAAATGTGTTTGTGGGTATAGGCGGGGATGTGAAAAATCCTCAAATAAAATTGTCGAGCGATCCCGCTCTGCAGGAAACCGATATAATCTCATACCTTATTTTCGGTACGACTTCAGATAAACTGGGAACCGGGGAGAGGTCTACACTCGGCCAGGCGGCCTCAGGGCTAGCCGGAGGAGTGGCCCTTAGCCAGTTAAAAGGAGTGCTGGGCGACAATGTATCACCCGATGTATTATCCGTTGGGTCAGGCGCTAACGGCCCTGAGCTTGAAGTGGGCAAATATTTAAACGATGATATTTATTTTGCATACGAGCGAAAATCATCATCAGATTCAGCATCTTCTATTCCCACTAATACCGTTAAGGTCGAGTACAGGCTTTTTGACTTTCTTTCTGTAGGAAGCGAAGTAGGAAGCGAGCAGTCAGGCGGAGACCTGTTTTTGAATTTTGAGTATTAGCGCAAAGATTTATGCACTCTATGACATCATATCCTGCTTAAGCCGCTTGGATAATTTGTTTTTAAGCTGAGTCCTTGCTCTTAATATTCTGGATTTAACTGCCGGAAGTGAAAGCCCTAAAATCTTGGCTACTTCAATATTTGATAACCCCTCGACATCCCTTAACTGAAATACTGTACGGTATTCCTTGGGAAGCTGGTTTATCGCTTTATCCAAAATTTCAGAAAGCTCTGAGTTAATAGCATTGTTTTCCGGGTCTGGGTTATTGTCCCTGGGTTGAAACCAGCCGGAACTCATATCACTTTCCTTGTCACTTAACTCATCCAGGCTGTATTCTCTGCTACTGTTTTTCTCTCTCAAATACCTGAAAGCTTCATTTGTGCTTACAGAATAAATCCAGGTCGAAAGCTTTGAATCTCCTCTGAACATACCGAGTTTTTCGACTAATTTTACAAATACTCTTTGAAGCACCTCTTCAGCCGATTCGGGTGATTTTGTTATTCTCATAGCAAGCCTGTAAACCTTGTCCCCGTATCTGTTAACAAGTTCGCTAAATGCGGCATCATCTTTACCATTTACATAGAGCGCCGCAAGCTTTTCGTCTTCTATATCTTTATAATCCTGTTCTTTTATATCTAAAGCAGAATTTGAATTTATAAAGTTCAGTGGATTGCTTACTCCCAAACCTGTTTGCCTAATCATTTTTAACCCCCTTTTATATCTTGTTTTAAGCGGGCAGCACATGAGCGCCGCCCCCAAGTTTATTGTTTATATTTATTTGCCCGTGTTCATAGCAACTTTTGTACTGAAGAAATCTCTTATATGATTTGCTATCACATCCAGATCTTCTTCAAGTGCGAAGTGCCCTGTGTTGAGAATATTAAAATCTACATTTTTCAAATCTCTTTTATACGGATATGCGCCCTCAGCCGGAAAGATATAATCATTCTTACCCCAGACTATGAGTGTAGGCGGCTGAAAGTTTCTCATGTATGCCTGCCACTTTGGATACAGTGGAGGGTTTGTGCCGTAGCTGTAAAAAAGCTCGAGCTGAATAGCCTCGTTCCCGGGGCGGTCAAGAAGCGGCTGTACATGACCCCAGTTATCAGGGCTAATGGTCTCAGGGTTTCTCACCCCATGAGTAAACTGCCATTTAGTTACATCAAGCGTTAGAAATCCCTTGAGTGGTTCGGCATTTTTTTCTGATTTTTCTTTCCAGTAAGCCTTTAAAGGCACCCAGAAATCTCGAAGCCCTTCGTCATAGGCGTTGCCGTTTTGAATAATAAGGGCTTCTACCTTATTTGGATTTTTAGTAAAAAGCCTAAATCCAACGGGTGCTCCATAGTCCTGCAAGTACAGGCTGTAAGATTCTAGCCCTATTTTCTTTGTAAATTTATCAACCACTTCTGCCAGATTATCAAAGCTGTAATCAAACTCATCTACTGTCGGCATGGAGCTGAATCCGTAGCCTGGGTAATCTGGTGCTACAAGATGAAATTCGTCCGAAAGCTCTTCAATGAGGTTTCTAAACATATGGGATGATGTTGGAAAACCGTGCAGAAGCAGAATTGTCGGAGCATCTTTTGGCCCCGCTTCCCTGTAGAAAATCTCAAGCCCGTCTACTTCTACTGTTTTATGAAGAGTAGGGTAAGTGCCGGATTTTGATTTTAGTGCGTGATTTGATTCTGCAGCCTCTAAATACCCCAGAGTGATAAACAGCACTGAGATTATTACGAATGTTCCTAATAATGTTTTTGTTACTAGTGTTTTGACTTGTTTCATCTTCTTTCTCCTTTAATTAGGTTTTTCTTAAAACATACAGACAAGTCTGTACTTATTAGGATAAAAAAATATATATTAAGGATTCACAATTTTTTCAATATTTTTTCTTGCCGCTTCCACAGGCCATATTTCTCCAAAATTCTGGCTTGATACTATTGCTCCTTCGAATATTACATAATATGAATCACCAATCATATCTTCATCGATATCACTATACTTAGAGTCCGAGCGTTTTAGCTCCTTTGTTAGTTCCTTTAGTAAGGAATTAAGAGAATTCTTGTGATATACAACCTCTCTTCTAATATTAGTGTTTAAATTTGGTACCTCCGATGCGATATTTAAAAATGCGCAGCCCCTGTAATTACAGGCATGCATCCACTGATGAAGAAATTCCATTGGAGCTATGAACCGGGCATAAGGAGAATCGAACTCGTTTATCTTATCCTTAAGCCACCCGCTCCAGATATTATGCCTTTCCCTCAGATATGCTACGCAAAGGTCCTCTTTTGAAGGGAAATGATAGTAGAATGTATTCTTAGACACTGCCGATTCTGCTATTATTTGATTGATCCCGGTGGCAAGGTAGCCCTGGGAGTAAAACAGATCGAGCGCCGTCTTTATTATTCTGTCTCTTGGAGAGACTTGTTTCGATTTAGTAGCCATGGTTTAAATTATAATGTAGACAGACTTGTTTGTCAAGTGCAATTTTAATTGCTCGCATTAAAATACTTATGATGTTTTTGGATTTAATTATGATTAAGGGACAGTGATTAATAATTGTCTTTATAGATAATATAAAATTCTAACTATTAATCAGCTTCCTTATACCCCTAACTGCCTGCATGATTCTCTGCTCATTTTCTACAAGCGCAAAGCGCACATAACCCTCTCCATGATTACCAAAACCAATTCCTGGAGAAACTGCTACGCCTGCTTTTTTAATTAGAAGCTTAGAAAATTCAAGCGAGCCCATTTTTTTAAACTGCTCCGGTATCTCACCCCACACAAACATAGTGGCCTTTGGTTTTTCAATGTGCCAGCCTGCCCTGGTAAGCCCCTCACAAAGCCTGTCTCTTCTGGACTTATAAGTATTGGTAATCTGCTGCACGCAGTCCTGCGGGCCGTTGAGTGCGCTAATGGCTGCTATTTGAATAGGCTGAAAAATGCCGTAGTCCATATAACTCTTAACTCTTTTAAGCGCTGCAATAATCTTGGGATTTCCTACCATAAATCCTACTCTCCACCCGGGCATACTGTAGCTTTTAGAGAGCGAATAGAATTCTACACCTACTTTCTTTGCTCCTTTTACCTGAAGAAAACTGGGCGCCTTATACCCGTCAAAGCAAAGATCGGCATAGGCGAAATCATGAACTACTATTAGGCCATACTCTTTTGCAAGCTCATAAATTCTTTTAAAGAAATCCAGACTCACTACCTGTGTAGTCGGATTATTTGGAAAAGAAATGGATAGAACCTTTGGCCTTGGATATACCTCTTTTACCTTTTTTTCTATATCGTCTATAAGTGTAGCATCGTCTGAGAGCTTAACCCCCTGAATGTCTCCTCTTGCAATTATCACCGAATAAATATGAATAGGATATGCGGGGTTTGGCACTATAACCATATCCCTGGGGGACAATATTGAGAGCATTAGATGAGATATACCCTCTTTTGATCCTATAGTTGCCACAGCCTCTGTATCAGGGTTTAAATCCACATTGTAATTTCTTTTATACCAGTCACATATTGCAAGCCTGAGTTTTGGTATTCCCGCAGATGCTGAATATCTGTGATTTCTTGGTTTGGATACAGATTCAACCAGTTTATCTACAATATGCTTTGGAGTTGGCTGGTCGGGGTTTCCCATTCCCAGATCAATAATGTCCACTCCCTTTGCCCTGTATTTTGTTTTTAATTCGTTAACTGTATTAAATACATAAGTCGGCAGTCTTTGCAGCAGTGAAAAATCTTCTGAATTTTTGTCCATTTTGTTTATATTTAATTAAAAACCATATTTTATTCTAAAGTTGTATAAACTCAAGAAATCAGAGATGTTTATAAGATATTTGCTTCAATTATTGTATCTAGTTGCAAATTTTGAGGTTATATTTTATTAAACTTATTGGATAAAACAATCTGGCTTGAGTTGATTTAATATAATTACAGCAATGAAAAAAGAATATTTCTTAATATTGATGCTGGTTTTTACCTGGTCATGCGGATTTTCACAGTACTACCCATATCCCAAAAGACAACCTAAGCCTAAACCCCCTGCAGAGCAAGAGCTTCCAGGGTTGGGAGATCTGGAAGGCGAGGTAGACGGCAACGTGCAGGTAGGGCTTGCATCGTGGTACGGGATAGAAGAACACAAGAGGAGGGCTGCAAGCGGAGAGGTATTCGATAAAGACGAGCTTACAGCGGCTCACAAGGCCCTTCCGATGGACTCCATAGTGAGGGTGACAAATCTCGAAAACGGCATGGACGTTATAGTGCGCATAAACGACCGCGGGCCGTTTGTAGCCGGAAGGGTAATTGACCTTTCCTATGCTGCTGCAAAGGAGGTCGGTCTGGTCGGGCCTGGAACCGCTAAGGTAAAGGTAGAGGTAATCTCCACTCCCAACAGGCAGGAAAATTATTTCAAGGGCAAATATGTGGTTCAGGTCGGGTCATTTAAAGATAAATCAAATGCATATAAGCTAAAAAAGAAGCTCTCTTCGGATTTTGATAATGTAGATGTCTACGAATACTTGCTTAAAAATGATAAATACTACAGGGTGAGGCTTGTAGGGTATGACACAAAAAGTAAAGCACAGCAAGGATATAAGAAGTTAAGAAATTTAGGATACAAGCCTAGAATCAAACTTGAATAGTGTTAAGAAATTTGACATTATTAATTTTGCAATTAAGTTTTTAATAAGCTTAGATTCCATTTTTGGGACTGAGACTTTTGATTAGATTATATTGTTAAGTTTTAATATTTAATTCATTTGGTTAAGGATAAAAATCAGGACGGAACAATGAGCCGTACCTCTAATAAAAAATATAAATAACTGCCGGCTGAGAGAAAACTCTCTGCTGGCTTTTTTTGTCTTTTTTGGGGTGCTGCACTTAAAGTTTTGTGAGTGGTTTAATATGAACAAAATCAGAGTGCCCGACATTGTAAAGAAGAAGAAAGACAAGCAGAAGCTTGTAATGCTTACCTCTTATGATGCTATAACAGCCCGTATAGTTGATGAAGCCGGTGTAGACATTATTCTCATTGGTGATTCCCTTGGAAATGTAGTGCAGGGGCAGGACACCACACTCCCAGTTAGTATTGAAGAGATGATTTACCACACAAGGCTGGTATCGCGCGGGGCAAAAAGAGCCCATATTTGCGCCGATATGCCTTTTATGTCCTATCAGACCTCAAAGCAGCATGCTACAGAAAATGCCGGAAGGCTAATGAAAGAAGGGTTTGCAGAGTCTATAAAGCTTGAGACCACAGATGAATATATAGAAACAATAAAATCAATAGTAAGCGCAGGAATCCCTGTAATGGGTCATATCGGCCTCTGCCCCCAGTCCTACCATGCTATGGGCGGCTACAAAATACAGGGCAGGGATAAAAAAGAGAAAAACAGATATATAAAGCTTGCAAAGGATACGGAATCTGCAGGAGCTTATTCAATAGTGCTCGAAGGCATACCACTTGAGCTTGCAAAGGCTGTAACAAAAAGCGTGTCAATTCCCACAATTGGAATTGGCGCCGGCCCTCACTGCGATGGTCAGGTTTTAGTAATAAATGATCTTGTTGGACTTCATAATTCCAGAGTTCCTAAATTTGTAAAACAGTATGC
>JABAHR010001846.1_pt3 | contig 12943 bp, 14 predicted proteins | sample 7062101 | NCBI WGS metagenome assembly JABAHR01 (sample SAMN14534553, study PRJNA622989) | marine sediment metagenome | biome: marine biome [ENVO:00000428]; feature: marine pelagic biome [ENVO:01000023]; material: deep marine sediment [ENVO:00002113] | place: India: Gulf of Kutch | collected... | reverse complement strand
ATCTATTCCACCAACTCCTGTGTACTTGGTCTTGCCATCCTTAATTGCCCTAATCGCCTCTTCTTTTACATGATCTGGGCTGTCAAAGTCAGGCTCACCGGCTCCAAATCCTATTACGTCTACTCCTTGTGCTCTAAGGGATTTTGCTTTTGCGGTTATAGTCAGAGTCGCAGATGGCTGTAGTCTTTCCGCACGCGCTGATAATTTCATTGGGTAATTCCTCCTAACTTTTTAAAAGTTTTTCCCTTAACCTTTTCTCTACTACTTCCGGTACCATATGAGATACTGTTCCACCTAGTGATGTAACTTCTTTAATAACTGTTGAGCTAATATGTGAATACTCATTATCAGTTACCATGAATACAGTTTCCAACTCAGAACTGAGTGTCTTGTTTGCAAGAGCAATCTGCATCTCGAACTCAAAGTCTGACACTGTTCTCATGCCTCTGAGCACAATATTTGTTCTCATACGTTTAACATAATCAACCAAAAGACCTTCAAAGTAATCAACTTTAACATCTTCTCTATCTTTGAATACTTCACTAATAATCTCAACCCGCTCTTCAACGGTAAATACAGTTTTTTTAGTTGTATTATGAGCTACAGCAACAATCACTTGATCAAATACACGAACTCCTCGCTCTATAATATTCTTATGCCCGTTTGTAAATGGATCAAACGATCCAGGATATATTGCTACTTTCATACTTCCTCACCCTTTCTAAAATAACTCACATGAGTTCCGCCAAATGGTTTTGTAACTCTAGGAAACCCAGGCAGTGTGCAATCAATTTTATGGTCGTGCTCTATTACAATTACTCCATCCTCATGTAATAAATCTGCTACGTCTTCAATAAAATCCCCTACCTCCAAATCTCTATAGAGCTTGTAGGGTGGGTCTATAAAAATTAGATCAAAAATCTCTTTATTCTTTCTCAATTTTGACAAGGCTGTTTTATAATCAAAGCACATAAAGTCTGCCTTATCTGTAGAACCGCAGTGCTCATAGTTCTCTTTAGTTATCTTAAGCACTGAGGGATCGTTCTCAATTACCGTTACGTGACTTGCCCCACAACTAAGAGCCTCAATTCCAATACCACCCGATCCTGCAAAAACGTCCAATACTTTTGTCTCAGATATATCACCAAGAGTGTCAAAAACAGACTTTTTGACCCTGCTTGTCATCGGACGAATCTTCTGCCCCTTAGGAACCTTGAGCTTTTTGCCCTTAATCGATCCCGTAAGTACCCGCAACATAAGGATTGTTATACTACCATGGAGTCTATGTTTGGCAACGAATTGTAAAACTTACGTTATGAGCTGCCTAAAACAGTACCAAGCTCTATTGGATGACCAGTTATAAATGATTTCACATCTAAGCGTTTGTTACCCTCGAGCTGCAATTCTAATATTTCTAGAGCACCCTTACCCGTTGCTACAGTTAGTGAATATTTTTGAGAGTTAATGATTTCGCCGGGATTCCCTTCACCTTCGACTATTTGAGTTCTAAAAATCTTTAGGGATTTATCACCTAGCTTAGTAAATGTTCCCGGCCAAGGATTCATACCTCTTATAAGATTATGAATTTCTGTTGCCTGCTTAGCCCAATCAATCTCTCCATCGCTTTTCTTAAGCATTGGAGCATTTGTGGCCAGTGTTTCGTCTTGTTTGATAGGGTTAAGCGTACCTTCTTTAAGCTGATTAATAGTCTTGATAAGAAGTTCTCCACCCATATGAGAAAGCTTTTCTGATATCGTTCCCGCGTCGTCATCTTCAGCAATATGAAGTTCTTGTACTAAGAGCATATCCCCGGTATCCATCCCTTTGTCCATAAGCATAGTTGTTACCCCTGTTACTGTCTCGCCCCGAACAATTGCCCAATTTATTGGTGCTGCACCTCGGTATTTGGGAAGAAGTGATGCGTGAACATTTATGCAGCCATGCTGCGGTAGTTCCAATATTTCTCTGGGAAGAATTTTCCCGTAGGCCGTTACGCATATTAAATCTGGATTTAGATACTGTAGTTGGTCATAAAATTCTTGGTTTTTTATTTTGTCAGGTTGAAGGACGGTAATTTTATGCTCTTGAGCCAAAACTTTCGTTGGGGGAGGAGTAAGCTTATGCCCCCTGCCTTTGGGTCTATCGGGCTGTGCGACAACAGCTACTAATTCATGTTCAGAATCTATTAGCGCTTTTAGCGAAGGCACCGCAAACTCTGGTGTGCCCATAAAAATTATTCTCATAGTTGATGGATTATATTCAGAAATCCGAAGATATACAATGTATTTGGGTTCGTAGGATAGGAGCAATATGTACAATGACACAAACTATATTTAGTGCTCTTCTTTAACTGCTTTTGAGAATATATCAGTAAGCCACTTCTTGATTTTATCCTGAGAGCCTTTGCCGATTGTTTTTCTTACCTTAGTGAGAGGGATTACAGCTTTTGCAGCTGATCTATGTCCGCCGGCACTACCAATATCTTGAAACAATTCTCTTACAAGACGCCCGGCGCTCTTTACATAACCAACGTTTCTAACTGAGATTATCAAATGAGAATTTCCTAGGATTCCAAAAGCTACAGACCATTCAACTCCTTTTACTTGTATACCAAAGTCTGACATTTTGGGAATCAAGTACTCTCTATCAACTCTTCCAACATTAACAAAGAAGATCTCTTCATTGATCCAATGGTCAGCAAGAGCCTGCCCAAGTGATTTTATCTCAGAAGGTGGAACTTCTGCACGCTCGATACGTCTTAGCAGCCCTAGGTTTGCATGTGGGTATAGAAAAGTAAAAGCTTCTACATCACCTGGGTTTGCGTCGCGGTTTAGTGTAATAGTATCAGTCTTTATTCCATACAGAAGCGCTGTTGCAAGCCTCTCAGATATATCTACTTGTGCTGCCCGCAAGTACTTTGTTAAGATGGTAGACGTTGCGCCCTCTTCAGCTCTAATCTCTTTAAATTTTGCCTCGTATGATCCAACTAGTGGATGGTGGTCTATAACGGTGTCAACATTTGGTATCTGCATATCCCCAAAGAAAGTCGGTTGTACATCAACCAGAGCGATTGAATCAAATTCCTTAAGCTTCTTAGGTGATAAAGCTTCCAAGTCTATCTCAAGGTATTCTATCATAGCAACGTTCTCAGGACGAGATATCTTCTCTCCCAAATGGCCGATAATTGCAGTTTGTTTATTTCTTTTAAGTAGTGTTCTTAGTGCTAGCGCACTTGCGATTGAATCTGGATCTGGATGGTCGTGGAGTAGTATTAAGAGCTTCTTGGCACCTGCATGAGCCTGTCTTAGCTCTTCAACCCTAAGCTCAGTAATAGCAAGTCTTTCTTCACGTTCAATCTGCTCTGATAGCAACTTATGAAACGCAACAAACCTTACAGATGGAGGCGGCTCATCGTGCTGCTCACCATTGTTTACAATTAAAGGGGTATCGGGATAGTGTTTCGCTAATCTTTGTGATCTTTTAGGAGTAAAGAATTTGTTCTCTAATATTATAAGTGAAAAGTTGCCAGTTTGGTTAAGAGCTTCATCCAAAGAGCTTACCCATATGACCTCCCCTTGCTTAGAGAAAAGACCAAGTAAAAGTGAATCAAACTCTCCGATAAAAAGATATCTTTTTAGCTCTGTATTCATAATAGTTCTTCGCTTTCGATTTAGCCCTTATTACAGGCTTTACTTAAGCCATGAATAAATTCGCCGAGATTATCTAAAAGAACATCTTTATTGGCTCCATGTTCTTCAATAATCCTCACAATCGCACTTCCAACAATAACGGCATCTGCATACTGGGCTATCTCTGTAACCTGTTCAGGGGAAGAAACCCCAAACCCGACTCCCACAGGAAGATCTGCCGCAGATTTGATTTGATCTGTAAGTGAGTCGAGAGAATAATTTAGATCAGGTCTAGCCCCTGTAACGCCAGTAACAGAGACAAGATAGACAAATCCGCTAGCATTGTCTGAAACTAGCTGAATTCTCTCAGAAGTGCTTGTTGGAGCAACTAGAAAAACTAGGTCTAATCCAGCTTTATCAGTATGAACTTTAAATTCAGGAGCTTCTTCAGGCGGCAAATCCACAACTAAAACTCCGTCAGCACCTGCCTCAGCTGCATCACTAGCAAATTTATCGACACCGTAGTGGAAAAAAGGATTGTAATAACCAAATAATATGATTGGAACTTCTGATACTTTTCGTATTTCTCTGACTGTATTTAGTACGTCTTTTAATGTAGTCCCACCTGCAAGCGCTCGCTCAGAGGCCAGCTGAATAGCAGGTCCATCAGCCATGGGATCTGAAAAAGGAACACCCAACTCAATAATATCAGCGCCGCTCTCTTCGAGCTTGAGAACTATATCTTCACTCAAATCAAGAGATGGATCACCTGCTGTTATATACGTAACTAAAGCAATTCTGCCTTTTTCATTAAGTTCATCGAACTTACTTTTTATTCTATTCATTTGTTTTGTGTCGTTTTTATTTACTAGTTATAAAGGCCGATTAAAATTGCATCAAACGTCGGAATTATTATTTTTGGCCTTTATTATGGATAGGTATCTCTATGTGAAATTGTTGAATCATCCAACCCCTTTAATCGATGCTTCGCTCAAAATCTAACACCTACATATCCAATGTCAAGAATGCCGTAGGTTGAGCAACAAACTAATAAAATTATAAGAACTTATTGAGATGAATCATTCTCCATAAGTTCTGCAATAGTATTGATATCTTTATCACCCCTGCCTGATAGACATATAATCATTATAGAGTCTTTCGGCATAGTAGGAGCTGTTTTCATTGTATATGCAATAGCATGAGAGGTCTCTAATGCGGGTATTATCCCCTCAACCTCTGATATGAATTGGAACCCCTCTAGGGCTTCTCCGTCAGTAACATTAGTATATGAAACACGGCTAGTGTCGTTTAGGTATGAATGCTCCGGACCTACGCCTGGGTAATCAAGACCAGCTGCAATTGAATGTGTGCCTTTAATCTGTCCATCATCATCTTGAAGAAGATATGTTTTACTTCCATGAAGTACCCCGACACTTCCGGCAGATATTGTTGCAGCATGATCTCCTTTATCTACACCAGCGCCAGCAGCTTCAACACCTGTGATTTTAACTGTATCGTCCTCAAGGAATGGATAGAAAAGCCCCATAGCATTCGACCCGCCTCCTACACAAGCCACTAGGAGATCGGGAAGTTTATCTTCTTTTTCTAAAATTTGCGAGCGCGCTTCTTTTCCTATGACTGATTGAAAGTCCCTAACCATCATTGGATAAGGATGAGGACCCGCAACACTACCAATAATGTAGAAAGTATCTCTAACATTAGTTATCCAGTCTCTCATAGCCTCATTCATTGCATCTTTAAGGGTTTGTGTGCCTTGAGTAACTTCTCTTACTTTTGAACCAAGTAGTTTCATCCTTAACACATTAAGAGCCTGGCGCCGTGTATCCTCAATTCCCATAAATATTTCGCATTCCATGTTCAATAATGCCGCAACTGTAGCAGTAGCTACACCATGTTGGCCTGCACCAGTCTCTGCAATAATTCTTTTCTTGCCCATTCGTGAAGCAAGAATAGCTTGTCCAATTGTGTTATTTATTTTATGAGCACCTGTGTGTGCTAGGTCTTCTCTTTTTAGATATATCTTTGCTCCACCTAACTTCTCTGTCATCCTCTGAGCAAAGTATAGAGGTGTAGGGCGTCCTACGTACTCAGATAAGTAGTAGCTTAATTCTTCTTGAAACTTGGGATCATTTTTAATTTCCTCATAAGCCTTCTCTAGCTGTAGAATTGCAGGCATAAGGGTTTCTGAAACATAGCGGCCTCCGAATTCTCCAAAGTGTCCTAAGTCATCAGGAAGTGTTATTTTAGTTTCCATTTCGAATCGCCTCAATAAATTTTTTCACTTTCTCGTGATCTTTTTTCCCGGGCTCAGCTTCAACTCCACTACTGACATCTATGGCATAAGGCTTAACTATTCGCACAGCCTCTGCTACGTTATCTGGATTCAGCCCCCCGGACAGTATAATGTTCTGAGAGATTGACTTGTTATCTAATATCCCCCAGTCAAAGCTTTTTCCAGTTCCTCCATATTCAGTATCTGAATATGTATCAAGAAGGATAGCCTGAACAGGGTATTGCGCAAGGCTTTCAAGATCTGAGATATCTTTAACCCTAATTGCCTTTATGATTGTAGAAGATAGAGAACTACAGAACTCAGCGGTCTCATCACCATGTAACTGCACTACATTTATACCGGTCTTCTCTTGAATATCTGAAATCTCTTCTACTCCCTGGTTTACAAACACTCCCACTTTTGTTAGGAAAGGGGGCAAGGCAGATATTATTTCTCTTGCAGTATCCGGATCAATATACCGTTTGCTACCACTATAGAAGATAAACCCAAGAGCATCAGCACCGAGCCCTGCCGCCAGAGTTGCATCTTCAATACTAGTAATGCCACAAATCTTGATCTTTGTTTCTGATATATTCTGCATAATCTTAAGTGGGAAATTATAAAAGTTGATTTGGGTTATGTAAACAGCACCAATAATTAGGTGTTAGTTTGAATTTGACGACTCTATGTACTGATTTATTGTCTCTGCAATTATCCTGTAGCCATTATTATTAGAGTGTCCACCAAAGTTGTTAGGATAAATTTGCATATTTCCTGCCGCTTTCCTTAGGGAATCTTTAACATCTATAAAAGCAATATTGTTATCTCGAAAATACGTCTTAACTATTTTATTTACCACTTCTTCACTCTGAATAAGTGAGCTTAGTTTAGATGAGTTAGAAAGTTCGCTGTCTTCTAAAATAAGGTCTGAGTATACAGTTTCTTTTGTTGGGATAATTACAACCAAAAAACCAGTATCTTTTTCTTTGGCTAGCTCGTTCATTCTTTTGATGAATGCCAAAGTGTATTTCAGCCCGTCCCTTACCTCAGGATTTCGTAAATCTAACCCTTTAAGTCTTCTATCAGGTGTGAAACCAGTGTTAATACCGCTCTCTTCAACATTTAGCATTAACACTTCTTCACCCTTATTTAGTCTTCTTTGCTGCCGTAGGTTATCACCAATAAATGAAGAGCTAACGATTCTATAAAGAACGCTATTACCCGCAAGCCAATCAGTAAAGCTTCTTTTATCTATCTTTTTACTATCCTGAACTTCCTCCAATGGAGCATTTCCCCTTAGGTCTTCCCAAATAGACACTGTATGAACAGCTGTCCTAGCATCCTTTAGATCATTACCAAGGTACAAGCCTGCAATTATTAGATCCGGATTTAAATTTAAAGCCTTTTGTTCTAATAGATATAGATATTCTGCCGGTCCATAGCCCCCGAGAGATAAGTTATATGTGCTTCTTCCCGAGATATCCTGAAGTGCATTTGGCCAAGAGTCGCTAGCCGTTGCACTTATTCCATAAGTGTGGGAGTCACCAATTGCAACTANNTCCGGCACGTATTTATTTCTATATCCCCAGGAATCATGTGCTCCTGAGTTAGGCTCTATCTTATATCTGAGCACTTCATCAAATGAAACTTTAGGTTTTAGGAAATCAATTGGGTCAAAAATTAGCCTTGATAGTCCTTCAACAACAATTAGCACAAAGATAGCAATAAAAATTACTAATAGAGTATTTTTGAGAACCCTATTCATATCTTAGAGCCTCAATAGGATCTAATTGAGATGCTTTTCGGGCTGGATATATACCAAAGAATATTCCTATTACCGCCGCAACGCTAAAAGCTAATAACATTGCGCCCAAAGAAATAACAACAGGCCAATTAGTGAAAGATGAAGCTATCTTAGAACCAAGAATACCTATCAATACGCCTATTAATCCTCCAGCTAGTGAAAGTAGCACCGATTCTATTAAGAATTGGACAAGAATATCTCTTTGCTTGGCTCCAACAGCCATTCTAATTCCTATCTCCCTTGTTCTCTCACCCACAGACACAAGCATAATGTTCATGATTCCTATACCACCTACGATCAAGGAAATTGATGCTACGCTTGCTAGCAGGATGGTCATAATCCGGGAGATTGCAAATATTCGGTTTATAATACTTAGCTGACTTTTTATATAGAACTCATCCTCTTGATTCGGTGCATATCTGTGGCGTTCTCTTAAGAGATTAATTATTTGGCTCTCCGCTATTGGAATATCTTCAGAAGATCTTACAGATACAGATATACTCTCTACCTGATTGATCGCTTTTATGTATCTCTGAAAAGTTGAATATGGGATTAAAACAACATCGTCTTGGTCACGCCCACCTGAGGTTTGGCCAAGTGAGCTCATTATACCGATTACTCTAAATGAATTTTTATTTATCCTAACAGTCTGTCCTATTGGGTCATGTGACCCAAAAAGACTTGCAGCCACTGTTTTACCGAGAACACATACTCTTGCTCTATCATCTACGTCCTGGTTATTGAAGAAATTACCACGATCTGGATACCAATCGTTTATATTTACAAAATCAGGAGCAACGCCAATAACTAAAGTAAACCAATCCTGATTTCCCCAGACAATCTGCTGCCCTAGGTCAATCAAAGGGGATACATGAGTTACCATATCTAGCTCTTCTATGGCTTCAGCATCCTCAGGAGTTAAAACATAAACTTTTTGTTGTGAACCTGAGCCCACTCCTCTTTTACCAGTCTTGACCAAGAAGGAACTCCCTCCAAGACTGGTTAGCTGATCCTCAATCATCTTCTCAGCTCCTTGAGTTACTGCGACTAAGGAGATCACAGCAGCAACACCAATAATAATTCCAAGGGTGGTCAGAATTGAGCGGACTTTATTGGAAGCTATAGCACGGTATGCAACTTTGAATGCTGATAGTGGATTCATATCATTTTGCCTATTATAAATTGGCTACTAGAACTCATAGCCAAAGAATTCAATGTCCTTTGCATACATTTTGGAAACTTCTTTCCTCGTTTCATCAGTATAATAAGTTCTGTAATTTTTGTGCTTTGAGCTGTTTTTGTGAGGCAGACTTACACCTTCTAAGCCCAGATTTTGAAACACCACTTGGGAGTCTTCGCCCAAATTTTCAAATCTCCCTACAAAATCAACTATTAGATTTCCGTTTTTATCTGACACATAGTCAATTTGGTTATACAAAATACTTTTGCGACCGTCTATATCATCGATTGTATCTCTACATTTATAAAGAAAATCTTCAAAAGAATTGGCGTTTGCTAGAACATATTGAGTGAGATCATTGTATCTTCTCATACCAAATATCCTTTTATACCAAGTCATAGTTCCCTNNCAAGTCGGTCCCAGGGGTTTCTAACAAAAGCAACCTTGTAATAATCAGACCACTCATCACCCAGCACTTCTCTTGCCCACAACGCATGATCGTGAGTACCCATACAACTCTCAAGATCTGGGATATTTTCATTGAGAACAGCTTCGAAGCTCCTACCAGCTGTTTTTTGGATGTGGATAAACAAAAATTTCTTAGAACGTGATATTAACAATTTTCTCTCTATTTCTCAGTTAATTTTCAATACTTACAAAGGAAAAATATATATCATGAGTGGTTAAGTTACAAAAGAAATATATGCTCAATCAAGACTCAGCACTCCTACGTCTTTCATCTGCTAGAGCATCATGAATGAACTTAAATGAGAGCNNCCCAAGAAGGCAAAAGCTGCTCCAATGTAAGAATACGTTGGTGAAAGAGCAAACATAAGTATCAGATAGAATGCAGTTGATATTAGACCAAGAACTGTTCTAAGCCCTGGGCGATTCATTGAAAGAAGAGCTGGGTTGATCCAGAATGTGAGTTTTAGTATCATTACTGCTGCGGCCATGATTCTAAGCGCATTTGTTGTAGGCAAGTATTCAGCACCAAAAACTATCTTAATTATCGGTTCAGCAAAAATTATCATAATCACTGCAGCGGGAATTATGATAAGTACAAGAGCCTTGGTCGAGCTTTTAATCATTTTCTCAAAATCTTTATACGCATTAGAAGTAGTAAATTTCACAAGCTCTGGATAAATAGCCTCATACAGCGGATCTACTACTTTATTTATAATTGATGCAACTGAGCTTGCTATTTTGTAGTAAGCTACAGCGTCCTTTCCGGCAAAGTATCCGAGTATCATAACCCCTAGATATTTCTCATTCCCGGTTTTCAGAGTGGCTATGAAACTGGTGTTACCTAAAAACCAAGCGATTCCTTTCCATTCGTCTCTAACAAGTCCAACTTTTGCCCCTAGCCACCCTTGTAGTCCGCTTTCATTTAGAGTTTTAACAACAGCCCACATTCTTACAGCAAAACCCAAGAAACTCGCAATTATAAAACCATACAGCACACCTTTTATTCCAAACCCTGCAAATAAAAAGCCCGCTACTATTAACAGCCTCAATAATTTCTGGGAAGAATTAATAAAAGCAATCGTTTTAAAACGATCAAATACCCTTAGGATTGCATCAGAAGTAGAATTGGCTGTGTCTATAAAGAGACTAATGGAAAAAATCCAGATAAGTACATAGGCATCTGGGGATTTTATCACGTATAAGCTGATAAGCTTTGCACTTAGGATTGCGATAATGAACGCTATGATACCGCTTCCTATATCTAGGATATATGAGAGCTTTATCATCGAGCGGGTTTTATCCAACTCACCCTTCTCTAAATATGTTCCGATGTATTTAGTAGCTGTCTCCCAAACCTTTAAATCAAAGAACATGTTCAGGATTGAGATATAGGCTATTACGAGTGTGAGTAATCCGTAATCGGTCACCCCGAGTAGTCTGGCTACTACAACCGTTTGTATAGCCGTGAATATGCCCGAGGCCGTTTTTCCGCCAAAGAGCCAGGATGCATTTAAATAAAGCTTTTTCTGTATGTTGGTTGAATCGCTCATAATGAACGTTTAATTACATCTATATAGTTTTTGATCATACCTTCTTCAGTGTGGTTTTTGATTATATTCTCTTTTCCGGCCTTACCCATTTTATGAGCAAGTTCGTCATCACTTAGAATTTTAGTAATTGCCGACGCTATATCCTCCGGGCTCTCAGGATCGACTAGAAGGCCGGATATATTGTTTTTCACAGCTTCAATCGACCCGCCGTGGTTACCAGCTATTAGCGGTTTTTCTCTTGCGCTTGCTTCAATTAGTGCATTAGGAAGCCCTTCTATTTTATTGTTCCAATAGCGGTTTGGCATGATGAAAATATCGCACATATCAATGAAGTTTATTATCTCATCATGTGGAACTCCACCAGTAAAAACTACACTCTCACTTACGCCAAGCTCTTTTGCTAATTCTGAGAAGTTTTCTCTATATCGACCATCTCCAACCACTAAATACTTAAGCCCTGGGAATTCTCTTAGAACTTCAGGAAGTGCTTTAATAACCATATCCTGGCCTTTTCTTGGAAGCACCCGTGCAACAGTTAGAAGTACTCTATTGTCATCTGCAATTCCGAACTTATGTCTAAGCTGATGTAACAAATCTAAATTGGGCTCCTTAGTTAGGAGACAGTTCTCGACCCCATTGTAGACAACTTCAATTTTATCCCCCGCCACCCCTACGCTCTCAATAAGCTCTTTAGTGTTATGGCTAACAGCGATTATTTTTGAGGCCTTGTCATACAGTTTTTTCATTGGGCGGCGCATCAATTTTTTAAAAAACTTATTTCCATAAAAACATGTAGTTATTCCTGAGCCTGCGACCCTAACGATTGGACTAAATTCATGAGACGTAAGGTTTCCTCCCGCAGCTTCAGCCTCCTCTGTTATAAAGAGCACCGCGTCAGGTTTTTGTTCAGATAGTGCTGAGCTCAATGACAATCTACCAAGCAATATATCTGCGAAAGGAATTGATTTTATCCACTTTTTCCCTATTGCCTGAACTCTGATAACCTGGCAGGAAAGGCCTTCATCTACTTCTTTGTCCTTTGAAGAATAACTTGGGGCCAGTACAACCACTTCAATACCCGATTCACTTATGCCCTTGGCCAATTTATAACTAGTAGTGGCTAACCCTCCCAGAAATGGTGGGAATTCGTGAGTGTAGATTATTAATTTCATGTATTCTATTGACTATATAGTATAAGACTTACAGATTGATTTTTCTTTTTATTACTCTTATGATTTACATTATAATACACTATATACAGTATTAGACTCTAGGTCTTATAAATGGAGAGGTAAATGGAAAATTTAGGAGAAGAATTACTTAAGATATTAAAAACTGAAGTAGGGCAAGGAAATTCAAATACAACTAAGCTTGCAGAGAAGATAGTGGAACTACATCCTGATCTTGATTTTACTAGAACAAAAATAGAAGTAGTCGAAGCACTTAGAGAACTATCTTTTAATGGAAGAATTCAGATTCTGACCACCAACTGGGAGCTTGGGGACGAGTTTCTTTATCTTGATGAAGGCGCAAAGAGTAAAATTGAGCTCGAGTAAAATAGATTACATACGAATAACCGGGATTTTAGATTTAAATTATGGCTCAGAGAATACGGATGTAACATATAACATAGAACATTCCGCAGATGAGGAGTTTAGCAAATCTAAAAACGGAATCATAACCCTTAGGCTCTCAGAGTTATTAGACATAAGTGGCTTCCATGATAACGACATAGAGCACATTGCATCTCAGTTATTAGAGCAGATACTTATTAGAGAAAGGGATGAGGAAAGGACCTTAAGTATTTTACATAATGAAGGTATACCACTTGAAGACTGGCTTGTAATGAATACTCCAATGTTAAAGCAATAAAACTATATATATAAATAAGTTATAGTATTAATATCTGAAGACCTTTACATTGTTATTTAAAATGGTGTATAATCTTAGGATAATTTTATTTATTACCGATGTTCTTTGACAATTTAAATCAATATAAAGACAAGAGAGACTGGTCTG
>JABAHR010012045.1_pt7 | contig 12947 bp, 16 predicted proteins | sample 7062101 | NCBI WGS metagenome assembly JABAHR01 (sample SAMN14534553, study PRJNA622989) | marine sediment metagenome | biome: marine biome [ENVO:00000428]; feature: marine pelagic biome [ENVO:01000023]; material: deep marine sediment [ENVO:00002113] | place: India: Gulf of Kutch | collected... | reverse complement strand
CAAGGATGGAAAGAACACGCGCCATTCGATGCGATCATTGTGACGGCCGCTCCAGATCACGTTCCGCCCGCGCTCGTCGAACAGCTCCGGCCGGGCGGACGTATGGTGATCCCGGTGGGATCCCTCTTTCAGGATCTGATGGTTGTCACTAAGAAGCCCGATGGCTCGACAATCAGCACAACGATCGTGCCTGTTCGGTTTGTACCTTTGNNCTTTGATCCGCGAAAAGTGAGATGTCTTCCCGGGCGTTGGCAACGTTCACTTAGGTTAGATCTTCAATTGGCCGGCGAACGCCGACGATGGACATTGGGCAACCGAACTGGGTCGGCGCGCAGATCAATCAAGACACGTGCGTAGCTGCGTGGCTTCACCGTCTCTCCTCGGCCTCAGCCGCTCAGTCTTTTTGTATGCTTTCGACATAGTGCGTCAGTATGAGCACGCGGAAGTAGGGCGGAATCGGCTCATCCCAATCTTTTTCCTCGCTTTTGAAATGCCGCCAAAACTCCGGCATGTCGAAGGACTCGTGCCCCGGCACTTCTTCCTTGCCTGAGATGATGCGATAGACGCGCCAGAATGGGAACGTGCCACCATTTTTCTTAGCAATGCCGGTCAGATCGGCCGGCTTTTTCGCCAGCGATTTTGCCTGTGGTCCGTCACCCTTGCCATCAGGACCGTGGCACGCCGTGCAGTACCATTCAAATTCAGTTCTACCCTCTTTAAGGACCTCGACCGCGGGGCCCTCCTCCGCGGACAAAGGGTGCGTTTGTGCGATGGCGAGCGCAACCAACATAAGCAGCCTGTGCGCGAGTCTCTGCCCAAAGACTAAATCAATGGGACGTTTCAAACGAGACATTGTCCGTCGCAACTTGCTCATTGGCTTGCTCCTCGACGCGGTACCCTGATCTTGGGCCAACCCGCTCATGCTCTGCCGGTTTCCCGGCGGTCCGAAGAGGAGCGTAGGGCAAACGGGGCGAGGGCAGCAAGATGGCTTCTGGCGCCGCTGGTCACTGGCCGATCGACTCTGAGGNNGGCGAGGGCAGCAAGATGGCTTCTGTCGCCGCTGGCCTTTGGCCGATCGATTCTGACGGCGAAAAGGGTGCGCTTAGTGCGTCAAAGCCTTTAACGCTGCCTCCTGGCCTGTCACTCCCCTTCTCGCACAGTCGCAATTCCTCGGGCTTTCAAAGTTAAGGGGCCCTGCCGCTGATGTAACGGCGAACCCAGTTAATCGGAAAGGGCCGGCCATCCAAGTACGATCACGATGAAGCTCACGATCGCATTGTAGAGGACATGGCACAGAAGGGGGACTCTCAGGCTGCCTGTTCGCACAAGTAGCCAGCACATGAACAAGCCGGACGAAAAGAGCTGCATTTGCGCAAGGAGGGTCCGGTCGACATGTAAGGCCGTCCAAGCAATCGAGGTGACTAGTGCCGCGCCCAAAAAACCAAGCCGCGACCTCGAAAGGGCGGCGAATAGGAAACCGCGGAACAAGAGCTCTTCGGAAAGCGGGGCAAGCAAAACCCGTATCGGCACCATCAGCCAGCTCCGCGGCCGGATCATCAGCTCCTGATACGGTAGCCAGTCTTCCCTCACGGCTTGGGGCATCCATGCGATGAGCACCCCGAACCAAATCACAGTTGCCGCCAATGCGACGAGGAGCGAAGCCGCGTAAACGCGTCGCGCATCTTCTGGCGGCGTCAGCGCCAGCACGATGGCGGGCCTGCAGTTGAAGCGGCTTGCGGCGATGATCGTCAGGCACAAGAGCGTGGCATGCATGGTGAAGAGGTAGACGGCATCATGTGTCATCAGGCGGCGCTCTATGATGCCCGGTGCGAATGTCCCCGCGCCCCCCAGCCCCGCGATCCAATCGTAGATTTGGGCAGCGCAATAAGCGGCAAGGGGGGCGGCCAAAATAATGCCCAGCGCCGCGATTGACGCTGAATTCAGGCCCCATCTGGTCTGCGGTGCGTAGCGCGGCGAGGCGGCAACGAATAGATTCCAGAGACCCGCCCAAACACCATTTCTTCCCATCACAAGTTCCCAGTGTGTCAGCCACAGTTGCCTGCGGGAATGCCTTTCCGGTCGATCTTCCGATACGCTGGATGCTCCGACTGCATGCATGAGATGCGCAGAGGTGTGCTCCCTCCCATGAGCCCGATCAAATACCACGAGTTTGCCGGGCTGTAGGATGCACCTCCGACACATCAGGATGCGATCGGTATGGACCATTCCCGCGACATCACGCTTTTCCTCTGCGGTGATGTGATGACCGGGCGCGGCATCGATCAAATTCTGCCGCATCCGAGCGAGCCGCAGCTCTTTGAACCCTACGTGCGCTCGGCACGCACATATATCGAGCTGGCGGAAGAACGGACCGGACCGATCAAGCTTGCGCAGCCGTTTGAATATGTTTGGGGTGATGCCCTCTCGGAGTGGACGCAAGCTCGGCCGGACGCGCGGATCATCAACCTCGAAACGGCTGTAACGACAAGTGGAGACGCTGACCCTCACAAAGTTATCCACTACCGCATGACACCGGCGAACGTCCCATGCCTCATCGCGGCCGGAATCGATTGTTGCGTGCTGGCCAACAATCACACCCTCGATTGGGGGCGCTCGGGACTTCTCGAAACGCTTGACAGTCTGCATGCAGTCAACCTCAAAACCGTCGGCGCAGGACGAAACCTTGAGGACGCACAGCGGCCTGCGCGGATCGATATTCCCGGGAATGGCCGCGTTCTCGTGTTCGCGTGGGGCCTTGAGACCAGCGGCATTCCAGACCAATGGGCCGCGGGGAAAGCCTCGAGTGGTATCAACATGCTCCCCAATCTGTCGCCAGAATGCGCCAAGGGTATTGCCGGCGAGATTCAGAGGTGGAAACGACCGGGCGATATTGCCGTGGCCTCGATCCACTGGGGCGGAAATTGGGGTTATGCCATTTCGGATGAGGAGCGCACCTTCGCCCACGCCCTTATCGATACGGCCGGTGTTGACGTCGTCCATGGGCATTCGGCCCATCATGCGAGAGGGATCGAAGTCTATAGAGAACGCCCCATTTTCTATAGCTGCGGCGATTTCCTTAACGACTATGAGGGCATAAGCGGGCATGAGGCGTATCGCCCGCATCTCACGCTCATGTTCTTTGCCGCGTTCAATCGAAAGACCACAAAGCTCACCCGCCTTCTCTTGTCGCCCATGGAAATCCGCCGGTTCCGGCTAGAGCGCGCAAAAAGGGCAGATGTAGCGTGGCTGGCGGAGCGTCTTACGCGCGAAGGCGCGCCTCTTGGTACACGCGTCGCGGTAGACCCGGAGGGACGGCTTTCCGTTTTCTGGTAAGAATCTTCGGGGGGTTGTTGAGCCCTCTCAAAGTCAGAGCATCGGGTGCCCTCTAGTGTGGGCAAGGGCCGGTGTGATTGGGCCCGGAAGCAAGGCGTCGCACATCATATGAACGGCGATTTTGGACAGTCCCTTGACGATCGGGAGCGCAGGCACCTCGTCGAAAAGGTGCGGTCGCTTCTCAGGAGCGAACCGCTCCTCGGGCCCTCATTCCATCTTAAGGATTTGAGGATCGAGGCGGACGGCGCGCTGGTACTCGACGGTGAGGTTCCCAGCGTTGCAGCGAAGAAGCTCGCTCTCGAACACGTCGCGGCAGCCGCTCCCTCGGTCACCTGCCTTGTCGACCGCCTGCACGTGACGCCCGCGACCTCCATGACGGATAAGGAGATCCGCGTACATCTTCGCAATGGCTTGATCGAGGAGCAAAGCTTCAAAGCCCTCGAAATTGCGGAGCTGGAGAATGACGAGCTGCGCCTAATGCGTGGTGCGCCCGAGAAAAAGTTCGGTCACATCGAATTCGAGGTGAAGGAGGGCGTGGTCATCCTCAATGGGAGCGTGCCTGGCCTGACCTCGAAGCGCCTTGCTGGCTTGATCGCCTGGTGGGTGCCCGGCGTGCGCGACGTCTTCAACGGTATTGAGGTTGCCCCTCCCGAAGAAGACAGCGAGGACAACATCGCCGAAGCCGTTCGCGTCGTTCTCGAGAAAGATGCCTTCGTGAACGCAAGCCAAGTCGCGGTGCGTGTCAACGGACGGGAGGTGCACCTTGCAGGCGTTGTTCCGAATGAAACCGAACGTCAGGCCGCCGAGCGCGATGTCTGGTGCCTGTTTGGGGTCGACAAGGTCATCAACGATATCAAAGTCCAAACGTAACTATCAGTGCTGAGTGGCCGGGAGAGACCTATGCGGATCGGCGTTCCGAAAGAGATAAAGGTTCACGAATATCGCGTCGGCATGATCCCCGCGTCGGTCCGAGAGGCGGTGGCCCACGGTCATGATGTGCTCGTCCAGTCGGGTGCTGCCGAGCACCAGGGGTTCTCCAACGTGGACTACCAAAGGGCGGGTGCCAAGGTTGTGCCGACAGCCGAGGACGTTTTTGCCAACGCCGAGATCCTTGTGAAAGTGAAGGAGCCGCAGCCCAGTGAGCTCAAGATGCTGCGCGAGGGGCAGACGCTTTTCACCTACCTTCACCTTGCGCCCGACCCCAAGCAGACGAAGGCGCTGCGGAAGATCGGCGTCACGGCGATCGCCTACGAAACGGTAACCAATGCCCATGGCGGGCTGCCATTGCTGTCGCCGATGAGCGAGGTCGCGGGCCGCATGGCGATCCAGGTGGGTGCCCATGCCCTTGAGATGGAGCAGGGCGGACGCGGCATGCTGCTCGGAGGGGCTGCCGGCGTGGCGCCCGCTAAGGTCGTCGTTATCGGAGGCGGCGTTGCGGGTCACAACGCGGTGCGCATGGCCATCGGCGCCGAAGCGCATGTCACGTGCATCGATATCAATCTGGAGCGTCTCTACGCACTCGATCTTCAGTTTGGCGCAGCGCTCAATACGATTTTCTCCACACGACAGGCGATTGAGGACTATGTGCTTGAGGCGGACCTTGTGATTTGCTCTGTCCTCGTGCCAGGTGATGCGGCGCCCATACTCATCAGTACAGAGTTGGTCGATGCCATGAAGCGAGGCTCGGTTATTGTCGACATTTCGATCGATCAAGGGGGATGTGCCGAGACCTCCAAACCGACAACACACGCGAAGCCGCTCTTTGTTGCGCACGGCGTGGTTCACTACTGCGTTACCAACATGCCGGGAGCTGTCGCCCGCAGCTCAACGTTTGCCCTCAACAACGCCACGCTGCCGTTCGTGCTCGCTCTTGCCGACAAGGGCCCAATCCGTGCGCTGCGTGAGGATCCACACTTGCGTGCTGGTCTCAATGTGCACCGCGGCATGGTCACGCATGCTGCTGTTGCTCACGCCTTGGATCTCGACCTTACCGATGCCGAGAAAGCCATCGGCAAGTAATATGACTATTCACGATAAGACAGAACAGCAGGACCCCTCCTCTCGACGGTCGGACTTTTTGATCCGGTCGAGAGGTCTTGGTCGTGTGCGTCCGATCAAGGTGCGGACGTCAGAGCGCCCAGATTACGCGTGGTGGTCGGAAACAGACTCCATCATCTCACCAGAGAGCTCGTGAGAGGCCGCATGGGTTACGTCGCCCACGCTCAGCATGCCAACCATACGCTTCTTGTCGTTGATGACCGGCAGCCGGCGAACCTTCTTCTGCTCCATGATGCGAATTGCATCATCGAGTTCCTCGTTTTCGCTGCAATAGATGATGCCCTTGGTCATGACATCACGTGCGGTCAGCGTCGCGCAGTTCCTTCCGTTCGCGACGGCGCGGCATGCAATGTCGCGATCCGTGACCATGCCGACAAGCCGGTCATTCTCGCCCACCGGAATGGAACCCACGTCCAGGTCGCGCATTTTCTTGGCGATCTCTGGCAATGTTGCTTCCGGCCCGACCCATTCTACGCCCTTGTGCATTGCGTCTTTGACTTTCATGGCTGAACTCCATTCGTCAGTATGTGCCCCCGTTTGCGTCATAAATTCTGCTGTTCCCCGAGGCGCGCCTTGACCCGCATCAAAACGGCTTGACGAGGTTGACCGTCGTCATGGCCTCACATGCGCACTTGAGGCACACGTCAATCGAAGGCACGCATTCTGCGTACCGATGAAAGGCTTAGATGTCATTACGTTTGCAGAGCACGGCATTTGAGACGGGCGCGACAATCCCGAAGCGATATACGTGCGATGGAGATAACGTCTCACCAGCTCTGAGCGGGACTGGCGTCCCTGCGGAAGCCAATTGCCTTGTCCTTGCGTGTGTCGACCCGGTCGCGCCCGGAGGCACGTTCCACCATTGGGCCGTCTACAATATTCCAGCAGACTGGAACGGTCTTGACGACGGCTTTTCCGCAAAGGGAAGGGGTGGCCGCTGTCCGGATGGCGTCAATGACTTCCGGAAAGTTGGGTATGGCGGTCCATGTCCGCCACGGGGCGACAAGCCCCACGGGTATCGGTTTCGCCTTGCAGCGCTCGATGCCCTGTTGCCGGAGGCGGAGCGGCCGATGAGCTGCCACGAGATTCTACGCCAGGCTAAACCTCATGAGATCGCGGTGGCTGAGATCATCGGCTATTACGGCCGCTGAGGGCCAAATTACGCGTTGTTGTAGGACAGGCAGGGGGTGTCCGCCGGGGTTCGGGCCCAACCGACAACTTTCTGAGGACAGGTACGCACAATGGATGTCTTCGAGGCAATACGAAACCGCCATGCCGTTCGCGAGTTCACGTCGGAGCCGGTTGCCCGGGACGAAGTCGAGCGGCTGATCGGCGCGGCGGTTTTGGCACCGAGCGCTATGAACCTCCAACCCTGGCGCTTTATTGTTATTTGTGGGCGCGAGCGTCTCTTGAAGCTATCCGAAGATGCTAAGGCACACATTCTAAAGACGATGCCCAAGGGATCGCCGCTCGAGCGCTATAAAGTTCGTCTCTCCGAGCCTGCATTCGACATCTTCTATGGGGCTCCCGCCCTTGTCATCGTAGCGGCAACATCAGACGAGAGCGGCGCGTGCGAGGACTGCGCACTTGCTGCACAAAATCTCATGCTGGCCGCACACGCTATGGGTCTTGGAACGTGTTGGATTGGGTTCGCAAGGCCATGGCTGAACGAGCCGGCGGCGAAGGCCGAAATCGGCATTCCGGAGACACTTTGGCCCGTTGCGCCGGTGATTGTTGGCCATCCCAAGGGCCAGCCCGAGCGGCATCCGAGAAGGGCTCCAGATATCATCTGGATCGGGTCGTGAGAGTTCTGCTGCTAAGCCCCAAGTTTATCCTTCAGTCTCAAATCGCACACTCTCACTCACAGATGGCCGTCTCCGGAATGGGGGACGCGAGAACGCGACACGGCGCGCGCCGTGAGGCCGGGAAACCCGGCGCCGCGCTTGCTCAGAAACATCATGAGCTCCCAGTCCGTCGTGGCTTCATCGAAGCGTAGAATATAGGTGTTGCCAGTGGCATCCAGGACCTTGAAATAGCGGTCGCCCTCGCCCCACCATTGGTCGACGAGATCTGCAACATCGATGTTCTTGCCGTCGAAGTGCAGGGTCTCTGGTGCCGGTTCACCCCGAGCGTCGGACGCCGTATCGACGTGGATGCGCATAACCGTACAAGCTCCTTTCAGGCAATGTGGTGCTTACCGACGGGACGCACGAAGGTTGCTTGAGGTCCCTTATCGCCGACGCTTTCGGAGAAGCGGACCTCCTGCCCTACTTCAAGCTGATCGAAGTTACCGCCTTCGACGCTATTGCGGTGGAAATAGATCTCCCGGCCATCCGCCGAGGCGATAAAGCCATGATCGCGCTCAGGAGCCAAGGTCACGATCCTTCCGTGCGGCGGCGTCTCGTGCTCTTTCACGTGCCCCTGCCGCTTGCGCACAAAATCCTGCAACTGGCGCCGCGCCGCATCGAAGGCATCCGTAATGGTCACCTGCACATCCTCGTGACGGCCGGTCGCGGCCGGGTCGCGGCTGATGGCGATATCGGGAGCGCCGGGAAGCGTTATATGGAGACGAACCATATAGGTATCGCCTTTATGGTGGCGATGCTGCGGGCGGCCGATGACGACTCGTAGCGACGTGATCCGGTCGTAGAACTGCTCGAGCTTCTCCGCCTCCTGGCGTGCCCGCTCCTCGATGTAATCGACGCGCTTTATATGCTCGAAGACGATTTGGACGGGTACTTGCATAGTTGCTCCGTGGGGCGAGGATCGGGTTTGCGGGGATGCGGCAACTCGGACATTCAGTCGCGTTCGATCTCAACTTCGGCCCTTGAGAGGATCTCAATGAGCTCTCCAACGACGCCGCGCGGCTGATGGCGATGTTCTTCCGTCATCGCATCGTCGGCATAGAGCCAAGAGACCGCCTCCTCTAGATCATTCACCGTCGCTCCTGTCCCTACAATCTCGAGTATGACGCTCTCGCCCGCCGCTGGGCCGATAATGTGAACCACTTGCTCGTGTGTCATTGTTGTCATGATGGCTAACCTGCCATTGGCTGCATGGGTGACCGCAAGATAAAGCGATTGCACAGTTGGCGGCATTCTCCGTTGATCGGCATCAACGGAGGCCGCCCGCCCATTCGTTACATTCTCTGGCCTGTGGGTCCTTTGAGGACACGTCCAGACCGGCTTTGTCAAGTGGCCGAAACAAGGCAAGAAAGCCAAAAAACCGCGTGGTGGGAGCACTTCCCCCATGGAGCCGATATTGGCGTGCGCGGCTTTGGTCCGACGTTGGCCGTCGCCTTTGAGGAGACGGCGCTAGCTATGATGGCCGTCATGACGGACCTCGATGACGTTAGGCCAAACGAGACCATCACAATTCGCGCTGAGGCACCGAATGCGGAGATCCTTCTCTTGGATTGGCTGAATGCGCTCGTGTTCGAGATGGCGACCCGCAACATGATTTTTGGAGCCTTCGAGGTTGCGATCGAGAACAATCGGCTGACGGCAACCGCACGAGGCGAACCTGTTTCGCGCGATCGGCACACACCTGCGGTCGAGATCAAAGGTGCGACCATGACAGAGCTTTGCGTCGTAGAAGACGAACCCGGCCTGTGGCGCGCGCAATGTGTCGTCGACGTCTAAGTGCTCGATGATGAGGAGGCTGCTGCATGGACATTGCTCGCTTCGAAAAGCTCTCTGACAATGCTTGGCAGGCGCCGCCGAAGGGCGCAATGCGGGTTCCCGCAATCATATACGCGACCGAGGACCTGATCCTGGACATGGACGACAAGGTCTACGAGCAGGTCACCAACGTGGCCACGCTGCCGGGCATCGTCAAGGCCTCCTACGCCATGCCCGACGCCCATTGGGGCTACGGATTTCCGATCGGCGGGGTCGCCGCCTTCGATCCNNCACCAATGTGGCGACGCTGCCGGGTATCGTGCGAGCCTCTTATGCCATGCCCGATGCGCATTGGGGCTACGGCTTTCCAATCGGTGGCGTCGCGGCCTTCGACGCGGATGAAGGGGGTGTCGTGTCCGCTGGGGGTGTCGGCTTCGATGTCTCGTGTGGTGTGCGCACACACCTCACGCATCTCGCGCGTGATGATATCTTGGGCGTTCAGCAACCGCTGGCCGACGCACTCTACGCTCATATACCCGCCGGTGTGGGCTCCAAGGGATCCATCGCTCTCGACAAGAATGAAATGACGGCAATGCTTGCCGGGGGCGCCAAGTGGGCCATCTCCCAGGGCTATGGGCGTATGGAGGACCTCGAGCGCATCGAGGAGAACGGCTGCCAAGAGGATGCAATCCCTGACTGTGTCTCCGACCATGCGCGGAAACGGCAGCGGCGCGAGATGGGTACGCTCGGCTCGGGCAATCACTATCTTGAGGTGCAGGAGGTCGCCGAAATCTTCGATAAGGCAGCGGCTGACGCTTTCGGCCTTGTGAAAGGCACATGCGTTGTCACCATACATTGTGGTTCACGCGGCCTTGGGCACCAAATCGGAACAGAGTTCTTGCGGGAGATGGCGATCAGCGCCGAGTCTTTTGGAATCACGCTTCCCGATCGTGAGCTTGCCTGTGCGCCTATCAAGTCCGAGGTCGGTCAACGTTATCTTGGCGCCATGCGATCGGCCATAAACTGCGCCATCGCCAATCGGGAGATCATTGGCCATTTGTCGCGTCGCGTTTTTGCCCGTTTCTTTGAAAATGCCCAGCTTCCGCTGCTGTTCGATGTCTCGCACAACACTTGCAAGGTCGAGGCGCACCCTGTCGATGGCGTGGAGAGGATGCTTTACATCCATCGCAAAGGAGCGACGCGCGCGTTCGGGCCCGGTCATCCCACTCTTCCGCCGGCCTTGCGGGATGCGGGACAGCCGGTGCTTATCGGCGGCAGTATGGGGACCGAATCCTACGTTCTTGTGGGCACGAGCGAAGGAGAAGCTCGCGCGTTCTCGTCGGCCTGCCACGGTGCGGGCCGCCAGATGAGCCGCCATCAGGCACTCCGGACATGGCGCGGCCGGACGGTCGTCGACGAGCTGCGCGAGAGGCACATCATCATCAAGAGCCCGTCGATGAGGGGCGTCGCCGAGGAGGCACCGGGCGCTTACAAGGATGCCCGACTCGTCGTGGACGCGGCGCACGCGGCGGGGCTCGCACGCAAGGTGGCCAAGCTCTCCCCTCTCATCTGCATTAAGGGTTGAGCCCGTGTCCGATCCAAAGAAACCGCTGGCTCTTTGCCTCGATGCGGCGCTCCGGTATCTCGCGTTCGGCTGGTCCGTGGTGCCCGCGGCCGAGCGTGGGAAACGACCGAAGATCCGGTGGCAGGTGTTTCAGGATGGACACCCGAGCGAAGCACAGGTGCGTCATTGGTTTGAGCGCTGGCCTAACGCCAACGCATCGGTCGTAACGGGCGCGGTTTCGGGTATTGTCGTGCTCGACGTTGATCCCAAGCATGGCGGGGAGGAATCGCTGGCGCGCGAGGTGGGGCGCCGCGGCGCCCTTCCGGATACCGTGGAGGCAAAAACCGGAGGTGGTGGCCGCCACCTTTACTTCAGACATCCGGGCTTCGAGGTCCGAAATCGCGCGGGTCTGGCACCGGGGCTCGACCTCAGAGGCGACGGAGGCGTTATCATTGTGCCGCCGTCGATCCATCCTTCGGGTAAGCCCTATCTCTGGCGGCGGGGGCATGGACCTGGTGAAATCGCGATTGCTCCATTGCCCGACTGGCTTGTCGCGCCCCGTTTTGGGGAAGGAGCAGAGGGCCACCCGCTAAGCTATTGGCGCGATCTGGTGCGCGATGGCGTGGCTGAGGGGCGGCGAAACGCGACCATTGCCTCTTTCACCGGACATCTCCTTTGGCATGGCGTTGACCCGGACGTCATTCTTGAACTCATGCTGGCATGGAACCACGTGCGCTGCCGGCCGCCATTGGCGGATAAGGAGGTAATCAGCGTCGTGCGTTCGATCGAGCGCACGCATGAGCGCGAGCACCAGGGGCAACGCGATGACGCCTCATGAACTGCGACCGATGCCGCGGCCAGCTTTGGGACCTGTTGAGCAACACAGGGTCTGCCAGCCCGTCTCTTTTGCATACTGAAGTGAGAGATTAGGCGCCGGATTTTGCGGCCGTGTGAGACGCCCGGGACGGGACGGGAGGCGCTCCGAATGCGTTTTTGACGCGAACGGCTTTGCCGGAGGGGCCTCGCTCGATCGACGGCACAATTTCAATGTCGAAGCGGACAACGTGCTCGAGCTGCTCCAAGGCGATCGAATGCGCGACCAATTCACGAAGGCGCTCCTTCGTGAGAGATCTTCCCGGCCGCGGGGCGGCCTTGATGAGAAACGTATTCTCACCCGTTTGCACGACCTGATGTTCGGCCATGTTCGACTCGTTGTGCAGGGCGCGTAGAAATAAGAAGTGGGGAAGCTCGTCATACTTGCCATCGCGTAGAATCCAAAACCTGTCTTTGCTGCGGCCTTCGATCGATTGGATGAGCGGCAGCGCACTGCCACATGTGCACGGGGTCGCGCTGAAGGTTACGATGTCATCAATCTCGTAGCGGATGATCGGTTGGACCCTGTTATAGAGGTTCGTAAGATACACTTTGCTTCCCTTCTCCCCGGGCGGCACGGGCTGGCCGAGATCGTCGACCACCTCCAGTATCGCAAGATCGGCATTGAGGTGGATCCCAAAATAGCCGGGACATCCCGAGCTCAGCGCCAGGCACTCTCCCGTCGCGTAGTTGTCGGTCACAGGCACGCCGAATGTCTGCTGCAGCATCGCTGCAATGTTGCGAGGCAGCGGCTCGCTCATGTTTGTGATTTGCCTCAGGTCGCTGCCACGCATCTTGAGGCGACCCTCCTTCTCCTCCCGTGCTAAGACCTCGAAGGAGCTGGTGTAGCCGGTAATGTAATGAGGGTGGAAGGCGTTGAGCGCGGCCACTGTTTCCTCGATAGGATCGAAGACCGAGAGCCTCAGGACTTTGAAGAATGGCTTGAGCGCCGGGGGGAGATAGGCGAATGCTGCACCACTCGGATAGAATCCAGGGCGCTGCGTTATAAGAGCCAGGCGCGCAGGTCGGAAAAGTCGCTCAAGATGAGGGAAGAGGCGGGTCTTGACCTTGGACCCGCGCGCGAACTGTACCGCAAACGTCAGCATGAGCGCCGAGCGGTCCTGCACGATGATGGCGGGCTGGCCTTGGGTTCCGGATGTATGGCAGACACCGTACTTGCCGCGGAAAAGCTTACCCAGATTGTTCTCGTCTGAAATGAAGTCCTCGAGATCGCGTTTCTTCACCTCCCTATCGGTGACGATATCGTCGAAGCTCTCCATCATCTCCGTTTTTGTCAGCACGGGCAGGGCACTATTCGGGCAAGTTGAAATGTCGAGGCCCGCAAATCGCTTGCTGTAGAAGGGCGAACGTGCCTTGGCGTGCGCGAGTAGCGCACGGAATCGCTGCTCCTGTATCGACTGAAGCTCCTCCAGGCCGCCCTGCCAACGCGGCCGTAGCGCGTACATCGCGTAGATGACTCGAATGAGATCAAGCATTGC
>JABAHR010026677.1_pt3 | contig 12951 bp, 12 predicted proteins | sample 7062101 | NCBI WGS metagenome assembly JABAHR01 (sample SAMN14534553, study PRJNA622989) | marine sediment metagenome | biome: marine biome [ENVO:00000428]; feature: marine pelagic biome [ENVO:01000023]; material: deep marine sediment [ENVO:00002113] | place: India: Gulf of Kutch | collected... | reverse complement strand
CCCTGGGCCAGGAACCGCGTCTCGCCCAGCCCGGCGGCCTGTTCCTGGAAAATGTCGATGAACATGTTCCCGATGATCTTGCGCTTCTCCTCGGGATCGGCGACGCCTGCCAGGGCCTCCAGGAATCGCTGTTTCGCATCCACGCGGATCACCCGCACGCCCATGTGGCGGGCGAAGGTCGCCATGACCTGGTCCCCCTCGCGGTACCGCAGCAGGCCGGTGTCCACGAAGATGCAGGTGAGCTGGTCGCCGATGGCCCGGTGCAGCAGCGCGGCCACCACGCTGGAGTCCACCCCGCCCGAGAGCCCCAGCAGCACCTGGTCTTCCCCGACCTGCTCCCGCATGCGCGCGATGGCGTCCTCGATGATGTTCTCAGGCGTCCACAGTTCCGCGCAACCGCAGATCCCGGACACGAAGCGCTCGAGGATGCGGCGCCCCTGCAGCGTGTGGGTGACCTCGGGGTGGAACTGGATGCCGTAATAACCCAGTTCCTCGTTCGAAATGGCGGCCACCGGGGCCGAATCGGTGGAACAGTCCGTGACGAAGCCCTCAGGCAGCGCGGTGACCTTGTCGCCATGGCTCATCCACACGTCGAGCAGGGCATTGCCCTCTGTGTCCACGTGGTCCTCGATACCCTCGAACAGGCGCGAGGCGTGTTCCACGCGGACCTGCGCATAGCCGAATTCCTTGAGATTCGAGGGTTCGACGCTGCCGCCCAGCTGCTCGGCCATGGTGTGCAGGCCGTAGCAGATGCCCAGCATGGGCACGCCCAGGTCGAAGACCACCTGCGGTGCGCGGGGCCCCTGCTCCTCGGTCACCGACTCTGGTCCGCCGGAGAGCACGATGCCGGCCGGCGCAAAGTCGCCGATCTCGGACTCGGGCATGTCCCAGGGCATGATCTCGCAGTAAACGCCGATCTCGCGCACGCGGCGCGCGATCAGCTGCGTGTACTGCGACCCGAAATCCAGGATCAGGATGCGGTGCCGGTGGATATCCTGTTGCGTGGTCAAGTGATTCGCTCAGCCGAGTTTGTAGTTCGGCGCTTCCTTGGTGATCTGCACGTCGTGCGCGTGGCTTTCCCGGACGCCCGCGTTGGTGATGCGCACGAACCGCGATTCCGTGCGGAACCGCTCGATGTCCGGGCAGCCCATGTAACCCATGGACGAGCGCAGACCGCCCAGCAACTGGTGGATCACGCCGGACAGCGCGCCCTTGTAAGGCACGCGGCCCTCGATGCCCTCCGGCACCAGCTTGTCGGCCGCGGTGTCGAACTGGAAATAGCGGTCCCTGGAGCCTTCCTGCATGGCGCCCAGGGAACCCATGCCCCGGTAGGACTTGTAGGAGCGCCCCTGGTACAGCTCGACTTCGCCCGGCGCTTCCTCGGTGCCCGCGAACAGGCTGCCGATCATGACGCAGTGCGCGCCGGCCGCGATGGCCTTGGCGAAATCGCCGGAGAAGCGGATGCCGCCGTCCGCGATCGCCGGGACACCCGTGCCTTCCAGGGCCGCCTTCACGTTGGCCACGGCGGTGACTTGGGGCACACCCACGCCGGCCACCATGCGGGTGGTGCAGATCGAACCCGGGCCCTGCCCGACCTTGACGCCGTCGGCGCCCGCCTCGACCAGGGCCAGCGCGCCGTCCGCGGTCGTGACGTTGCCGCCGATGACCTGCACGTCCGGGTACTGCTGCTTGACCCAGGCCACGCGGTCCAGCACCCCGCGCGTGTGCCCGTGCGCCGTGTCCACCACGACCACGTCCACGCCTGATTCGACCAGCGCCGCGACGCGCTCCTCGGTATCCCCGCCAACACCCACAGCCGCCCCGACCACCAGGCGTTCCTGGGAGTCCTTGGCGGCGTTCGGGAAGTCGCTGGATTTCTGGATGTCCTTGACGGTGATCAGGCCGCGCAGCTGGAAATCGTCGTTGACCACCAGGACCTTCTCGATCCGGTGGTTGTGCAGCAGTTCCAGCACCTCGTCCTGGCTCGCGTCCTCGCGGACCGTCACCAGCTTGTCCTTGCGCGTCATGATATTGCGCACCGGGTCGTCGAGGCTGCGCTCGAAGCGCATGTCGCGGCCGGTCACGATGCCCACCAGTTCGTCGCCGTCCACCACCGGCACGCCGGAGATGTTATGCCGGTGCGTGATGTCGAGCACCTCGCGAATAGTGGTTTCCGGATCCACGGTGATCGGATCCTTGATGACCCCGGATTCATATTTCTTGACGATGCGGACCTGCTCGGCCTGGCGCTCCGGGCTCATGTTCTTGTGGATGATGCCGATGCCGCCCTCCTGGGCCATGGCGATGGCCAGGCGCGCCTCGGTCACGGTGTCCATGGCGGCCGAGGCCAGCGGCATGTTCAGACTCAGGTCCCGTGTCAGGAGGGTTTTCAGCCTGACGTCGCGCGGCAGGATTTCCGAGTAGGCAGGGACGAGGGTTACGTCGTCGAAGGTCAGGGCTTCACCGATCAACTGCATGGTGGCTTGGCTCCATTTCGGGTCCGGCGGATCACCGGAATACGTCAACGCCCGGGAGCCCCGGGCGCTGTGCATTAATCGGGCATTATATCTCCAAGGGACCTCGAAAACACCACCCGCCCGTCAAGCCAGGTCTCCAGGACCTGCGTGCGCGGAATTTCTTCCGCTGGCACTTCCATGATATCCCGGTCGAGCACCACGAAATCCGCGCGCTTGCCGACTTCGAGCGAACCGACCCGGTCTTCCATGAATGCAGCATAGGCCGCATCCAGTGTGAATCCGCGGAGTGCCTCCTGGCGCGTGACCGCCTCCTCCGGGTACCAGCCGCCCTCCGGCCAGCCTTCCAGGTCCCTGCGCGTCACGGCGGCATACAGGCCCAGCATGGGATTGACCTCCTCGACAGGGAAGTCCGACCCGAAGGCCAGGCGGGCGCCGCTGTCCGCCAGGCTGCGCCAGGTATAGGCGAACCGGATGCGCTCCGGGCCGACCCGGTCCTCCGCCCAGTACATGTCGCTGGTAGCGTGGGTCGGCTGCATGGCGGCGATGACCCCCAGTTTCGCGAAGCGCGGGATGTCGTCCGCGGTCAGCACCTGGGCGTGCTCGATCCGATGCCGGCCGGGGTTGGCCGGATGCTGCATCATGGTGTACTCCAGCGCGTCCAGCACCTCCCGGTTGCCGCGATCGCCGATGGCGTGCAGGCCGACCTGGAATCCGCAGCCGAGCGCCTTGTCGATCTGCGCCCTGAGCCGCTCCTGGTCCTGGAACAGCAGCCCCACGTTTCCGGGATCATCCGTGTAGTCGCTCAGCAGGGCCGCGCCCCGGCTGCCCAGGGCGCCGTCCTCGTACAGCTTGACCGCGCGCAACAGGAGCCGGCCCGAAGGATGCTCCAGTGCACCGTTCCCGCACATCCAGTCCAGCGTGGCGCCGGCGCCGTCGGAGAAGACGTACACGCGCGCAGGAAACCGCCCCGCTTCGATGCGCCGCGCATAGCGCTCCACGATATCCTGCCCTGCGCCCATTTCGTGCACGCCGGTCAGGCCGAGGCTGGTCATGTGCTGCAGGGCCCGGTCAAGCGAGTCGACCAGCAACTCCTCGGAGGCCGGGGGGACCAGTCCGTCTAGCATCGCCATGGCCCGGTCCACCAGGATGCCGGTGGGCTGCCCCGCGGCATCGCGGTGAATGAATCCGCCCTCGGGTTGCCAGGCGCCCGTAAGGTCGCGGTCGGCCAGGGCCAGGGCCGCGCTGTTGGCCCAGCCTGCGTGCCCGTCGATGCGCTCCAGCCACACGGGCCGATCGGGAAAGTGCGCGTCCAGGTCCCGACGCGTGGGGAACGACTTTTCCGGCCAGTCGTTCTGATCCCAGCCCCGGCCCAGCAGCCAGTCCCCCTCAGCCAGGGTTGCCTCGTGCCGTTTCAGGACCCCGACAATTTCTTCCTTGCCGGAAGTGCCCGTGAGTCCGGCCTGACTCAACGACACGGCCAGGCCGTGGAGGTGTGCGTGCGAATCGATCAGGCCGGGGATGACCACCAGACCATCGAGGTTCCGGTGCTGCGCCCCGGGGTACAGCATGCGCATGGTCGAGCTGTCGCCGATCCCGAGGATCTCGCCTCGCCCGTCAAAGGCCATCGCCTCCGCGGTCGGCTGCTGGTCGTCCACCGTGTAGATCCGCGCGTTGTAGATCAGTTGGACCTGCGACGGCGGGTTCTCCACCCGCACCGGCTCCGCGACCTGTTCCGGTTCACGGCCGCAGGCGGCGATCGACAATGCCAGGACGATGGTTGGAATCGGGATTTTCACAGTGTCTCCCCGCCTGTTCCTTCAGGACAATGCGAAGTCATCAGTTTATCATCGGCGCATGGATGAACACCGCACGATTTACACGCCCAGCGAATTGAACCGCGAGGCCCGTTTGCACCTCGAGGCGGGATTCCCGCGGGTGTGGATCGAGGGTGAGATTTCGAACCTCAGCCGGCCGGCATCTGGCCACCTCTACTTTTCCCTCAAGGACGACCGGGCCCAGGTGCGCTGCGCCCTGTTCCGCTCGGATGCCATGCGGCTCGGGTTCCGGCCGGCCGACGGCATGCTGGTGCAGGCCCGCGGCCGCGTGAGCCTCTACGAGCAGCGCGGCAGTTACCAGTTGATCGCCGACACGCTGGAGGAATCCGGCGAGGGCCGGCTCAGGGCGGCTTTCGAGGCGCTGAAGATGCGCCTGGACGCGGAGGGCCTGTTCGACCCGGGTGCCAAGCAGCCACTCCCGGCCTACCCGGAGCACATTGCGGTGGTCACGTCACCCAGTGGGGCCGTGATACGCGACATCCTGCAGGTACTCGAACGACGCTGGCCCCTGGCCAGGGTCCGCCTGTACCCGGTCGCCGTACAGGGGGAAGAATCACCAGCCGCATTGGTCCGGGCGCTGCAGGCGGCAAACCGGCATGGCTGGGCCGATGCCGTCATCCTGGGCCGTGGCGGCGGTTCGCTCGAAGACCTGGCAGCCTTCAACGACGAAGCGGTCGCAAGGGCCGTGTTCGCCTCCCGGATTCCCGTGGTGTCAGCGGTCGGCCACGAAACGGATTTCAGCATCTGCGATTTCGTGGCCGACGTTCGGGCGCCAACCCCCTCAGCCGCGGCGGAACTCCTCTCACCCGACCGGGCCGCCCTGCAGAGCGCCTTCGGGGCGCTTGGCCGGCAGTTGCAGCGGCGCATGGCTGAGCGCCTGCAGCGCCTCGGCCAGCAGCACGATCACCTTGCGCACCGGCTGACGCGGCAGCACCCGGGCTACCGTCTAGGGGAACATGCGAAGACCCTGAGCCAGAGCGCCCGCAGACTCGCGGCGGCGGGCCGCCGGCTGGTCCCTGACAGGCAATCCAGGCTTTCCCCCTCGCGGGACCGGTTGATGGCCAGCGTCGCACGCCTGGTGCCCGATCGGCGCAAATCCCTGCAACTGCTGGCCCGCACCCTGCACGCGGTCAGCCCGCTGCCCACGCTGGACCGCGGTTACGCGCTGATCACCGCACCCGAGGACGATCGAACGATCACCTCCGCGCGGCAGGCCGATCCGGGTACGCGGATCGCGGCCCAGTTGAAAGACGGCCGGCTTTTCGCCACCGTGGACGAGGTAACAGACGAGAAACTGGTGGATGACGACTGAGACATCCCGAAATACTCATTGTCGGTTCCAGTTTCTATAGAATGAGCTTTACTGATCCAGGGTTCTTGTCAGCATGAATCATTTCGCGACCCTCACGAACGACCTGATGATCTCCAGGGTGGAGCATGCCCCGTTTTTTACAGACGGATTGTTCAAGCTGAAGTTCGGCGAAAATACCCCGGATTACGGATACGGCGTCGTCTGCTTCTACCGCAAGGACTGGAGGCATTTTGTGCCTCTCTGCTACTTGAATTTTTTGCCTTACGATGAGGTCTTGCTGGTCGGTGGCGCCATGACGGACGGGGCGGTGTTCCGCATGATGCCAGAGAAGACGAAAAGCACGATTAAAAAACTGGGCGGAATCTATTTCCAGTCGCTCAAGTTCTCATTTGACTCGTTCAAGGACGATTGTGAAGCCTTCTTCGGTTACACAGGGGATGAACGGGCCTATGAAGCAGGCATCCGCGCGGGCTTCGAACCGACGGGCCACGAATACCTGATCGCCAATTTTCACAAGCCGATCACGGCGGAACGCAAAAGTTTCCTGATCGAAAAAATTCACGCGATCGGCCCCTTCTAGGCCTCATCTCGCAGGATAGACACCAGCTCCGCGGGGGTTTTCCAGTCCCTGCCGCATACGTACCTGGGCAGGCACCAGATATTCTCGTCTCTTGTAACGTGTCTTGGTTCAATTGAAAACGCCGCTCTTAAACGGTGACTGAGGCGGTCCTCCGGCATGAACTCATTGACCAGGTAGTCACTGTACTGGCCCCACGGATATGCCATGAATGACGGCCTCGAATTCGCGGTCTGCTCGATATACTCCGCGGCCCTTGTCACCTGCACGGCGCACTCGGCATGGGTGGCAACCGCAGTGAAGTCCGCCTTGATGTTGTCTTTCTGAGCCACCTCGTCCAGTGCTCCGTGAACGTGGTCCCAGCTGTGACATTCGATACTCATCAGCCTCGACGACTGCGCTTCTGCCCACCAGTCATCTCCCCACCAGCCCTTGCCAATCAGGATCTTCCTGTCCAGCTCAACCCTCGCTTCCGGCGATGCGATCACGAAGCTGCTGACATGCAGGTTGTGATCGGTCTCTCCCACCTCGTGCCGAAACGCCTTGAGCAAATTGAGCATGCTTGCCTGGTGACCGCAATCCGGGTGGACGATGTCGTGGAAATCAAGCCACGAACCATCGTCGAGCGTCAGGGCGACGCCACCGCGTATTTCCTTCCAGGAAATCTTCCCCTCCAGCCAGTCCACCACCCGCCCCAAAGGGAGAATTCGCATGCCGAGTTCGTGGATCGTCCGCAAATCCGAGGCAAACGCCAGGTGATCATTGCCCTCGTACGTGTTCCGGGTCACGTTGAGACTGTGGTAAGTCAGCACCGGAACCGCCTGGCGTTTTGGTCTGAAAAATCTCATCGTTTCCCGGGGTGAATCTTCAATTGTTCAACTGACTGTTGCGGTCGCGCATAGTGACTGAATCATACCAGCCGCCCGTTACCCCGTTCCGGCCTTTTAACCCCGCCACGCCCGCTCCTGCGTATTGATTCCTGTAAACACTTTTTCAGGCCAAACACAGGAGTCGAAAATGCATACCCGAATCATTCTGAGCACTTGCGTGCTCGCCCTGGCCGTGGGCTGCGCAACCGAACGGCAGGACCCGGACCAGGCGAGCCGTGACAATGAGTCAAGCGATGCCCGGGTTCGTGACGCCGTCATTGCGATGACGCCGGAACGCAACCAGGTGCTCGTGGAAACCGAGGAAATCGTCGTGGCGGACGCGTCGGCCGAACCCAAGCCTGCGGGCGGGCAGCGGGCCGACCGATCAATCATCGTGACCGCCAACCGGGTCCGCCACGAGCGACGCCTGGCCGAGGGCGATGCCGCCGAGTCTTTCTCACCGCACAAGGGGCCGGCTACCGCGGGAATGGTCGCGGCCCAGGTCCAGGCGCACATCCGGCACCCCAGTGAACGGCTGTACCGCGAGCAGTACCAGCGTCCGGACGACCACCGCGTCATGCGTGTCGCCGAGAACCCCGTGTCCACCTTTTCCATCGACGTGGACACCGGCGCCTACAGCAACATGCGCCGCTGGCTGAACCAGGGTCACCTGCCGCCCGGGGACGCCGTGCGCGTGGAGGAGTTCATCAATTACTTCGATTATGCCTACCCGGGCCCGGACGATGCAGGGCAGCCTTTCCTGGTCAACACGGAAATCGCCCCGACGCCCTGGAACCCGGAAACGCACCTGCTTCGCATCGGCATCCAGGGATTCGATGTGCCGGAACGTGACATGCCGGATTCCAACCTGGTGTTCCTGGTGGACGTCTCGGGCTCCATGCGCTCCGATGACAAGCTGCCCCTGCTCAAGCGCGCCCTCGGCATGCTGGTCAACGAACTGGGCACCAACGACAGTATCAGCCTGGTCGTGTACGCCGGCGCATCCGGCGTGGTGCTCGAACCCACGGCTGGCGACCGCAAGGCCACCATCCACGCCGCCCTGGACCGCCTGGAAGCCGGCGGTTCCACCAACGGCGCATCCGGCATCCGGCTGGCCTACCAGATGGCCCGCCAGAATCTCAGGCCGGACGGTGTCAACCGCGTCATCCTCGCCACCGACGGCGATTTCAATGTCGGGCTGGCCAGCACCGATGAACTGATCGACCTGATCCGCCGCCAGCGCGAGGCCGGTATCGCCCTCACCACGCTAGGCTTCGGGACCGGCAACTACAACGACCACCTGCTGGAACGTCTGGCCGACGAGGGCAACGGCAACTACGCCTACATCGACCGCCTGTCCGAGGCCCGCAAGGTGCTGGCCGAGGAGCTGACCGCCACGCTGATGACGATCGCCAGCGACGTGAAGATCCAGCTCGAGTTCAATCCCGAAAACGTGTCCGAGTACCGGCTGATCGGGTACGAGAACCGCGCGCTGAACGAAGAGGATTTCGCCAATGACCGGGTCGATGCCGGGGATATCGGCGCCGGGCACCGGGTCACGGCACTGTACGAGGTCAGCCTGGCCGACAGCGCCTACCGGCGCCTGCCGGACCGCCGTTACGGCAGTGCGACCGATACCGTGGCGCACGAGGGCCGGAGGTCCTACAGTGGTGAACTGGCGCACCTGCGCATCCGTTACAAGCTGCCTGGCGAGTCAAGCTCGAAGCTGATTGAATCGCCCGTGATGCGCACTTCCATCGTCGCGGACCTCGACGCCGCCAGCGCCGACTTCCGCTTTGCCGCCGCGGTCGCCGCGTTCGGGCAGAAGCTGCGCGGCGGGGAATACCTGACGTCCTGGGGCTACCCGGAGATCACCGGGCTGGCGCGCTCGTCCCGCGGGCCCGATCCCTTTGGTTACCGCGGCGAATTCCTGCAACTCGTCGCGCTTGCCGACAGCCTGGACCGCGGTGAATCCGTGGCATTCGACTGATACGGGCATTGGTGCCCGCCAGCCGAAAGGTCCCGCATGCCGCGCTTGGCGTGGCCCATGCATTGAGCTACGCTCGCGGCATGCGGGATGCCAGCGACGAAAAACTGATGCGGCAGTACGCAGCCGGCGACACCCGGGCCTTCGAATCGCTCTACGAGCGTTACCGAGGGCCGCTTTACCGCTACATCCTGCGGCAGGTGCCGGACCAGGCCACGGCCAACGACCTCTACCAGGGAACCTGGGAACGGGTGATCAGGGCGCGTAAACGGTTCCGCCCGGATGCGCCGTTCAGGGCCTGGGTTTACCGGATCGCGCGGAACCTGCTCATCGACCACCATCGGCGCCAGCGCCCGCAGGTCGAACTGCAGCAGGAGACGCACGCTTCCGGCAACCCGCAACCGTTGGAAACGGCGGCCGGCGAGGAACGCAGGGAACGCCTCATGCAGGCAATCCACGCCCTGCCCCCGGAGCAGCGGGACGCCCTGCTCCTGAGACTGGAAGGCGGCCTGGGGCTGGATGAGATCGCGCGGCTCACAGGCGCCGGGCGGGAGACGGTGAAGAGCCGGCTCCGCTACGCAACGGCCCGACTCAAACAGGTACTGGAACCATGAAACCCTCCGACCAGGACAGCAAGCGATTCGATACCGATTTCGAGCGCGTCACCGGGGCCTACCGCGATGCGCAGGGAGAGGAACCGCCCGCCCTGATCGACCAGGCGGTGCTCAACCGCGCGCGGCGGGCGGCCGCCAGTGACACGGTCAGGCCGTGGAATTTCGGCTGGATACACGCCGTGACCACCGCCGCCGTGGTGGTGCTCGGCGTCGCCCTCGTGCTGCAGCTTCCCGAGAAGCCCGCCTTGCACGAGGCGCCCGCCAGGCCGACGGAAATGCAGGACGCTCCGGAGCCCGTTACCGAATCCCTGGACTCGCTGGAGGCGGACACGGTGCACGAGGCAAAACGGGCCGGTACCGAGGAAAACTTCATGAACCTCGACGTCAGCGTTCCGGCGCCTTCCGGGATACCCGTCGAAGCCCCTTCTCCCGGGGACTCGGACGACAGCGCCGCAGCGCCTGCAACACGAGAGGCGGAGCCTGAAATCGAGGAGATGGCGCTCGGCAACCGCGGTCGCCAGGAAGCGGTAGAGCAGCGCACCGCGCAGGGATTCAACGCACGGGATTTCGGGCTGTCCATGGAAGCCGGGGCGGAGCCACCGGAGGCCTGGCTGCAGCGCATCGTTGAACTGCACGCCGCCGGCGAGGTGGAGGCGGCAGCCGGCGAACTCGAGGCCTTCCGCGCCGTTTACCCCGAGTTCGAACTGCCGCCGGAGATCAAAAAGCTGTTCGAAGAGGGCGGGGATTGATGTTCACGCTGGCCGGCCCGGCCCGCCACGAGGAAACCATCAGGCGCAGCCGGTTCGTGGCCCATGCGGGGCCGGTCGGCTCCCAGGCCGCATCGCTGGCGTTTTTCGAATCGGTGGCCGACCCGCAGGCCACGCACAACTGCTGGGCCTGGCGCATTGACCTGCAATACCGCTTCAACGACGAGGGCGAGCCTTCCGGCACCGCCGGGCGGCCGATCCTCTCGTCCATCGAGGGCCGTGACCTCGACCGCGTGATGGTCGTGGTCACGCGCTATTACGGGGGCATCAAGCTCGGCGTGGGCGGGCTGGTGCGGGCCTACGGAGGCTGTGCATCGAAGGTCCTGGACCGCGCACGGATCGTCGAAATGGCTCCCACCTCGGAATACCGCCTCAGCGCGGACTTCGCCCTCGAGGCCGGAATCCACCGGCTGCTGGAGCGCTTCGAAATCGCGAAACTGGCCGAGTCGTATGATGGCGAGGGCCTGCGGATCAGCCTGCAAGTCGGGGACCGGGTCGTCGAACCGTTCCGGCAGGCGCTGGCCGACCTGAGCCGTGGCCGGGCACGGCTCGAAAAGGCCTAGCCCTGCATTTCCAGGTGAACGCCGGGCAATGACTCGGCGTAAGCAGCCCCCATCAGCATGGAAGGCGTGTAATAACCACCTTCCACCGTGTGTTCCAGCAGGTGTGCAACGATGCCGAGGCTGGCGGTGACGGTGACGTCGTAGCCGTTCGGCGTGGTCATGGTGGCCGAGGCAGCGCGCCCGTCCGCGCTGACCGCCTCGCCCCACAACTGCATCTGCGTTCCCGCGCGGGTGTCGTCCGACGGCCCGGACGTGGTGCGCTCGATGCGTCTCTGCAGCAGACCCTGCACCGGCCCGATACCCAGCAGCGGCCGGAGCCAGCGCATCCGCCGCAGGCGCGCCACCGAGGCGGTGGGCACGGCGACGTAGACCTCCACGTCGGGCACGCCGGTGCTGACCCAGGCGGTGAAAACGTCACCCCAGGGGATGGTTACGCCCGTGCGCTCGGCGTGGGCGAAGGGGATGCGGCGGGTCTTCCAGGCCAGCGGCACGCGCACCAGTTCCCCGTTGCGCCGAACGCAGCCGCCCCTGGCCATGCCCTCCAGGCTGGTCTTGGCGGTTCCCGGGCTCATGCCCCCGCCCGGTTCGAATGCCAGTTGCAGGCGTGTGGCAGCCGGCAGCGCCTCCACCAGGCGCGCGGCCAGACAATCGGTCGGCACCACGTCGAATCCCACGCCCGGGCACAGCACCACGTCCGCCTTGCGGGCCGCCTCCGACTGCCGCCAGGCGCTCTCGAAAACCGGGATTTCCCCGGTGATGTCAAGGTAGTGCGTACCGCCGGCCAGGCAGGCCGCAATCATGGGCCGGCTGGTCGCCGAGAAGGGGCCGGCGCAATGCAGCACGGCCTTGAAGCGCCCCATCTGCCCCGCCAGCGCATCGGCGTCGTCCAGGCCGAATACGGCGGATTCCAGCCCGAGTTCTTCCGCCAGCGCGGTCACGGATTCGCGGTTGCGCCCGGCCAGAACCGGCCGCATGCCGCGCCGCATCGCCTCGGCGGCCGTCAGGCGGCCCGTATAGCCATTGGCGCCGTAGATCAGCCAGTCGTCGCTCAAGACATTTTCCTCTTCATCCGTTCCGCCATGGAGACCATGATGCGGAAATAGCGTTCCGGGAACCAGCGGCGCAGCCGCCACAGCCACTTCGTCTCACCGTGGGTGAGCACCAGGAAACGACCGCGGGCGACGGCGTCGAAGACCTGCTCGGCCACCTGCGCAGCCCCAATGCGCGAGCGCCCCATCCAGCGTTCCGCCACTTCCCGGTGGCGGGGATCCGGGCTGCGGAAGGTCTCGAGCAGGCGGGTCTGCACGTAGGCGGGGCACACCAGCGTGATCCCCACCCCGCTGCCTTCCAGGTCAACGCGCAACTGCTCGCTGAGCGCCACGACCGCCGACTTGGCCGTCCCGTAAGCGCTGAGTTCCGGCGCCGACATCATGCCGGCATAGGAGGCCACGTTGACCACGTGACCGCCGCCCTGGGCGCGCAGGATCGGCAGGAAGCGGTGGCAGCCCCTGACCACGCCCACGAGGTTGGTTTCAAGGATCCATTTCCAGTCGTCCATGGGCGTGTCCTCGAGGCGCCCGGCCGCAGCGACACCGGCATTATTGACCAGGACCTTCAGCCCGCCCCACTCCGACAGCACCCGCTGGCAGAGCACGTCCCAGTCGGCCTGCGAGGTCACGTCGAGCCTCTGGGCGAAACCCGTACCGCCGTTATCGCTGAGTTCTTCGAGCACTCGCGTCGCGCGCGCCTGGTCCAGGTCGGTTACAGCGACACGGTACCCGGCTTGCGCAAATCGGGATGACAGTGCTTTACCGATGCCGCTTCCCGCGCCGGTGATGGCGATGGTGCGACCGTGATCAGGCATGGGCACCGGTGATCAGAACAGCGAACCCTGCTGGTCGTCCGGTGGTGTTTGCTTTTTCCTGCGCTTCCGCCTGGGCGGCGGGGGCT
>JABAHR010000559.1_pt23 | contig 12959 bp, 13 predicted proteins | sample 7062101 | NCBI WGS metagenome assembly JABAHR01 (sample SAMN14534553, study PRJNA622989) | marine sediment metagenome | biome: marine biome [ENVO:00000428]; feature: marine pelagic biome [ENVO:01000023]; material: deep marine sediment [ENVO:00002113] | place: India: Gulf of Kutch | collected... | reverse complement strand
ATATTTACCAGGAGGCTGATGGGCATGATGGATTTGTCAGTTTAGAAGTTAATCCTACTTTAGCAAATGATACAGATGCTACGTGTGAAGAAGTAATGCGTTTATGGGAATTGGTCGAACGGCCTAACTTAATGGTGAAGATTCCAGCAACCCTGGCAGGAATTCCAGCCATCGAACGCTCCATTGCCAACGGTGTAAACGTTAATGTGACATTGATTTTCTCTCAAGATCGTTATGAGAAGGTGATGAATGCATATCTATCAGGGTTAGAGCAGCGTGCAAAAGCAGGAAAGCCTCTGGATCGGATTGCTTCGGTAGCATCTTTCTTTGTTTCCAGGATGGATTCTAAAGTGGATAAGCAGTTGGAGAAAATCATAGACTCTGGAGGGGAACCGGCGAAAAAGGCTGAGGTGTTATTGGGGAAAGCGGCAATTGCCAATGCAAGGTTGGCCTACCAACGGTTTAAGAAGGTATTTGGTGGTGAAAGATATAAATCCCTTGAAGAAAAAAATGCACATCTCCAAAGACCGTTATGGGCTTCTACAAGCACTAAAAATCCAAAGTATTCCGATGTGCTGTATGTCGATTCTCTGATAGGACCGAATACGGTCAATACTGTTCCTCCGCAGACCCTCACTGCGCTAAATGACCATGGGACTGTTAAACATACTATTGAAGATAACTTGTGGGAACAAATACAGGTTTTAGAATCTCTTGAGGATTTAGGGATATCAATCAAACAGGTTACTGATGAACTTGAGGAAGAAGGTGTTGCTTCATTTAGTCAATCTTTTGAGAGCTTACTGGAGACGATTGAAACCAGGCGAAAAGAGATTGTCTCGTAGATTGGAAGAAAATGGTTGGTTTTCAGATGCAGCCCAGGTTAATTTCTCTAGAGATACCAGAATCGCAAGCTTTGCTTGAACTCTTTCCTGGAGTTTGGCAGGCTGCGGAACAGTTGGGTTCTCAAGAGGTAAAGAAGAGGCATCTCGCGCTTGATGAGCTGCTACGCACTAAAGCCCCGCGAATTTCACCTCTGATTGCATATTTATTAACCACGCGTATTCTAGACCCCGACTTGGGAATCAGGATGCGAATCGTCGAAAACTTGGCGAATGTTATGCGGCGAGATTCTGCTGGACAATATGCCCCTGATTCTGTACGCTCACATATCATTTCTGGGCTTTCGTACTTTGGTGACTCTGGGGTTTTAGCGCTTTTGGAATTGGGGATAAAAGATGATTCGCTTCTCCCTCACATCAATAAACTTCTCAATTTTGTGCCCAATGCGGGGGATATATTGAAAAAATTTGCTGGTGATCGTAGTCAGGACATCGGTATCCGAAGAATGGCGATATATTTCATTGGTAAACTTGGTTACTTGGATGCTGTGAACGAATTGAAGAGAATCCGAAACCGGATAGAAACCAAGCAACAGGGACAGAAAAGAATGCCGTTTGCTCCCCCGGTTTCAGAAGATGAAGAGGAAGCTTTGATAAAAGAAATTATCAAGACATTATCTATCTTAAGGTCTGATTAGCTGTAGAGTGGAAGAAAAAGGAGATTTAATGTGAGGATGTTTCCCCAATCGGAAAAACCTTCTGAGGGTATTGCCTTAATAATTTTTGGCGTCACCGGAGATTTAACAAAACGCAAATTGATTCCTGCTTTGTATCAACTAGAGTTAGCCGACCAACTTCCCGATGAATTGGTGATTATTGGGTTCGCGCGCAGGAAATGGGATGATGAACAATTGCGCGAGGAAATGCAAAAAGGTGTTGAAGAATTTTCCAGAACAAAACCCATCGATCAGGAGAGGTTAAACCGCCTATTAGGATGTATGTATTATGTGCAGTCAACTTTTGATGAAGAAGAAGGTTATGCACGCCTAGAGGAAGTTCTTGATCAATTGGATGTGAGTAATCGAATATATTATTTGTCTACACCACCGTCATCTTATGAAGTTATTGTAAATCGGCTCGGAAGAGCGGGGATGGCTCGAAGCGAAAGGGGGTGGTTTCGTATAGTCATTGAGAAACCATATGGTCACGATCTCGAATCGGCAAGTGCTTTGGATCGCCAGGTCCACGAAGTGTTTAATGAGGACCAGGTGTACAGGATTGATCATTACTTGGGAAAAGAAACTGTTCAAAATATTCTGGTATTTCGGTTTGCTAATGGTATTTTTGATCCTTTGTGGAATCGACATTATGTGGATAATGTTCAGATCACAGTAGCGGAAACTGTGGGGGTCGGTTCCCGTGCTGGATATTATGATACTGCTGGGGTGATCCGTGATATGTTCCAAAATCATATCTTACAGCTCTTAGCCCTGACTGCAATGGAGGCTCCCGTTGAATTTAATGAAGGGGCAGTGAGAGATGAAAAAGTAAAGGTCCTCCAGGCAGTTCGACATCTTAGAGGTCAGGATGCGATTCGTCATACGTATCGCTCACAGTATGTTGCAGGCTCAGTCAATGGCGAGCGAGTGTTGGGTTATAAAGACGAGCAGAATGTCCCCAACGATTCGATCACAGAAACTCTCCTGGCTGCCAAAATAGAGGTCGATAGTTGGAGATGGGCCGGGGTTCCTTTTTATATTCGCTGTGGTAAGAGACTTCCAAAGCGCGTTACAGAGATCGCAATTCACTTCAAACAAGTACCATTGCCGTTGTTTGGATGGAAAAATGACGCTGGAAATGCGCCGAATATGTTAGTGCTGAATATTCAACCTGAAGAAGGGATAATGCTATCGATTGGAGCAAAAAAGCCTGGACCGATCAACCAGATAGAAACCGTCAAGCTTGATTTTTCCTATACCGAGTCCTTTGGGGCAAATCCACCGGAGGCTTATGAAAGGCTGCTCTTGGACAGTATGAATGGGGACGCGACACTTTTCACAAGGTCTGATGAGGTGAATGTTGCATGGGCTATCACCACGGATATCATTAAGGCCTGGGAAGAGAACAGTCCCAAAAATCTACCGGTTTATGAAGCAGGAACCTGGGGCCCAACTGGTATGGATGATTTTATCGCCCGTGATGGGAGAGACTGGCGTTCTTTAGATTGAGTAATTTAATTTGGGTTAGGGGGATTATTCAAGAGTTGTGCCACAGTTTGAACAAGCGGAATCTTCTGGAGCAGCAACAAAGCCGCAAACACTGCAGGTACGTGGTTGGGAATTGCCCAATGGCGCTCCACATGCAAGGCAGCGAGGTGCTCCTACTTGATTGGCCGTATGGCAATAATCACAGGAAAGTCGCCGCAAGCGTTCGGATAGTTGCTGGGAGGCTCCCATAGTGGTTGCTACATCATCAATGACTTCCCATAGCCGATCATCCAAGGAAAGGTTTTCAATATCTTGTGCGATATCGTCCAGTCGTCCGAGGATATTGATCGGATTTAGTCTAAGTGACAAGGCGGATAATCCCAAGCTGGCAGCGATTCCCAGCCAATCTTGTTTGCCAATTTTCACAGCGACACCATCTTCCAGTTGTTGAAGCACAAGTCCAATAGACGTTTTGCCTCCAGATCGAGCATCCCGTCGGCTGGAAATTTGCACGGCGTACTGATCTCCGTTTTTTGAGTATCGGGTGGTTAGGTCTTGATCATTAAATCGTGTGGCAATCGCTTTTGCCAAATTCTCAGCTGTTAAATTTCCGTGATAGATTTTTGTGGTCATCTCATTATGGATTATAATCTAGGTCGCCATTTTTAGGAGTATGTATGATTAAAACTTTCTATGTTATTTTAATCAGTTCATTGATGATTGTCTTTGGCCTGTTTTTTGTACAGGCGACTTCTGTGATTGCTGGGGTAGCGGAACAACAGCCAACAGTGTCGATCCCAACGGTGACAGGAACCGCTCAAGGGCCTTATATCCGAGTTAACGCAGACAACGACCAGATCAATGTACGATCTGGACCAGGAACGGATTACGACTCAATTGGGATCATGATCGCTGGACAAACATCAACAGCTTTTGGCCGTTCTGCGGGAGGATCTTGGATCCAGGTTTCTTATCCTGGCGTAGCGGGAGGTGTTGGGTGGGTTTATTCTCCTCTTGTCACTTTGCTTGGGGGAGGAGATATTCCAGTACTTGAACCGCCTCCTACCTCAACTCCAAGGGTTACACCAACAATTGATCCAACACTTGCCAGCCAATTCATACTTGAATCTGCTCCAACACGGTTGCCTACCTTTACCCCTCCTGCTGCGTTGATTGTGCCAACTTTTGAACCTCCTCCTGATAATACGATTGGAATTGGTGTTCCAATGGGATTAGTCATCGTAGTTTTTGGTATATTTGGTTTGTTTGGTGCTCTGATATCTTTAATACGGGGAAGATAGGTTTAACAAAAAAGCAGCTGACAATTTCAGCTGCTTTTTTTATTCCAAATTGTTGAGTGAAATTTTAGCAGCCGCAGCCGCAGCTTCCACCCCCTCCTCCACATCCACAGGAGTGGCTCGAAGAGGATTTGTTCTCACCACCACAACCACAGGATGATACGGGGAGTTGATTGGGATTATCAATTTTAAAGCCAGTGCCCATTTCGTTCGAAACGTAATCAATGGTTGCACCTTGCAAGTATTGAAGAGACAAGTCGTCAATGATCAGTTTTATCCCAGATTGAATTGCGACAGTGTCATTTTCCAATGGATTATTATCAAGGGACATCCCGTATTGATAACCGCTGCACCCTCCACCTGATAAAAATACTCGTAATCCATACCCTTCCAACTGACGGTCATTGAGAAGTTCCTCAACAGCCTTGATGGCACTTTCTGTAATGGATAAGACGTTGGTTTTTTCTTGGGTTGTCATAAATTTACCTTTATTAACTGTAACTTTATTAATTGATATAAATTTTATCAGAATTATACGATATCGTCAATTTTTCTGAGTGAGGTGTTCAGGAGATACTATGAATAATTTGAAAATGCTAGATCTCCTTCTAGTACGATTTTTTTCACTTTTTCAATTTCAGGTGCCCACCAGGCATCCCCAGGTTGATAAGGAACTTTGTCTCGAATGTTCTGGTAAGCTTGCTGAACTCCTTTACCAAGCTTTAACTCAGGATTTTCTTTCAACCGAATATCAAGTCCACGTGCAGCACTGTACATTTCAACTGCCAATACATGGGCAGTATTGATGGCTACCTGATACGCATGACGGGCAGCTGTGAGACTGTTTGCATTGTGATCTTCTTTTCCACCTGAGGTCGGCAGGGAGTTTATTGAATCGGGCGTGCTCATGTGTTGATTCTCCAAGACAAGGGAAGCAGCAGTATATTGTGGCATCATCATCCCTGAGTTCAAACCTGCTGCGGATAGATTGTCGACCAGCATCGGGGGTAAATCTGCATTCATTTTATTGTCTGTCAGCTGGAAGATGCGTCTTTCTGAAATTGCCGATACTTCCGAGAGGGCAATCTTTAGGTAATCCATCGTCATGCCAACGATTTCGCCGTGGAAGTTGCCACCAGAGATTGCTTCCCCCGGACCAAAAATCAGGGGATTATCAGTAACGGCGTTAATTTCCCTCGTAATCAATTTTTGGATAAACCACAATGTATCCCTGGCTGGCCCTTGTACTTGCGGCGCACAACGAAGTGAGTAAGCGTCCTGAACGCGACCAGCAGCGTTCAACAAGGTGCTATCCTTGGTTAGGTCTCGAATTCTTTGTGCGACATACATTTGCCCTTTTTGGTTGCGGATGCGGTTTAATCGTTCATCAAATGCCGTTGAAGTCCCCAATAGAGCTTCTAAACTCATTGCCAAGGCAACTTCAGCGCTGTTAAGAAGTATTTCGGCCAGGCTACAAGTGAGCGCGGCAACTCCTGCGGAAAAAGTGGCACCATTGGTAATCGCCAAACCCTCTTTGGGTCCAAGAATTTCCCTGGGAATTTGCGCCTTAACCATGGCTTGTTTCCCCGTCATCCGTTCTCCTTGAAAAAGAGCATATCCTGATTCTTCATCGAGATCTTTGTCATCTGTTGTCAGAACCAATGCTAAATGAGATAGCGGTGCTAAATCACCTGAAGATCCAAGTGATCCTTGAGATGGCACACAAGGAATGACATCTTTGTTTAACATCAACAGGAGGTTTTCTATAAGGTGAGGCCTGATACCCGAGTAACCACTAGCCAGGGTATTGCACCGAATGAGCATTGCGGCGCGAGTGATTTCTGATGGAAATTCTGGACCTGTTCCCACAGCATGGCTCAAAATTAGGTTTCTATTGAGGTGTGCAATATCCTTTTGGGTAATCTGTTTATCTGAAAATATTCCGAATCCGGTGTTTATTCCATAAACAGGTCGGTTGGATTTGCTAATCTGATCTACCCAGGCTTGTGATTTTAAAATATTTTCAGTTGCTTTATTAGAAAGTTTTACCTTTGTCCCAGCTTTTGATACTTCAACTACCTGATGGATTGTCAAGTTTTTTCCATCGATAAAAATCATATTAGTATCCCTTCGTGTGCTTTCTTTCTAAAAATAGAAATGCCCAATTACCACCGAAATTGCTGTGATCGTTAGATTATCGATATCTTTAATTGGCAGAGATTCAATGATGGTAGCTGCCAAATTGATGACGGTGATAGGTAAGAGGTAACTTTGGATTGTACCGGAAAAATAGTTCTGAGAGATAAAAACAGCAATTACGATCATAGAAAACGACCAACCACCACCAAACATACCAAGTGATCCCATCCAGGATTTTGTCCTCGCCCATGGCAGCCTTGACTTGCCAAACCTTCTTCCGAGGATTTCTGCCAATCCATCACCTCCGCAGAGTATCATCAATGCGATTATGCCGATGGGTGACTCAAACCAGTAGATAATTGTGAGAAGGACAAATATGATCCCATAAAAAAACGGGCCGTATAATATCTCTCTTTTATCTCCGGTCCTCGACATGGCTTTAACCGAGGCTTCATCTTTGATCACACCAATTCCGATGAGAAGAAATTGAATGGTGATCAGTAATGGGACTGTAGCTGCAAGGAATCTGGCAGCGGGAGTATTCTGAAATAAAAGCCAACAGAAGACAAATATAGGCCCTGTTCCAATGTGTATGATTTTTCTGCTTAAACGACTTTCTACCCATCCGCGGTGGGCCAAAAAATCGACTGTTCTAAGCCAGGCGACAGAGAGTACAAAAGTGAGCAGTAGGGCAAGTATATTGTTATTCAACATGGTAATTTACCAATGGATTCCCGGTGCAGTATTGATAGATCCTTTTCTCCCAATAATTTTGTACATTGTGACTCCATCGAACTTTTCCCCAAGGATCCCATCGTGGATAGCCCATGACCGGTAAAATATACTGTGTTGTGCTTCTGGCCTTCTGAAAGGCGTGCTCCCCAGTTTGCTAATTACTTCATCGTCTGCTAAAAACTTGCTGTGGATGGATGCCATTTTCCTTTTCCCCATCTGGTAACTGAAACCATATCTTTCAAAAATAATTGCATTATGGTAATAAAGCGGCTCATTGAAATATCGATTCTGACCTAGGGTTTGGATAAAATTTTCAAACGAGAGAACTGCTTCTGAAAGAATGTTCAACCCGCGCCGTATTTGGCCTGGTAGTAAACCTGCCTCCATTGCCTTAAGTTCCTCATCCAGGTTTCTGTTTCTGGTACCAAAAGCCGTTTTGGTGCCGTCCGGAAGCACATCGATATTGAATCGTGGTGCAAATGGGTCATTCATGATGTAGAGCAGGACATGAATTTGTCCATTGAGCGTATCCACCATATGGCAATACAAAATTGGGTCTTGGAATTCAGCTTCATGGAAAAGTCTGAGTTCAAGACTTTGGCTGCCGGGATTCCCTTCAATCAATAAAAGATTGTTACCGTGATTGTCAACTAAATTATGTGGCAATGAGAATCGTTTGAAAATTTCATCAGGAACCATATGGAGAAATATATCCCGCCTAACAGTTTCGTCTAAGTTGTTGATTCCTGCAATCGAATAGGCCTTTACCGCCATCATTTTTTCAAAGCTCGATCAATTTCTCGCTGCGCGTCCCGTTTTTTTAATGTCTGACGCTTATCGTATTTCTTTTTACCCTTGGCAATCGCAATTTCCACTTTTGCACGCCCTCTTACCAAGTACATTCTAACCGGAATAATGGTTGTACTTTTTTGGCGAACTTCATCCCACAATTTTTTGATTTCCCTTTTATGCAAGAGAAGTTTTTTATCTCGTAAAGGATCATGATTTTCCCTACTGGCAGGGTCGTAGGGAGCAACATGGGCATTGACTAGCCAGGCTTGTTCTCCATCGACACGAACATAAGCCTCTTTGAGACTTATCTGACCCGCACGTATAGATTTGATCTCACTCCCTTGCAGGGCAATACCTGCCTCAAACGTTTCGAGCAAGAAATATTCATGTCGGGCTTTCCGGTTGGTTGCTAATACTTTTACATTACTCATTAGGGTCATTCTAGCATACTCTATTAAAATAGCATACCGACATCTGGGGGATTTGCGGGGGAAATTGTTCTATGCTAAGATTTATTCGTGAAACAAAGATACCGATCATACATCCCGATCTTGATATCTGGGATCATTTTTTTTATAACCAGTGGAATTACGCATTCTGCTTACGCTGCACCAGACTCCCAAACTGCATGTAGCCGGGAATTTGTGTGGCGGGAAATCAATTCTGATCAATTTGTGGTGCTATATACAGCCAGCCATATCAGTCTCGCTGAAGAAATTAGCGAGACTTATCTCCAACCGATAAAGGGTGAGTTGGATAAATACTCAATTGCATTTTCATCCTCCATATATACACCGATCACAATCCGGATATATCCTTCTGAAACGGAATATTATTGTTTGAATGCTCTAGCACCACTGATCAATTCAGAAGATTCTCATTCCCATATTGGAACCAGGGAAATTGCTTTGATTGCAAATGTGATCAATCGCAGTCCAATGACTTGGGATGCACAGGCAATCAACGCCATCCGACATGAAATAGCTGTGCTGTTTGGTGAACAAATTTCGAGTGGAAAAGCACCCCCCGGATTGCTTCAGGGATTGGGAGGGTACTTTGAAAATCCTGAGGATACTTATCATGATCGATATCAAGAGGCTGAACGGATCGACCAGCCTGATCGTGGTTGGCAGCGTTTGTGGGAGGAGGATATCCCGGCCTCCGATGCATTGGTGTTATTACAGCAAACTAGTACCGTAGCATATCTAATCGATGTGTTTGGATGGGGTAAATTTGTAAACTTTTTAGAAAAAATTGCCGAATACCATGGATACAGACAATCTCTGTTAGAGGTGTATGGGGTAAATTTGCAGGATCTGCAATCACATTGGATGCAGTATTTCCCCGTATATGTGGATGCTCGTTGGCAGGCAAATGTGATCCATAATTATGATTTATCCCAATATCGCCAATTGATTTCCCAGGGTGCGTATACTGATGCGGCACAAAAATTGGAGCAAGCTATTCCCCTAATCAAGTTATTCGGCAGAGAAGAAAAGATATTAGAGGCCGAATCCTTATTAAGCAGGGCTGAAATAGGAATCAAAGCAGGAATCTTGGCATTAGAATCTCGACAAGCGATCTTATCATTGGATTATAGTCTCGGGTATCGTAAGGCCGAGGAGGCTTTGTCTCTCTACCGCCAATTGGATGATTCTCGGAGGATTGGTGAGGTTGAAACTTATATAAATTTGAGCACAGAGGTTTTAACACTTCGAGAGGAATTAGATCTATTACGAGGTGTCGGTTCACCATTGGACCCAATCAGAACTCAAAGGATCGTTGCCATCGGGCGCAGGTTAAATGAATTGGGTGATTCGGAAGGCGCAAATCAAGTTCAGATCGCGTTACTTCTGTTGGGTTCTGGACTGCAAGTTGTTGTTCAAACGATCACTGTGATTGGGTTAATGGTTTGCGTATACCTGATCTGGCGCAGGATAGTTTTCGTTCGCAAAGGTCTTTCTTCCAAGGTGAAGCTCTTATGAATCAAGATGTTTTTATCAATGAGGTCAATCGCATTTTCAAGATTGTTTTTTTTCAGAAATTAATTCATTTACTTCTCAGAGGAGCATGGGTCAGTGGTGCGGTGTATTTGTTATTTTGGGGGTCTAACCAGTTATGGGGTTGGTTTCCCAACCAATTAACCTGGAATTTGGGTGCAATTTTCGTATTCTTGTTGGTGTTTGGTTCTGTATTTTTCTCATCAAAACTCACTCATGCGTTTGTCTGGCGGCTAGACCGGGGATATATCCTCCAAGAACAGGTGTATACCTTATTTGAGGTGCTGCAAGATGGAATTCAAACTGAGGATGAAAACGAAGTAATCAAAGCATTACTTGAGAGTGATGATATTGCCCAGCTTTCAAAAATCCGGCAGGACATTGTTAGTACAGGTTGGAGGATGAGGGAAGAGGTTGAAGCCACGGTCGTAGTGATGATCCTTTTAATCATTGTGTATGTATCTAGTGTCAGTAATATCGTCCGGATCCCAATAAATGGGGGGGTTGGTATTTTACCCGCCATAGGTGTAGATCCATCCGCTGATCAGATTTTTGCTGATGGAATCCCTGGAAATGCTGGAAACGGAGATGGGGGATTGTCTGGATCAATGGGATCAGCAGATTTGTTGAATGCACATTTAGATTTCAGTCCAATGGAATGGGAACAAATCACCTTATCCATGCATGAACTAGGTGAGCGGTTAAGCAATGAATCAATTACCTACAAACTTGGCCATGCCTTGGTTCAAGATGATTACCAGGAAGCAGCAAACCAGTTAGGCACTCTTGCAGAAAATTCTGATAAACTTTCTTTTGACGTGCAACAGTGGCTAGCAAGCCATTTTTTGGAAACAGCTGTAAGTTTACAAAACATCAAACAAAGTGGAATTTCTAACTATTTTCAGGAAGCATCAGCTGCTTTGTATGATGGGACAACTTCCAGAGTGTCCGAGGAAATGGATGATCTCTCAGAACTGATGGAAATATTCTCAAGATTCCAGGCAAAGGAGATGCTGGCAGATCAGCTGTCGGATCCGGTGAATACTGCCCAGCAATCCCTTGAGCAATACCAAAATAACTCGCTTACAATTGAGGAAGTACATGAACTTCCAGAATATGTCTCTGCCCCTGGTAGCAGTGATCTGGAGGGAAATTTGGTATTTGGTGAGAGTGTAGATTTTATTATGCCATTTGATAGCAATGTCATCGAAGGGGGCTGGCTACCTTTTCAATATTCTTTGGAAGATTCAGATGTGGTTTCGTCGTATTTTTCGCCTCGGTAATTTTCTGACTAAGTCAGAATTACGGTCTGAGGATCAAAATGATCAATTAGTTCCTCGTCTAGCTCCCGAAGCTCTGCGCCAACTAAATCGGCTGCAGATCAGGGGAAGTAAGGCTTTAAGGGGTGATGGATTTGGCATACGTTCCAGTAACCGGGGTAAGCCTGCCATGGAATTTCGCGAACATCGAATGTATGTTCCGGGTGATGACATCCGTTTTGTTGATTGGAAGGCTTCTGCTAGAAATGAAAAAATATTCGTCAGGCAGGGGGAGATGCCGAAAGATGTTCTTGTTTACCTTCTTTTGGATTGCAGTGCTTCAATGTTATGGGGACATCGATCAAAAAGAGAAACTCAACTCGCATTGGCATCCGCATTGGGTTATACAGCCTTGAAGGATGGCGACCGGCTTTATGTTAGTCCATATGGAGATATGGCCAATATCGAATTTGGTCCCGTGATTGGGAAGGGTTATTTAAGCTCCTATATCCGGTATTTGAACCAGTTGAATTACGGTGGCCAATCAAATCTTGAAAACGCTGTTAGGACGATAAAACAGAAATTTTCACGCGGTGGGGTAGTTTTCATTATGTCAGACTTGCTGGAGAAAGGTGATTTGTCTGCAATTTTATCTCACCTACCTGCGCCCAAATGGTGGGTAAATGTTTTACATTTGTTGCATCCCGGAGAGTTGAACCCTGAAATTAGAGGATTCTACGAATTAGAAGACAGGGAGACAGGACAATTAAGGAACTACGATTTGACCAAAGAGGCGATGAATAAGTATCGCGAGCGAGTCAAATCATGGAGATCACAATTGGAATTGCACGCGGTGGATCACCATGCCTTCTACTTCTTGATCAAAACTGATTGGTCCTTAAGCCGGGAAGTAATACCTTATTTAAGAGAACACCAAGTACTGGTGAGTGAATGACTTTCTTAAATCCTTGGGCTTTCCTTGGTTTGTTGGTTGTACCGGTGATTATCGGACTCCACCTTCTTCTGGAGAGGAACCGCCGGGTTATTGTCTCCAGTATGTTCCTGTGGGCGTTTTTGGACGCAAAATTTGAAGGTGAAAAGCCAAAGCATATTCAACTTTCATGGTTGCTTTTGTTGGATATTCTCATAGCTATTTTATTGTCCCTAGCATTCGCCAAGCCTGTGATTAGTTTGCCTACCTTAGGGGGACAAGCAGTTCACCGAATGATCCTGATTGATGATTCAACTAGTATGTTGGCTTTGGACGGTGACTTAGATCGGTTGTCGTTGGCAAAAGATATTGCTGTTAACCTGATTCAAGAGAGCAGGCAGCGGGATGAAGTCACAGTGATCACATTGGGAGGTGAACCTGAATTATTGGGCAGTACTGTTAAGGATAATATTGAGGTATTGGTCAATTCTGTGGAATCGTTAGAAAGCTTGGGAACCGGAACAGATCTGCGAGGGGGATTGGCTATGGCATTGAGTAATGCCAACGTTGATCTCCCAATGGAAATATTCATTATCACCGATGCCGCGTTTGAGATGGTTGATGCAAAAGATTTTCCAGTGGATGTTCAGTGGGTTTTTGTTGGTTTCGACCGCAACAACCAGGCTGTCATAGAACCTATTCTGGATGATCGTAAAAATAATACTGAATTATTTTTCCAGTTGGTCAATTATGATG
>JABAHR010006376.1_pt1 | contig 12963 bp, 13 predicted proteins | sample 7062101 | NCBI WGS metagenome assembly JABAHR01 (sample SAMN14534553, study PRJNA622989) | marine sediment metagenome | biome: marine biome [ENVO:00000428]; feature: marine pelagic biome [ENVO:01000023]; material: deep marine sediment [ENVO:00002113] | place: India: Gulf of Kutch | collected... | reverse complement strand
CTCGGGCCGCGATATCGAACTCGAGCGGCTCACCGCCGATTTCGTGTTCCAGCCGGCGCCCGCGCTCTATGGCAGGCTCTCTGCCGGGGCGCTGGAGCGGATGTTCAGCGGCGTCAGCGGCGAGGTTCTGCTGGCCCCGGTCCAGAGCGACATCGCCGTCGGCGCAGAGCTCAACTATGTCTACCAGCGCGACATCGACCATCCGTTCGATGTGACCGATTACGACGTCGTCACCGGCCACGGCTCGGTCTACTGGGATACCGGCTACGAGGGCCTCGAGGCGCAGCTGGATGTCGGGCGCTACCTGGCCGGCGACTGGGGCGCCACGGTCAGCCTCAGCCGGCGTTTCGAGAACGGCTGGAACGTGCGCGGCTACGTGACCCGCACGGATGTCGATTTCGCCGATTTCGGCGACGGCAGCTATGCCAAGGGCTTCGAGGTGACGATGCCGCTGCGCTGGTCGCTGCCCTACGAGACCAAGAGCAAGGCGACCGCCCGCTTCGTCTCGATCGAAGGCGACGGCGGCGCTCGGCTGGACATCGAGGACCGTCTCTACGAGCGGATCCGCAACCTCGACGAGCGGTCCCTGGAAGACGGCTGGAGCGCATTTTGGCAATAGGCCGCCTGGCAGCGTGCATTCTGCTGGTTCTGCTGGTCCCGGGATGCGGCAGCGACCCCAGCGGCGCCGGCCCGCTGCTGAAATCCGCGGTCTCGGGACTGACCGGCGGCGACGGCGACACACCGCAGGCCGGCCCGCCGGCGGGCAGCGCGCCGCGCCTGACCCGCGCCCAGGTCGAGGCCGCGGGCGCCCCGATGATCCGCATCCGTCTGGAGGGCGAGAACGCGGTCTCGCTGATGACGGCGCAGGCGCGCAACGGCCCCTACACGACCTACCTGTCGAAATTCACCCAGTCGCTGACGCTGCAAGGCACGCTGGTCACGGCCAGCCGCGGCATGGGCTATGACCTGCTGGCGGTGGACGCTCGGAGCTCGGACCCGCTGGTGACGCCACAGCCGCTGTCCGAGTGGCCGGCAAGGGTGCAGCGGGTCTATCGCTTCCCCGGCAACGGCCCAAGCGGGGTGTCGATGCTGGTCACCTGCGCCTACCGCCCCGGCGAGGCGCTGACGATCGAGATCGTCGAGGTGAGCTATACCGGCCGCCAGGTCGAGGAGGTCTGCGAAGGCCAGTCCGTCAGCTTCGTCAACGACCTCTTCGTCGAGGAGGAGACGGGCTTCGTCTGGCGTTCGTTCCAGTGGCTCGGCCCCCAGCAGGGCCGGATCGATGTCGAGGTGTTGGCGCCTGACAGTCGCTGAAATGCACGCCGGACATAAAAAAACAGGCGCCGAAGCGCCTGTTTTCTCGAATATTCGGGACTGATATCAGTCCGCAACCGCGATCGCGACGCCGGCGACGACGAGGGCCAGCAGGGGCACAACGATCGCAGCGTTCGAACCACCGGCGGGCGCTTCTTCCATCACGGGCTCGGGCGGCGCGACGAAGGTCTCGGGGCTACCGGCGAAGGCGGGGGCAGCGAACGACATCGCGGCTGCAACCAGAAGGGCTTTCTTCATTTTGGACTCCTATGGCCAAAGGTCATACTTGCTTGCCCGGGGGCGGGCTGTGCACAGTCACCGGTAATCGGATCGCCTGTGCATTTCAACGTCTTGTCCATCATCGTTTCGCAATTGGCGAGAAATGTGCTTTCGCTGCACTAGCGTCCGTTGAGTTGCGAAAAACATCTTCGATGCGAGCCGCTATACCGGCCGGGCCGCCGAACAACATGCGCGCAGCCCGGCCCGAAACCGGCGTCAAAGCACCAGCACCTGCGTTCCGACCTTCGCCATCCCGAACAGTTCGGCGATGTCTTCATTATAGAGCCCGATGCAACCGTTCGAGGACTTGCGCCCGATCTTGCGCGTGTCGTTGGTCCCGTGGATCCGGTAATACTGCCAGCTCAGGTACAGCGCGTGAGTGCCCAGCGGGTTGTCGGGACCGGGTCCGACATATTTCGGCAGGTCCGGGTCGCGCTTGAGCATGTTCGGCGTCGGGCGCCAATCGGGGCCTTCGCGCTTGCGCACGACCTGGGTCCGGCCGGTGCGCGTCAGTTCTTCCGACAGCGGCACGGAGGAGGGATAGATCTTGTAGACGATTTCATCCTCGGTCCAGAAATGCACGGCGCGCGCATTCGTGTCGACGACGATGGCGCCGTTGCGCAGCGTGTCGAAGTAATCGCGCCAGTCGCGGGCCAGGAACCCGGATACCCGGCGGTCCAGCCCGGCCTCCTCGACCCCCAGCAATTGGCTGTTGTCGAGTTCCAGCCCGGTCAGCCGCTCGGTCGACGCCTGGCTGACGGTTGCATATTCGTCCATCAGATCGGCGGCACGCGGCGCGCAGCCTGCCGCCAGCAGACCCGCGCCGACATGCGGAACACGGCTCAGCAGTTGGCGACGCGTCAGCGATTTGGGTGTCCGACCCATGACCTCTCCTCTTGTGCCCGGATGATAACGCACACCTCAGGCGTGCGGTTCCCCATGCTTATAATCGCAGGCAGAACGCGTTTCAAACAGGGTTTGAACCTCGGCAGGAATCCCGTTACAGAACGGCGACACTCCATTTCGAGGCATTGAAGCGGTGGTATTCAACAGACGTGGCACGTTGCTGATGCTGGTCGCCCTGACGGCGGCCTGTTCGGCCCCCCAGGCGCCCGATGGCGTCCGGATGATCGGCTCCTTCGAAACCGACGCTGTTCGCATCGCCCATGTCGATGCGCTCAACGCTTTCCGCGCCGAGCGCGGGCTTCAGCCGGTGCAGCTTTCGGCCCGGCTGACCGCTGCCGCGGCGACACATGCCCGGGACATGAGCGTGCAGGCCCGCGCCTGGCACTTCGGCTCGGACGGCACCTCGCCCGCAGACCGGGTGGAACGTGCTGGTTTTGCTGGAGAATTTCTTGGCGAGAACATCTCGGAGAGCTTTGACGACGAGATCGCGGTGCTGCAGAGCTGGATCGACGCGCCATCGTCCCGCGCCGTCATGACGGCGCCCGAGGCGGACTCGGTCGGCTTCGCCTGGTTCCAGGAACCCGACGGCAAGCTCTGGTGGGTTCAGATCCTGGGCGACTCGCAGTTGCAGCTGGTCGCCGAAGCGCAGTAGTCGCCGAACGCGACACGCTGTCCGCGCCGCGTCCGCAGAAGCCGCTCCGCGCGGCCTGCAGACGCTCCGCCAGTCGGGCTTGTTTCACGAAGATTTGACCTGGCGCCCTGCGCTCAGGCCGTGATCGTGACCGGGGTGCCGAGCGCCACGCTGATGTAGATCTGCTCGATATCCGGGTTCTGCACCGCGATGCAGCCGGCGGTCCAGTCGGGGTCGCTCATCGGCCGCTTACCGGTGGGCTGGCCGTGGATGAAGATGTCGCCGCCAGGATCCACGCCCAGTTCTTCGGCCCGGGCGAGATCCTGCTCGTTCGGATAATCGATGCCCACGCTCAGATGGAACGAGCTGTTGGGGTTCCGGCGATCGATACGGTAGCTGCCCTCGGGCGTGCGGCCGTCGCCGGCCCGCTCCTTGTGGCCGGTCGGTGCGAAGCCGAGGTCGATCTTGTATGCCGCCACGGGAACGCCGCGGTTCAGCAAATACATCCGCCGCAGCTCTTTTTGTATGAAGATATGATCAGTGTAGAGTCGGGTGGGCGCGGGCGTACACGCCGAAAGGCCTGCCGCCGCGGCCCCGCCGACCAGTATTGACCTGCGGGACAAGACTGACTGGGTCATCTCGAAAAATCCTGCTCGTTAACCTGCCGTTACGCCTCTTTCCAGGGCGCATTATGCAGCGAATACTGCAGCAAAACGTGAATTCGAGCAAGATTTTTACGGCCGGGCGCCCCGGCGGGCCTCAGCCCTGGCCGGTCTCGGCAGCGATCTGCGCGCGGCTCTTGCGCGCCCGCTCGGTGGCGGATTTCAGCTGGCCACAGGCGGCCATGATGTCCTCGCCCCGCGGCGTGCGGATCGGCGAGGCATAGCCGGCGCGGTTGACGATCTCGGCAAAGCTCTCGATCCGGTCCCAGTCGGAGCGCTCGTAGGGCGCGCCGGGCCAGGGGTTGAACGGGATCAGGTTGATCTTGGCCGGGATGCCGGCGATCAGCCGCACCAGCCGCTTGGCGTCGGCGTCCGAGTCGTTGACGCCCTTCAGCATCACGTATTCGAAGGTGATCCGCTCGGCGTTGGACAGCCGCGGATAGTCGCGGCAGGCCTGTATCAGCGCCTCGATGTTCCATTTCTTGTTGATCGGCACCAGCTTGTCGCGCACCTCGTCGGTGGTGGCGTGGAAGCTGATGGCCAGCATGCAGCCGATCTCTTCGCCGGCGCGGGCGATCTCGGGCACGACGCCGCTGGTCGACAGCGTGATCCGTCGGCGGCTGAGGCTCAGCCCCTCGCCGTCCATCGCGATCTTCATCGCGTCGCGCACGTTGTCGAAGTTGTAGAGCGGCTCGCCCATGCCCATCAGCACGATGTTGGAGATCAGGCGTTTGTCGGCCGCCGGTTTGCCCCATTCGCCCAGATCGTCGCGCGCCACCAGGATCTGGCCGACGATCTCGGCCGCCGTCAGGTTGCGCACCAGCTTCTGCGTGCCGGTATGGCAGAACGAGCAGGTCAGCGTGCAGCCCACCTGGCTCGAGATGCAGAGCGTGCCGCGATCCTCTTCGGGAATGTAGACCGCCTCGACCTCGTGCCCGCCGGCGATGCGCAGAAGGTATTTCCGCGTCCCGTCGGCGCTGATCTGCCGGGTCACCACCTGGGGCCGCTCGAGGCCGAAGGCCTCGGCCAGCTGCGCGCGGTAGGCCTTGGAGAGGTTCGTCATCCCATCGAAATCGCGCGCGCCCTTCTGGTACAGCCAGGACCAGATCTGGCTCGCGCGCATCTTCACCTGCCGCTCGGGCGTGCCCGCCTGCGCCAGCGCCTCGGCAAGCACCGGGCGGGTCATGCCGATCAGGTTCGGCTTCACCGGCGCATCCTTGCGCGCGATGGTCAGCATGTCCTGTGCGATCGGTGCGGTGGCGGTCATGGAGTCGGCTCTCGGATCGGGAAAGGCTGCGAAATAACACGAAACAAGGGCCTTGGCCAGCGCCGCACGGGCCGCATGATCCTGTGCGCCCCGCTTCCTGTTTTTCGAAATATCCCAAGGGGGGGAGTCTCCACCCCGGATGGCAGCGGGGCAGCGCCCCCTGAAAGGCCGGGCGCGCTAGAACAGCGACTCCGCCGCCCTCACGCGCCCGGTCGGGATGTCCCGCCGGTTCAGCACCGGCGCGTCGGCATGAGCCTCGACAGCGGGATGATCTCTCTCCAGCACGCCGCAGCGCACCAGCAGCGCCGATATGGCGGCCTCGGAGGCGCGCGTCGCGCCATCCTCGACCTTCAGCGCGATGCCCAGGCGCTGCTCGGGCAGGATAGCGCCATACACCCCCTCCGCCCCGGACTTGAGCGCGGCGCGGCCGCGCGCCGCCTGCATCAACTGGGTGCAGCACATGCCCTGCCCCGCGACCAGGACGGGATGCGCCATCATCGCCGCCACCAGCGCCTGCGCCGCGTCGCGCCGTGCGGGGGTCAGACGCTCCGGCGCGGCCATCTGCGCCAGCGCCCGGGCCAAGCCCACCAGCGAGACCGCGAAATTCGGCGCCGAACAGCCGTCGATGCCCCAGCCGGGGCTGGGCTCGCCGCACATCTCTTCGAAGGCCGCGCGCACCGCCCGCTGTACCGGGTGGGCGGCGTCGATATAGTCCGCCTCAGGCGCGCCCAGATGACGCGCGAGGGTCAGGAAACCGGTGTGCTTGCCCGAGCAGTTGTTGTGGATCTGCCCCGGCTTGCGCCCCTGCGCCCGCAACAATTCCTGCGCCTCGGGATCGGCGGGCAACTGCGGGCCGCACATCAGCGCCGCCGGCGTCAGCCCGATATCGCCCAGCCAGGCCGCCACCCGCGTGGTGTGCACCGCCGCGCCGATATGCGAGGCGCAGGCCAGCGCAAGATGCTCGGCGCCCAGCGCGGCCGCGGCCGCCGCGCCGCTTTCGACCAGCGGCAGCGCCTGCAGCATCTTGGCCGCCGAGCGCGGATAGATGACCGCGTCCGGATCGCCCCATGCCGCGACGATGGCCCCGGTGTCGCCGACGATCACCGCGTGACCGCGATGGCGGCTTTCGACCCTGTCGCCGCGGGTGACGTCGGCCAGAACCGCAGGATCACTCATCCAGAGGGGTCACTCATCCAGAAGCGTTTCGGCCAGATCGTCGCCCAGTACACCGCGCAGATGCTTGAAGCTCAGCCGGATCCGCGACTTGACCGTGCCCAGCGGCAGGTCCAGCTGCGCGGCGATCTCGGCATGGGTCAGGCCGTCGTAGAACGCAGCCTGCAGCACGATCCGCTGCTCGTCGGGAAGGGTACGGAGGCCGTCGCGCACCCGGGCAGCGAGCTGCTGCGCCGACAGCGCCTCGTGGCCGGTCGGCTCGGCGTCGGGCTGGAACAGCGGATCGTTGGGGTCGGGCTCGGGGCGCTTGTGCTTGCGGACCATGTCGATCCGCCGGTTGCGCGCGATGGTGAAGATCCAGGTCGACACCGCGGCCTTGGCCGGGTCGTACAGCTTCGACTTGCGCCAGACGGTGACCATGACCTCCTGCGCAATCTCGTCGGCATCATGGTCCGACGCACCACCCCGCAGGATGAAGGCTTTGACACGCAGCGCGTAGCGGCCGAACAACTCCGCGAACGCGGTTCTGTCGCCAGCCGCAATCAGCGTCATCAGACGCGTGTCATCTTGATTCGACAGATCACCCATGTCTCACAGGTCTTACACAACCACAAACGGGATGTCGTCACCATAGTCCAATAGTATGAAATCTCGGGGCCGCGCGCGCAAAATAACGGTTTAGGGGGTGGAAAGCGGGCGTCAAGTCTGGCTAAGTTGCGGCGCACAGGCAGTTGTGGGTGGTGCCTTTGGCCTGCCCCTCTAGCGCGTTAGGAGGCACTGGCAGATGATCCGCATCCTTGCAACCGTTGCCCTGGGGCTGGCGCTCGCGGTACCGCTGGCGGCCCAGGAAAACACCTCGGTCGCCGCCTTCCGGGATTGGAGCGTGTTCACTCCGTCGGACCCCCGCGAGTGTTACATCGTGACCCCGCCGGTCAAGACCGAGGCCCGGCGCAACGGCAGCGTGGTAACCAACGTCAAGCGGGGCGATATCCTGCTGTTCGTGACGATCCGTCCCGAGCAGGGCGTCGACAAGGAAGTCAGCTTCACCGGCGGCTATCCCTTCGCCGCCGGCGACACCATCGACGTCGAGATCGGCGGCACCAAGTTCGCCCTCAGCCCCGGCGCAGACGAGAGCCGCGAATGGGCCTGGCCGCCTTCGCCCGAGCGCGACAAGGAACTGGTCGACGCGATGCGGGCCGGCGTGCAGGCGGTGATCACCGGCGTCTCGACCCGCGGCACGACCACGATCGACACCTTCTCGCTGCTGGGCTTTACCGCCGCGCTCGAAAAGGCCGAGGAGCTGTGTTCCTGACATCGTGACGACGGCCGATTGGAGCACGCCCGGACCGCAAGGCCCGGGCGTTCGCTTTTCTGGCGGAGGGCGGCACGGTCGCCCGAGCGATCAGGATGGGGATTTAAGGCCCGGCTCAGGCGGTCTGGCGCGGGCGCATCGGCACGGTGGTGGTCTTGTCCCCGATCAGGATGCAGACCGCCGCGTCTCCGAACAGCCCCTGCAAGGACGGCGACTCGCTGGGCAGCCCGCCGGTATAGGCGCCGAAGGCGGGCAGGATCAGCCGCGCCCCGTCATGGATGAAGCAGGGCCGCGAGACCATCCCGGCGCGTGTCGGCACCTGCGCCTTGGGGTGGAAGTGCCCGGAAACCTCGCCCGGCTCGGCCCGCGGCAGCGCGATATGACGAAATGTCAGCGGTCCGCGCGCGGCCTCGGCCATGTGGCTGCCGCCGATTCCCGGCAGGTCGGGGTCGTGGTTGCCCGCGATCCAGATCCAGCGCCGGCCGGCCATCAGGCGATTGACCGCGGAGCGTTCGGAGTCGTCCAGTCGCCGCGCGGCCTCGGCATCGTCGAAACTGTCGCCGAGGCAGATCACCGTGCGTGGATCGAGCGCCGCAACCTCTGCCGCCAGGCGCGCCAATGTCTCGCGCGTGTCATAGGGCGGCAACAGCGCACCACCGCGCCGCGCAAGACGCTCGGCCTTTCCAAGATGCAGGTCAGAGACGCAGAGAATTCGCGCCGCTTCCCACCATAGAACCCCCGAGGGTCGGGCCGTCAGGACGGCTCCATTGAGCAGAAATTCGGTATCCGACATAGGGATACAAAGCCGGAACAAATCGGCTTTTGCAACATAGGATTTTGGCAATGTTGGTTAATGTGACGCAGGGGGGCCACATGTGGCCCGTCAGGCCAGCCCGGCCTCCTGCATCAGCTGCGCCGCCTCTTCCTCCAGCGCCCGATTCTGCGCCATGCCCTGGATCGGCACCTTGCCCATTTCCAGCAGCAGCGGCGCCGCCAGCGGCGTCACATGCGGCGCGGCGACGGTGTCGATCCGGCCCTGCACGCGGTCCAGCATCGCCTCGATCCGCCCGTAATCGACCAGCCCGCGGGCGGCCTCGTCGCGGGTGATGCGCAGCATCAGGTGGTCGGGGTCGTACTTGCGCAGCGCGTCGTAGAGAATGTCGGAGGAGAACGTCGCCTGCCGCCCGGTCTTGCGCTTGCCCGGGTGGTTGCGCTCGATCAGCATGGCAATCACCGCCGCCGCGCGGAAGGTGCGCTTCATCACCGCGTTCTCGGACAGCCAGCCCTCGAAATCATCGTGCAACTCGCCCGGGCGCAGCAGCGGCGCGGGGTCGGTCACGCGCTTGAGCCCCCAGATCAGCAGCGCGTAGTCGTTGGCGACGAAGCCGACCGGATCGAGCCCCGCCTGCTCCATCCGCCGCGTCACCAGCAGCCCCAGCGTCTGGTTCGCGTTCCGCCCCGCGAAGCTGTAGAGCGTCAGATAGGCCCGCCCGCCGCGCCAGAAGGTCTCGGCCAGCAGGCGCCCCGGCTGCGGCAGCGCCGAGATCTCGTCCTGCAGCGCCAGCCAGCCCGCGGTATGCCCCGGCAGCCGCGCCCAGGCTTCGCGGTCGGCCAGCAGCGCCGTCACCCGGTCCGACAGCTCCAGCGAGGTCGCCATCTTGACCCCGGCGAAGACGGCAATCTTCGGCTCGCGCCCGCCCTGGGGCGAGACCTCGACGGTCATCTCGCGCAGCCCCTCGTAGCGCACCGTCTGGCCGCCGATCAGGAAACTGTCGCCGGGGACGAGCGTCGCGGCGAAGGCCTCCTCGACCTCGCCCAGCGGCGCGCCGCCGCGCCGGTTGCGATAGCGCACGGCGAGCGTCTCCGCCTCGACGATGGTGCCGATGTTCATCCGCAGCGCGCGCGCCGTGCGCGGGTCGCGCAGCTGCCACAGCCCGTCGCGGCAGAGCAGCCGCTGGTAGCGGTCGTAGGCGCGCAGCGCGTAGCCGCCGGTCGCGCAGAACTCCAGACAGCGGTCGAATTCGGCGCGGGTGAGCGCGGCGTAGGGCCCGGCGCGCACCTCGGCGAACAGCGCGTCGGCGTCGAAGGGCGCGGCGCAGGCCATCAGCAGGATGTGCTGGCAGAGCACGTCGAGCGGCGCCGAGCGCGGCGCATCCGAGTCGAGGTCCCCCTCGCGCACGGCGTCCAGCGCGGCGCGGCACTCGATCACCTCGAAGCGGTTGGCGGGCACCAGCAGCGCGCGCGAGGGCTGGTCGTAGCGGTGGTTGGCCCGGCCGATCCGCTGCACCAGCCGCTTGACGTTCTTGGGCGCGCCGACCTGGATCACCAGATCCACGTCGCCCCAGTCGATCCCGAGGTCCAGCGAGCCGGTACAGACCACCGCGCGCAACGCGCCGGCCACCATCGCCGCCTCGACCTTGGCCCGCGCCTCGCGCGACAGCGAGCCGTGGTGGATGGCGATCGGCAGGCCTTCGGCGTTGACCTCCCAGAGCGCGCGGAAGAACAGTTCGGCCTGGGCGCGGGTGTTGATGAAGACCAGCGTCGTCCGCGCGGCGCGGATCCGCTCGATCACCGCCGCGGCGGCATAGCGCCCTCCCGCCCCGGCCCAGGGCGGCGGGGACTCGGTCTCCAGCAGGTCGATCTGCGGCTCTGGCCCCGGATCGGCATGCAGCACCTCGCAACTGCCCTGCGCGGGCGCCAGGTAGGCCGCGATCCGGGCGGGATCGTCGACCGTCGCCGACAGGCCGACGCGGCACAAATCGGGGCGCAACGCCTGCAGTCGGCTCAGCCCCAGCATCAGCTGGTCGCCCCGCTTGCTCTCGGCCAGGGCGTGGATCTCGTCGACGACGACGCGGCGCAGGCCCGCGAAGATCCGCGGCGCGTCCTCGTAGCTGAGCAGCAGCGCCAGGCTCTCGGGCGTTGTCAGCAGGATCTGCGGCGGGTCGGCGCGCTGGCGCTGCCGGGCAGAGTGCGGAGTGTCGCCGGTGCGGTCCTCGATCCGGATGTCCAGGCCCATCTCGTCCGCGGGTCGCCTCAGGTTGCGGCGGATATCGGCCGCCAGCGCCTTGAGCGGCGAGACGTAGAGCGTGTGCATCCCGCGATGCTCGCCCGCCGCCAGCTCGACCAGCGTCGGCAGGAAGCCGGCGAGCGTCTTGCCGCCGCCGGTGGGCGCGACCAGCAGTGTCGCGGGCGCCCCGGCGCGTGCCAGCAGGTCAAGCTGGTGGCGATGCGGCGCCCAGCCCTGCGCGGCGAACCAATCGGCGATCTTCGATGGCAGCATTCGGTCCTCTAGGCCGGTGGGCAGGCATCCCGCGGGGGCGACAGCATGAAAGAAATAGACCCGGCGACGTCACCAGGCGCGTGCCAGCCCAACATTATGGCGCCTGCCTCTGCCATCAAGGGTGGCTGCCCGCAATGCAGGCGGCCGCAGGCACGCAGGGCGATCGCCACAGAAGACGGCGCGGTGACGTCAGAACGGCGCCGGAGCCCGGTACGTGACCCACGCGCCACCGTCCGGATGGCGCAGCGTGAGGGTCTCGGCATGCAGCATCAGGCGCGGGGCGGCCTCGAGCGCCTCGGGCGGGGCATAGAACCGGTCGCCCAGGATCGGGTGGCCGATTTCCTTCAGGTGGACGCGGATCTGGTGCGAGCGCCCGGTGAGCGGGGCGAGCTCCAGCCGCGCGTTGCCATCCTGACTGTCGGTCACGCGCCACGCGGTGACCGAGGGCTTGCCGGTCTCGTGGCACACCTTCTGCAGCGGCCGCCGCGGCCAGTCACAGATCAGCGGCAGGTCGATCCGGCCCTCCGCCGCATCCGGGATGCCGAGGACGCGCGCGACATAGGTCTTCTCCAGCTGCCGCCGCTCGAACTGCCAGGCGACGTGGCGCTGCGCCAGCCGCGAACGGGCGAAGACCATCAGCCCCGAGGTGTCCATGTCCAGCCGGTGCAGCAGCAGCGCCTCGGGGTACTCGGCGCGGACGCGGTACTCGAGGCAGTCGGCCAGCCCCTCGGCCTTGCCGGGGACCGAGAGCAGGCCCCAAGGCTTGTCGACCAGCAGCAGCGCGTCGTCGGCATGGACAACCCTCAGCGGCCCGCGCGGCGGGTCGTAGGGCTCGCCCGAAGGCAGGTATCCGTGGCGGGACGCGTTCATGGCGCGGGGCTTAGGCCGCGCCGGGCGTTGCGTCAATCGGCGTAGTGCACCGTGACGGGCGTGGGCGCGGTCAGGATCGTGCGCACCGGCGCCTCGGCCGCCGGGCCGGACTGCATCGCCTGCTCCAGCGGGGCCTGCTTGCCCTGGCCCGCCAGCAGCAGGTGCAGGCTGTGCGCGCCGCGCAGCACCGGGGCGGTGAGGGTGATGCGCGGCTCGGGCGCGCCGGGCGCGCGCATCGGCATCAGCACCGGGGCGTTCGGCGCCAGGGCATCGTCCAGCCGGTCGGCGCCGGGAAAGATCGAGGCCGTGTGCATGTCCTCGCCCATGCCCAGCACGCAGACATCCAGTGGCAGCGCGGCCTCGACCGCCGCCGACAGCGTGTCGATCACCTCTTCCGGGGCGTCCGCCTCGGCGTAGAAGGGAATGAACTCGGCCTTCTCGGCCGGGCCCTGCAGTAGGTTCTCGCGCAGCAGCCGGGTGTTCGAGCGCGGCGAGCTTTCGGGAACGAAGCGTTCGTCGGTCAGCATCACCCGCAGTCTGGCCCAGTCCAGCCGCTCGCGGGCGAGCGCGCGCAGGAACGCGCCGGGGGTCGATCCGCCAGGCACCGCGAGCGTGGCCTTTCCGTTCGTCTCGATCGCTTCGGAAAGTTCGCGGGCGACGATCTCGGCGAGGTCCGAGGCCTGCTCGTCACGGCTGGAATAATGTAGGATGGCGGGGATCATGTGCGGCCTTTCAGGCGGGCGCGCGGACCGTCGTCGGTCCGCACGGGTTTGGCGGTGACACGCGGCCGGGCCGATGGCCCACGGCCGCGCCGCGCTCAGCGATACAGGTACGAGCGCTCGTTCATGTCGAACAGATGCACCTTCGCCGGGTCGGCGGTCAAGCGCACCACGTCGCCGCGGTTGAAGCTGCGGATCCCGTGCAGCTTGGCAATCACCGGGCTGTCCTGCCCCTGCGCCTGGAAATAGAGGTTGGTCGTCTCGCCCAGCGCCTCGATCACGTCGACCTTGCCCTCGAAGATGTAACCGTCACCATCGGTTTCGATCAGGTCTTCGGGGCGGACGCCGATCATCACCTTCTGGTCCTGATCCGAATCCTTGCTGGGCAGCGGCACCGTGGCCGCCCCGCCCGCCTCGGTCAGCACCGAGGTCTGCTGACCGGTCCCCGTCACCCGGCCGTCCAGCATGTTCATCGCCGGCGAGCCGATGAAGCGGGCGACGAAGACGTTGGCGGGCTTCTCGTAGAGCTCTAGCGGTGCGCCGACCTGTT
>JABAHR010007479.1_pt9 | contig 12964 bp, 11 predicted proteins | sample 7062101 | NCBI WGS metagenome assembly JABAHR01 (sample SAMN14534553, study PRJNA622989) | marine sediment metagenome | biome: marine biome [ENVO:00000428]; feature: marine pelagic biome [ENVO:01000023]; material: deep marine sediment [ENVO:00002113] | place: India: Gulf of Kutch | collected... | reverse complement strand
CCACTGTTCAAAGTTCCTACAAATGCAGGACCTAGAACAATGCCCGATTATCCATCACTTGTAGAACAGGGAATTTATCACCTGCCAAATGGAATGAAAGCTTTTGCAGGTACGGTTGATGATCCATTCTGGCTCGATCTTGGTGCAGCTTTCGATTCTTTTAACTTCAGATCACAAGGCTTTGTTGTTCAGGGTGTACTCACTGAAGAACAGGAAGCAGATGATACTAAGAATTTTGCTTCAGATGAATTTTCAGGCTATAACGTAAATGCAATCGCAATAGAGGTTCCAATTAGACTTCTAACAAGCGATGGAGAAAAACACGCTTCTACTGATCCTGAAGCTACAATTGGTGTTTGGGGGACTTCTTCAAGACCAACATTCAAGCTTTTCAGAAATCCTGGCCAGAAACCTGTTTTATCAGGCAGCTATACACAGATTCAAAGAATGGGAGCTCCTTTAATAAATGAGCTTATAATAGGTATTGGCTCTAAAGATAAATTCAGTATGAGCGAGCCAAGAGATGACGCTCAGTTTTCAGACTTCTTTTTTGATCCTGTTATTGCACGAGTTCTAAATTCAGTATATGAAACTCTTTTCGGACCAGATATTCTTCCTATACCAGATGTACCAAGAACAGATCTTGCTCCTCTCATACAGTATGTTGGCCCAGTAGCAGCCGAAGGTACAGACCCTGGCCCTATAGCCGATCTTCTTCGTTTAAACACCGGTATTGCTCCTACAGCACCAGAGAACCAGAGTAGACTTGGTTTTTTAACACTACTCGATGAAGATGAAACAAATGACGACCCTGCAGGATTTCCTAACGGACGCAGAGTTGTTGATGATGTTATAGACATCGTTTCCAGAGCTGCAGTAGGTGTACTTAACCCTGAGTTTAATATTTTTCCACACAACAGAATTGGTGATGGAGTTAATGTAAATGACGTTCAGCCATACAGAACATCTTTCCCATATCTAAATGATGCTCATAGTGGAAGAGATTCAAGACATATTGATCCGGGTGACCTTGGTTGTGAAGGAACACCTACAGGTGAATGTCCTGTTGATTAATTAATTGAATAAATCGGGACAGGAGATTATCTCCTGTCCCCCCTTATACGTTCTTATTTATCAATATTGTATAAATGGAGGAAACAAATGAATAGATTATTTATATTAATTTTGGTTTTTGCAATTATCGGAACTACTACTTCAAACAGTGTAGAATCTCTGAGCACAAAAGAAAATAACATTAATAATCAAAAACAGTATCCAAAGAATAGCACTGATAGCATGATTGAATACTATCAGACACTGATCAATAAATCTCCAAATGATTATTATTACAACAAAATTGGTGAGCTTTTTGTGAGGAAAGCAAGAGAAACGGGAGATCTTTCATATTTTGATAAAGCCCGAGATAACCTAAGCAAAGCAATTGAAATTAACAGCAATAATTACACTTCTTATATATTTCTGGGTCAGGTTGCATCATCCGGGCACGATTTCAATAAGACATTAAAATATGCGAAAAAAGCTATAGAGATAGATGACAGCCAGGCGCCGGCTTACGGAATAATGGGTGATGCATACATTGAGCTTGGTAAATATGATAAGGCTAAAAAAGCTTATGAAAGGATGATAGAGATAAAACCAAGCCTTTATTCCTTTAGCAGACTCTCTCATATTAAGGATATCACAGGAGACACCGAAGGCGCCATAATGGACATGAAAAAATCGATTAGATATGGATTTAGACACAGACTGCCAAAAGAAAACATGGCATGGGCAGAGGTAATACTAGGTTCACTTTACTTTAATAAGGGTGATCTAAAAAATGCCGAAATACATTACCTGAAATCACTCTCTCACTTAAACAACTACTATCTTGCACTGGAACATTTAGCAGAGATTAACGCTGTGAGAGGTGATTATGAAAAAGCTATAAAAATATATTCACTGGTTTTAGAACTAAATCCAAACCCTGATTTTCATGCTGCTATTGCAGAAGTTTATGACAAGATGGGCAATAAAGAAAAAGCAGAGGAACATCTAATGATAGCAAAGGATAAATATGAAAGCTATCTGGAATCGGGATATTTTGGCTACCTGGAACATCATGCCGGTTTTTATGCTGATAATGAAATAAAGCTGAATAAGGCATTGGAGCTTGCAAAAAAAGACCTGCAAATGAAGCAGGATATATATACATATGACACACTCGCATGGATTTATCATAAGCTAGGTGATAATAGCAAAGCCATGCAGTACTCAAAAAAATCACTTGAACACGGAACTAAAGATGCCGGTATTTTTTATCATGCAGGAATGATAAATTATAGTGCAGGCAATTTATCTGATGCAATAAAGTATTTTGATCTTTGCCTTAAAACAAATCCATATTTTGATATGAGCTCACCTGATGAGGTAAGAAACCTAATCAGGCAAATAGAAAAATCAAATGCAGTTTAACTACAATTTCATAAATCCCGTAGGAGGTACATATCATGGAAGTTTACTTGCTCTACTTTGTTAGAGCATCACTCTATACACTCATATTAGTAACGCTTTTAACTAAGTTTTTTAATACTTATGCATAGATAAACCAATCAACCAAACAGGTTTTATTAAGACGAAGAATAGGTTAATATATCTATAAAATCCAGACGGCATCTATGCTTAAACAAAGAAATATAAATAAATTTATTGTAATATCAGTGCTAGCACACTTTGTTTTACTATCTGTTTTAGCTTTAATCTTCAGAAGTGAAGCTAAAGTTGCCATATCCAATTTTTTTGAAGTAAGCACTGTAAAAGTTGCTTCAAAGAGCAGTAACAATCAAAATAACACTGAATCCAGGAAATCGGTTACCAGTAGAGCTAATACTAGAATTGTGACAAAATCTATTCCAAATATTAAAAAATCCAAGACAAAGAGCGAAGCTACCATAATAAAAGTACCTGCTACAGATGTACACAAAGAACAGAAAAAGGAACCAGATAATTATATTGCAAAAAAGATAAAAAGTAGATCCAAAGAGAACAACAATCAGCAAGTAAATATAGAGAGTATAAATGAAGATGCATATCCGGATTACAGTGCTAATCCAAAACCTCCCTACCCTCTAATTGCAAGAAGAAGGGGATATGAAGGAACAGTGTTGTTAAAAGTGCTGGTACTGGAAGACGGAAAAGTAGGAAAAATTGATCTGGAAAAAAGTTCTAAATATAAAATTTTGGATACTGCTGCTATAAGTGCTGTTAACAAGTGGAATTTTATACCCGGAAAACAAAATGGGGTTCAACTTGCAAGCTGGGTTAAGGTACCAGTAAAATTCCGGCTAAAGGACTATTAGCCTGTTAGATTGCTACAAGCTCACAAAATGACTTAATAAAATCTTCAATCTCATAGGGTTTTCTGATCATGGCAATAAAGCCATAATCTTTATAATTAGACATAACGGGATCATGAGAATAACCACTGGATATAATTGCTTTAACATCAGGGTCAATCTCTTTTAGTCTTTTTATTGTGTCTTCGGCACCCAGGCCCTCTGGAACAGTTAAATCCAGAATCACAAAATCAAACGTGCTATCAGATTCTACATGGCTTCTGTATTTTTCTATAGCCTCACCACCTTCTCTTGCAAACTCAACCTGGCACCCGAGATGTTCCAATATGTTTCCGGCAACTTTTCTTATAAACTCCTCATCATCCATCACCAAGACCCTTTTGCCGGAAAGCAGTTTGCCATCAGACTCAATTTCAGGAGTTTCTTGAGGCTCTGCAGCTTTCTCTTCTTCTTTAAATATTGGCAGATATATCTTAACTGTAGTTTGTATGCCCTCTTCCGAATCTATTTGAATATGCCCGTCATGAGTGTTAATAATTGTACGAGCTATCGAAAGTCCAAGCCCGGCACTATCCGGTCTGGTTGTGAAATAGGGGTCAAACACTTTTGGCAAATCCTGAGTTGCAATGCCGTAACCTTTATCTTTGATGCTGATTTCTATATAATCACCCTCTGCAAGAGGCGTGATTGTTTTATCATTTATTGCAGTATTTTTTAAGTGGATTTCCAGCTGCCCTGTGCCCAATACAGCTTGCTTGGAATTTGATATTATATTACTAAACACCTGCTTTAACTGTTCAGGGTCAGCACTTACGGTATTTATTTCATCCTCTCTTGAAATATCATAAGTCACCTGGCTACCTTTCAGTACAGACTCCAGGGACTGCCCGAGCAGATCGGATACGGACTGTACTGACCTGTAGGGCTGTCCACCTGATGAAAAAACTGAAAGTTTTTCTGTAAGTTCTTTTGCCCTTATAGATGTATTTTCTATCTCTACAAATTTTTCGTAATAAGAGTCATCTAAATTCATATTTGTTTTGATAAGTGAAATATTTCCAAGTATCCCAGTAAGCAGGTTATTAAAATCGTGTGCAATACCCCCCGCAAACCTGCTCAATGACTCAACTTTATAACTGGTCATCATTTCATCAATGGACTGATCTGCCTGCTTGCTAAGCGTAATATCTTCACAGGATATGAGGATGTTTGCACAGCCATTTCCTGCTATACTGTGCGCGTTTTCTTTTACCCATATTATCTGTCCATCTGCTCTGTTCATCGTAAATACCCACTGCATCTGCTGTCCCGGATTTGAAAGACAAAGCTGCAGCTGGTCAGTTATGTTTTTTATGTGCTCCGGGTGTACAAAGTTAATAAATTTTTGGTAAAGCATATACGATACCTTATACCCCAGGTTTTCAGCTCCATATTTGTTGACTGCTAAAACCGAAAACTCTTCATCCAAAACGAAGTGCATGCGGTTTGTGTTTTGATACAGTGCATTGAAAAGGCTTTGATAATCTATCTTATCAATATTATCAGTATTTTCCGTATTATCTGTATTATCTGGGCTCATAATTTTATCGTAAACCGAGTTCTCTCTGCTTTAATATAATGATTGCATCAATTCTAGTTGATGGATATAGATTATGCAAGTGGAAAATAAAGATACAAACTTTAGTTTTTTTAAGATTTTGTAATAACTAATAGCATACTTAGAGTATTAATAATTAGTAAGTCTAGAATATAGTTGGCTAATATATAGAAATGATTTTAATGATATAGAAAAGCGGCATTAATATAAATTATTAATGCCGCCTCATTAATGTTTACTATCTATTTATTATTGATAATTTTCCGGCAAATCTTCTTATCAGAATAAAAAGCGGAATCAATAAAAATACAACTGGAAACGTCGCTGCCTGTGCAGCAGATGCAACCGAACAACCACTACTGCTTCCTCCACTATTTAATAAAACACTGTATATTGTAGTCGTACCACTTACCTCATTTCCAACAATCAAAAGAGCTGTACCATTTGGGCTATCTACAGCAGGAACAAACTCCAAACCTTCCGGACCCAAGTCGCCTGCTCCGTCCTTATCAGCTTCAAGATCACCCATAAAACTGAAATCCCTATTATTAATATACTGTACAAATTGTGAATTAGCAGGGTCAGTAACATTGTAAACCATTATTCCACCCATGCGCTCAAGGCCAATAAAAGCATAAGTCTGCCCGTCTACCTGACCTAGAACTATCCCCTCTGGCTCAGGGCCCTTGTTGTCACTCCTATTGTCAAATGAATCATTTTCATCATTATTGGAATTAAAATCATTTGGAAATTGTGCTCCTGTGATCATTTCAAAATCAGAACCACTATCGAATATAAGTTGTCCTGAGCTGTTAAATACTGAAAAAGAGCGGCCGCCAAATGAAAAAAGTTCGGTGAATTCACCCTCGCCATTCATACCCATTGTTGTTGTTATGGTTAAGTTTCCGATTTTATCTTCCATTTGAAGCTCTGCAGAATTAGGGAAAGCAGTCGCATTAAGTGTAATATCAGCAACATCTGCTTCTTCAAAATCTCTGGCGTCACCTTCATTGGCAGTAAAAATATAATATTGGTTTCCTATCTGCATATTAGCTATAGCATCTGGCTGATACATTCCAAGTAGTGGCCAGTTCCTTATATCAATAACTCCGTCATCATTACTTGCGTCAAGCTCATTGCCTGCAAGGCTGTGATCTTTAAAACCAAGACCCCAAACACTTGTAATTTCAGGAATGGTCAAATCTATTTCTGCAATAGCGTTGTTTTCCTGAAGTACTGCCCAGGCCTTGGTTGAATCAGCGGATACAGTTACAAATTCGGGTTCTAAATCCAGTTCTGGTGTACCCTCCACATCTTCAGCAGGCCCAAATATTCTTGTGCTGTCATCCAAGTCCTCAGCATCAAAATCTCCAAAGCCCAGTGTTGTAACATTTTCCTGTGTGAGACTCATTACTCCGCCGGATATATCTATTATGCTCACACTTCCCGGAGCATCGATTATTTCCTCTTCATCTTCATTCGGTTCACCTTCATTAGCTGTAATAACCTTGCTGCCATCAGGTGTGAAAGTTACCATATCCGGTAAGGCTCCTACTTCCACTGACTTAAGGAATACTCCTGCTGAATTATAGAAACGGACGGTGCCAGGCTCTGTAACAGGATCACCCTCAATAGCAGTTGCTACAATACCACCTTGTACGTCAATACTGTTGACTCCGCCAAACTCCGATACATCTATAGAATTAATAAATCCTGGATTTGCTGGATCACTAAGATTATATATTTCGAAAGTCTTTTCAGATCCATTTATAACATAAAGTCTTTCCGTAGTCGGATCAAATGCTACAATCTCAGCCGCCCCATCATCAAAATCACCACTATGGTTAATCGTGGTTAGCGGGCTTATTGAAATACCTGCTAAAGAAATTGGTGAGTGTGCAAATACAGCCATAACAGCTAAAACAAATAAAAACGAAGCTCTCTTCATAATCGTCCTTCCTCCATTAGTATTTTGGAAGGCGATAATATCGAGATGTTTTTAATCTTTAGTTAATTGAATGTTAATAGAATATAAATTTTAAGGAAATTTTTAAATCTTTAAATATAAGCTTATAGTTGTCTTGAAAAAGTAAGCACTGCCGATTCTCGTTCCCAAAAAAGAACAAATCTCTTATGCTCAATGACCATGAAGTCCATATTCCAGCCCTCTCTTCCATATTGGTTCATTACTGATTCCATCTTTGCAAGCGGCAGTTTACTGGCTCCGGCAAGTATAGTTCCAAGAGCACCCTCAGATACCGATACAACCTTATATTCTTTTCTCATTTATATCTCCTGTTAAACTAAAATTATACTAAATTATGATAGAACAAAAAATCTATTATATATTAGCTGGTAAATTAAGTTATTAAGGTATAGAATTAATTGTTTAATCAATATTCTTTATCATTTTATGGCTGGAGAGAAACACTATGAATTCTATATATCATATAAGCTTAGGAATCATTTGTGCAATTATAGTACTTAACAGTGAAATTACTCGATCACAGGAACAATATTCAAAGCTCGACCTGACAGAATTATCAATAGAAGAGCTTATGAGTATAGAGGTCACATCGGCTTCAAAAAAGGAAGAGCCGCTGTTTGATACTCCGTCGGCTGTATATGTAATAACTTCTGAAGACATAAGAAGATCCGGAGTAACCAGCATACCAGAGGCTCTAAGGCTTGCTCCTGGAGTAGAAGTAGCACAGCTCGATGCCAATAAATGGGCTATCTCAATTAGAGGCTTTAATGAACGGTTTTCTACAAAACTCTTAGTCCTGATAGACGGCAGAAGCGTATATACTCCACTCTTTGCAGGCGTTTTCTGGGAAGAAATCGATACCCTACTCGAAGACATCGACCGTATTGAGGTTATAAGAGGTCCTGGCGGAACGCTCTGGGGCTCAAACGCCGTAAATGGCGTGATTAATATAATCACAAAACACACGAAAGATACTCAGGGCATTTATGTAAAACTGGGCGCCGGAAATGAAGAACAGGGTTTTGCTTCATTCAGGTACGGAGGAAAAACAAATGAAAATATTTCTTACAGGTTCTGGGGTAAGTTTTTTAATAGGGATGACTTTAAAAGCACATTAAATGATGGAGATGCGCATGATGAAAGGCAGTTTTATCATGGCGGATTCAGGGCTGATTGGGAAGTTGGAAACAGTGACAACCTAACGCTTCATGGTGATATATACAGGGTGGATTTTGAAGACTCTATCACTCTTTCGAATGTAATTCCACCGCTTACAACCATTGTTGATTCAAGTTCGGATTACAGAGGCGGGAGTATTGTTGGAAAGTGGGACCATACATTTACTAATACAGCAAAATCTATTTTGCAGCTTTATTACAGCTATACAGAAAGAAATATTCTTTTTGGGAGAGAGAAGAGAAATATTTTTGACCTGGACTATCAGTTTAATTTTCCCATGATTTATAATAATGAATTAATCGCAGGCGTCGGCCTGAGGTTCTCTACAGATGATATCGATACATTCACGGATAACCTTACGCTTAATGACAATAATAGATCCGACTATTTATACAGCGCATTTATTCAGGATAAAATTACTCTGTTCGATGATAGATTGAACCTCGTATTTGGCTCTAAATTCGAACACAATGATTACTCTGGATTTGAAATACAGCCTAACTTCAGATTCATAGTAAAGCCAAATGAAACTCACAGGCTCTGGGGAGCAGTTTCACGCGCAGTAAGGATACCGGACAGAATTGAAGAGAATTTAAGGCTAAACCTTTCTTCATTCACTGATCCTGAGAGCGGCCAGACAACCCTGTTCGAGCTTACCGGAAATGATAATGTTGACCCCGAAGAGCTTATAGCCTTTGAGCTTGGATACAGGTTTAAGCCATCGGATAGGTTTTACTTAGAGCTTGCAGGATATATTAATTACTACGATGACCTTTCTACGTTTGAGCCTTCTACGCCGTTTCTTAGGACATCCCCTGCCCCTCATGTGTAGTGCCTCTGTTCTATGATAATAAGTCGGACGGGAAAATATATGGAATTGAAGTAAATACTATTTTTACACCCATTGATATATGGACTTTAAAAGCCAGTTATTCATTTATTCATATTGACTTGGAAGCCGATAGTGATTCAAATGATCCAACGGCAACAATAGCAGAGGGCAGAAGCCCGGAAAACCAGGTAAAAATTCAGTCACTGCTCGATCTTCCGAGAAACCTTGAATTCGATACTAACTTTTTCTATACGGATGATCTGGATTTTTTCAGTATTTCTGATTTTGTAAGAGTAGATGCCCGCCTTGGGTGGAGACCCACAGAGAATATTGAAATATCTATCGTAGGTCAAAACCTGTTTGACAGTGAACATCAGGAATTTGGCCAGTCATTTTTTATTATTCCATCAAGGGTGCAAAGGAGCATATTCGGGTCTGTCACTATTAGACATTGATAAGAGTTAATATCATATGAGAATGATTAGGATTTTAATAATTACTACTTTGATATTCACTATGGGTTTTATAACCCCTGGGAAGACTGCGGAAGATTCTCTTAAATATGATATTCAATCTGCCTTTATTTATAAATTTATAAAGTTTATAGAATGGGATAATCCAAAACATGGTTTTGATAACGGAAACATATGTGTGAGCGTTCTGGGTAAAGGTGCAATAAATAAGTCTATAAAGAAAATTAATGGAAAAGAGGTTAAGGGAAAGAAAATTGATCTCTGGTTTATAGAAAGCATCAATGAATTAAAGGAATGCAAAGTATTGTTTATTCCACCAGAATCAAATTTCAATTCAAGCTATAAACTTGATTATCTTAGCTCAAAGGGTGTTCTAACTATAGGAAATCAGAGAAACTTTAACAAAATTGGTGGAATAATAAACTTAGTTACAATTAAGAATAAGATAAACTTTGAGATAAACTTAGAACAGGCCAGAAAATCTAATATAAAGATCAGCTCCAAACTGCTGCAGCTTGCAAGGATTGTTAAAAATGGAAATTCGAGGGAATAAAAAACAGACCGGGCATATGTAAATGACCACCCCAAAAACAATTCTACAATTCAAAAAAAGATTATGGCCGTTAATATGATCATTACGGTCGTAGCTTTACTACTCGCTTCTTTTGCCTTTATTACATTCGATTATTTCAGAACAAAGGAGAATATTAAGCAGGATGTTAAAAGTATTGCCGATCTTTTTGCAAATAACAGTGTTGCTGCACTTGAGTTTAATGATCCTGATGCTGGTTCCGAAATACTTAGCGCATTGCAAGGAAACCAGAGAATTTACGGTGCGTTCATTTATGACAAAAGCAAAATATTATTTGCTCACTATATTGATAAGCAATTTGATATTAACAAATTGAATGATCAACAAAGCAGTTTGATAAAAATATATAAAAGTGGCAATGAAATAGAATCATCGCTTCTAACAGATAAAGAAGGTACTCATATACATAACCGGTTTATCTTCGAGCAAAAAGACATTATATACGACTCTGAGAAGCTTGGGACAATCTTTATCATAAGTGATCTTAGTGAGGTATTTGCAAGATTAAAGAATATTACGATCATCACACTTCTTATCTTTGGTACATGTACTATTGTAGCCCTTTTGCTTTCATTCCGTCTTCAAAGTGTTATCTCAGATCCTATATTAAAACTCTCTGATATAGCAAAAAAAATCTCAGATAGTAAAGATTATTCAATTCGTGCAAGCTCTTCAAATTCTGATGAGATTGATGCTCTTGTTAATACTTTTAATGAAATGCTAGGACAGATACAAACAAGAGACTCAGCACTGCAGGAGATTCAAAAAGACCTGGAGGACAGAATATTAGACAGAACCAAGCAGCTTCAGGAATCAAATCTGGTACTGAAAGATGAAATAGATATAAGACTGAGAACAGAAGATGAACTTAAATCTTCACTTCACGAAAAAGACATACTTCTCAAAGAAGTACATCATAGGGTTAAAAACAATCTTCAGGTTATATGCAGCCTGCTAAGTCTGCAGTCTGACAGCATTGAGGATGAGAGTACCCTTATAAAGTTTGAAGAGTGCAAGAACAGGATAATGTCTATGGCACTAGTGCATGAACTACTCTATCAGGAAGAAAACTTTCAGTCACTCGACTTCAATAACTACATTAAAACCCTGATTGATTATCTATATGACTCATTTGAGCTTGAACCAGGAGATATTAAATTTAACCTGTACATTGATAATCTAAAAGATGTAATAAATATAAGCATAGATACTGTAATACCATGTGGGCTTATTCTAAATGAACTAATATTAAACTCACTTAAACATGCATTTACTGGTAACGGCTTTTCCTCAGCAAATGGAAGTAACAAGCAAAAGGAGATCACAATAAGGCTCTATAAGGAAAGCGGTAATGTTGTAAATCTGGACTTTGAAGATAACGGCATAGGTCTGCCTGAGGGTTTTGACTTTACAAAGTCAGAAAGTCTCGGACTTCAATTAATAGTTGGTCTAGTAAAACAGATAAGGGGAACAATTAACAGAGTAGAACAAGCTGGTACTGCATACAACATAACTTTTAGTATAAGCTAGTACAGCATGGATTAATGTTTTTGCAAAACCTTTTCTGACTGTTAATACATACACATTAATCACAGTTTAACTCCTATATAAGCATGCATATCTTTTAATATAATCCTAAGGGTAAATTGAATTTAAACATAGAATACTGTAGAATTTTTCATTTAATTCTTAACAGGAGTTATTGGCATTTAAGTTTATCCTAAATCATGTCCCCTTTTGCACTTCTTATTTTCTTTTTACAATTCCCACTGGGCTTATTACTCATTTCATGTATTGATATAAATAAAAAACTCACACATACGGAAAGATATTTTGCTACTATTGTTATCGGTCCTACTTTAACCTGTTTTATTTTGCTTTGTTTACTTTTATTAACTGGTTCATGGACTTTTAGTATATTTGCGCTTTGGGCTATACTAATAATTCCTCTGTTATTTTTACTATCTAAAAACGAGTCCAGCTTTTTAATTAGATTTACTTTACCCAAATCCCTAAATTATAAGTACTTATCATCAATAAGATTTTGGATTTTATTTACCATACTAATTTTATACTCGGGAATATTATTTGGTGGATTTCTGTTAAATGAACAAGGATTTCCGGTTGTGATATCTCTTGGCTGGGCAGATACATCTTATCATCTAAGCATGATAGGAAGATTGACCACAGCTGATCCCTTTATATTGGAACACCCGGTTATTTCTGGTCAAACCCTAACTTATCCTTTCATGTTAAATCTTCTAACTGCACTGTATCAAAAAATAGGCTTTACCTTATTCACTGCATGGCATTTATCAAATGCATTGTATGGGATCTCATTTGTTTTCTTAATATATCTTTTTGGAAAGCGATTCTTAGACAGCAAAATATCAGCAGCATTACTGGTTGGTTTGGTATTGTTTGGAGGCGGAATAGGTTTTTTTCTTTATTTTAACGATTTAAGTATTGCACTTGGCAAAGGTGGTTTGAGTGCCTTCTTTAACACGATATTTAATCCACCACATGAATATACGCATTTGCAATTTCGCGATCAAGGCAGAGACCCCGCCGAATATGGAATATTTCATAATATATACTGGATTGTTCCTGCTATTTCATTCCTTTCACATCAAAGAACATTCTTGACCGGACTTGCTATAGCAATTGTTTTGTTAATCGGTCTTTATGCATACAGAGGAAATAAAAACATATGGAGATGGTCTTTCATCTGGGCAGGTATACCACTATTTCATACTCATAGTTTTATAGCAACTTCAATTGTGCTTGCATGCTGGTTTTTTTTGGATTTGAAAAATTATCGCTCATGGATCATAGCGGGGTTAATTGGAACAATTTTAGTACTTCCCCAAGTATTATTCCTGGCTCCATCCAATGCATCAGATGATTTTTCGTTTTTACGTCCATGGTTTGGATGGATGATGTGTACA
>JABAHR010010449.1_pt3 | contig 12971 bp, 12 predicted proteins | sample 7062101 | NCBI WGS metagenome assembly JABAHR01 (sample SAMN14534553, study PRJNA622989) | marine sediment metagenome | biome: marine biome [ENVO:00000428]; feature: marine pelagic biome [ENVO:01000023]; material: deep marine sediment [ENVO:00002113] | place: India: Gulf of Kutch | collected... | reverse complement strand
AGCGCCTCGCGATAAAACACCTGTTCGCGGATATGGTTTTCCACCAGTCGTTCCAGTTCCTGCTTGCCGGGCGGCCGCTGCCACTGTTTCTGCCAAAGCGCCCTGAGTTGACTGATATCCGCCTCGCTAACATTGATGGTGTTTGACTGTTCCTCACCGCCGCCAGACGTCACCAAACCGTAGACCAGAAAGATCGCGGCGCCGATCAGCAGGAAATGCAGCAAGGGATCCTTGATTATATTTTTCATACCGAGAGGTTCTGTATCTCGCTCAGTAGCGAGAGTCCGGGGACAGTATACCTATTTAAATTCGGGGGACAGTATACCTGTTAATCTGACCCCCGCTTCCACCTTCAGCCTGGGCGCCGGACAGTCATGAACATCAGAAGGAGCAGGCCAACAGTAAACTGTCGCCCCGAATCAGGAATTACAGTAGCGTATCACGGCGGTTCTGCGGCCGCGTGAGCAGCATCTGCACGGTACCGATGTCGCGCTCCGTGAAGCCGCCTTCGCAGTAGCAGAAATAGTATTCCCACATGCGAATGAACTCGTCGGAATAGCCCAGCTTGCGGATATCATCGACCCTGCTGAAAAAACGCTCGCGCCAGTCCTTCAGGGTGCGCGCATAATGCGGACCGATGTCCTGTAGGTGAAACAGCTTCATGTCCGTGCATCTGGCAACAGCCCTTGACATGGCCTCCACCGACGGCAGGAAACCGCCGGGGAAGATGTATTTCTTGATGAAATCGACATCCCTGAGGGCGTTGCTGTAGAGCTGGTCGCTGATCGTGATGGCCTGGATCAGCATCATTCCGTCGGGCTTGAGCAGACTGCAGCACTTGCTGAAATAGGTGTTCATGTACTGGTGGCCGATAGCCTCTATCATCTCTATGGATACGAGCTTGTCATACTGCCCTTCGAGATCGCGGTAGTCCTGCATGAGCACCGTGACCCTGTCCTCGAGGCCTGCGTCCCGGATGGCCTGGGTTGCCAGCCGGAACTGCTCCTCCGAGATGGTCGTCGTGGTCACGCGGCAGCCGTAGTTCCTTGCCGCGTGCATCGCCAGCCCGCCCCAGCCGGTGCCGATCTCGAGCAGGTGATCGTGCGGCTGCAGGTCGAGCTTGCTGCACACCAGCTCCAGCTTGGCGACCGCCGCCTCGCCCAGGGTCATGTCGGCGTCTTCGTAGTAGGCACTCGAGTACATCATGGTGTCATCGAGGAACAGACTGAACAGATCGTTGCCAATGTCGTAATGTGCGCTGATGTTCTTGCGGCTGCCCGCGCGGGTATTGCGGTTCAGCAGGTGAATGAGCTTGTGCAGCGGCGCCTTGAGCCGGGTAACGCCGTAGTCCATGGAGTCCAGGGCATGCCGGTTGCGCAGGAAGATCCGCACCAGCCCGACCAGGTCCGAACAGCTCCAGCTGCCCTTCATGTAGGCCTCCCCCGAGCCGGCGCTGCCGCCGAATGCGACATCGGTATAGACGCTCGGATGATGAATCTCGATATGGACACGCACCGGGAAATCACTGGTGATCCTGCCGAAATAATATTCGTTATGGTTCTCGCGCAGCACGATTTCTCCGCTTGTTATCCGGCCCAGCTGGTTATGCACCAGTCTTCTCGCGAGCCGCGCCAGGTACCCGGTGTTGTCCTCGGAGATCAGGTTTGAGGGCAGAGGAATAATGGATCGGGTCATGACTTACCTCGTGGTTGCTGATTTTTTCCGGCTTGCCGGATGATCGAAAAACGGCGTGCGCTTCAGTATCAGGCGCAACGCCTCGAAATAGATGGCGGCGACCACCTTCAGGGTGATGACCGGGTATTGCATCAACACCCGCGCCATGTTCGCCGAAGTCATCGGGCGGTGGCGCAGGTCAAGCGTGGCATCGAACAATTTGCGGCTGTCGATGAAATTCTGCATGTGCACGGTGAGGCGATCCGACGGCTGGCTGAAATGCCAGTCGTAATCGACGTCCATTGGCATAAAGGGAGAAACGTGGAGATCCTTCACCGGGCGGTACTGCTTGTGACGGGACGAGGTACCCTCACGGGCAACATTATCCGCCTCGCTGAGCACGTAGCAGTACTGTTCGCCCCACGGGGTGTTGTTGACTTCGGCGATGATATTCTCGAGCTGTTTGCCATCACGGTTGTAGCAGTAGTAGAAGCTGACCGGGTTGAANNNAGCGGCCGTTGAGGGTCGCCGAGGTGGTCCGCCCTGTTGAACCAGGCCAGGTTGAAGCGCCGTGCGGACCACAGCCAGAAACGGTCGAACAGCTGCGGCAGCTCGTCGAGGTCCAGGTACATCAGGTACAGGCTGTAGCTGAACTCGTGACTGCGCGGCTCGAACCGCCGGTGTCTAACCCGCCCTTCGTATATGCAGCTGTTCATGTATCGTCTCGTTGAAGTGTTCGACCGCATCGAGCGCACTGACCACACCATCCTCGTGAAAGCCGTTGCGCCAGTAGGCGCCGCAGTACCAGGTGCGCTGCGTGCCGTTGATCTCCGCGTGCCGGGCCTGAGCCGCCACGGACTCCGGCGTGAACAGCGGATGCTCGTACTCGACCCGCGCGAGGATACTGGCAGGATCGATGGCAGCGCTGTTGTTCAGCGTCACATTGAAAGTGACCGGTGCATCGATGCCCTGCAGGATGTTCATGTTATAGGTGAGCGCCACCCTGTCATGCTGTCCTTTCAGGATGTGATAGTTCCAGGCCGCCCATGCCAGCCGGCGCTGCGGCAGCAGCGACGTGTCGGTATGCAGCACCGCCTCGTTCTTCCGGTAAGGGATCGCCCCCAGCACCTCGTTTTCCGCCGCGCTGGCGTGTTCCAGCATACGCAGCGCCTCGCTCGAGTGCGTGGCGATGAATACCGCGTCATACCCGGCAGGCTCCTGCCCGGCGGCTGTTATCTCGACGCGGTCCCGGAAGCGCCTGATCTGCTGTACCGGGCTGTTGAGCCGCACCTTGTGCCTGAATGAGCTCGTCAACGGCTCCAGGTAATTGCGCGATCCGCCCCGTATCACATGCCAGAGCGGGCGGTCATTGACAGTCAGCAGGCCGTGGTTGTGGAAGAAGCGGATGAAGAACCGCGCCGGAAAGTCATGCATCAGGCTGGCGTCGGTCGACCATATCGCCGCACCCATCGGGATGATGTAACGGTGCCTGAATTCCTCCCCGTAGCGGTGTTTTGCCAGGTACTCCCCCAGCGGGAGTTCGGCGTCTTCATGATCGAGCGACCGCACCGCCTCGCGGTTGAAGCGCAGGATATCCCTGACCATGCGCAGAAACGAGGGCCGGAACAGGTTACTCCTCTGCGCGAACAGGCTGTTGATGGTGTTACCGTTGTATTCCAGCCCGCTGGTTTCGTGCTTGACGCTGAAACTCATCTCGGTGGGCTGCACGGCAACGTTCATGTCCCTGAGCATGCGGCTGAACTCGGGGTAGGTTCGGTAGTTGAACACGATGAAACCGGTATCGATTGCATACTGCCTGCCGTCCACCGTCACGTCATGCGTGTTGGTGTGACCGCCGATGTAGTCGCCGGCCTCATAGACGGTAACGTCATGGTCATGGCTGAGTTTGCTGGCAGCTACATTGCCGGCGATACCGGTGCCTATCACGGCTATCCTCATGGCTGAATCCTCTCGCCGGCTGCGTTGCCGGCCTGACCGGGCCAGCTGTGCGGCACGCGATTCATCTTGCTGGTGTCGTATCCGATGCTGTCGATGAAGCTGACGATTTCTTCGTACTCCTCGCCGGACAAGTCCGGGCTGCGCTGCATCACCCAGACGTAATCCCTGGCCGCGCGGCCTATGACAGTCCTGGTATAGCCCTCGTCCAGGTAGACGATCCGGTAATCGGCCTTGATCGGCCACAGGAATCGCATGCCCCAGCGCGCGTTCGTGCGGGTATCCAGAATGTAACCGGTGGGGTTGTATTCCCTGGGCCTGCCGTCGAAGCCGCCGTCACGAAAGGTGAACCGGGTGGCCACGCTACCGTCGTCGTTGAGGCGGTATGACTCCACCGCGTTGTGCGCATCCTCCTCGAACAGGGTGGGGATATTGGCAACCACATACCAGTCGCCCATGAACCTGTCGATGTCCACGTAGTCGACCGTCTGCATGGGTGCATGCTGGCTGCAGGCAAGCAGCGTCGATGACGCCGCCAGCAACAGGATGTGGTTCTTCACGAGTCCGCCTCCACGCTGTATGCCGCGTGTTTTTCCGGTAAATAGCGCAACACCGCGCCCGATTCGGTAACACTTTCCAGCGCCAGCCAGCGCAGGTCACTGGTGTACCAGAGATCGAACACCTGCTCGTCCGCGGCCAGCCGGAACCGGCGCGCACTGATCTGCACATCGTCGATGTCGAGCGTAGCGGTGCCCAGGTCGGTGACTGCGGCGGGCAGGTATTCCCCCGTCTGCTGGTTCAGCAGCCGTTCGCTCTGCAGCAGCCGGATATCCCAGTAGGCGAACGTGCGCACGCAGCCATCGATCGAGGTCACCCCGTCGCGGGTATCGAGAGCCAGCCCCGCATCGTCCGGCATGCTGCTGATGAAATAGTCATCGCCGTTGTCATCGGTGGTGGAGCTGATATCAACAAGGCAGTTGTCTACCCAGTGTTCGCGCGTTTCATGCTCGTAGGAGTAGACCGGTATGAACAGCATACGCACGTCGATGTCGGCCTGTGTATGCACGGTTTTCCTGTTTGCCTGCCGCGTCACGCTGACCCGGTGGTAGCCGATCGGCTTGTCATCGAGCCATACCGTGAAGTTGTAGACACTCGAAACATCGTGCTCCTGGCCGCTGGCTGCACCGCTGATACCGTTCAGCGCCAGCGCCGCGAAGAACACGAACAGCAATCGCCCTGACAGCTTCATCATGACTGCCGACCTGCCTCCGGATAAAGATCTCTACGCCGGGGTTTGCCCGGGAAGAATGCGTTGGTTGATTCGATATACTCCCGATAGCCGCTGCGGCGCACGCCGATGTCTTTCTCCATCAGTGAAACACCCGAAACCCTCAACAGCAGCACTGTCATCAGGACGGGAGAGAACACCGTCCACCAGGCGCCGGCTGACAGCGCAAACAGGAAATAGGACCACCAGATCAGCCACTCCCCGAAATAGTTGGGGTGCCTGCTGTACGCCCACAGGCCGGAACCCAGCACCCTGCCCCTGTTGGCAGGATCGGACCTGAAGCGGTGCAACTGCAGGTCTGCCGTGGCTTCGAACACGAAACCGAGCAGCCATATCGCTACGGCCAGCAGCTCCAGGAAGCCGATTTCCGTGCCGGAAGACAGGGCCAGCAGCAGGGGCATGGCGATAATCCAGGCCAGTACCGCCTGCAGGCCGAATATGATGTACAGGCTCTTGAAACCGAAATGCGGTTCGTTGTTGGCGCGGATCTCGCGGTAACGCCTGTCCTCGGCCGCGCCATGATTGCGTACCGCCAGGAAGATCGACAGGCGCAATGCCCACACCGCAACCAGCACCAGCAGCAGCAGGCCGGCCCCGGACAGCCGCTCCGCCATCAGCGCATAGCAGGTTGCGGCGGCGAGAAACATCAGCGACCACAGGCTGTCGACGATGTTCACGTTCTGCCGGCGCAGGCTGTACAGCCAGCCGAGCAGGCCGATGGTCAGCATGATGGCGAGACCATAGCCCGCGCCTGTCCAGACAGCATTCATGATGCACCGGCCTCGCAGGCAAGTTGCCGGGACTCACGGTACCCGTCATAGCGGGCGCTCAACAGCACCAGCAGCGGCATGATCACTGTCCAGCCGGCGCCGACCGCAAGCAGGGCCGTCAGCGTGTCACTGAACTCGACCGCACCGAGGCGGTGACCCGCGTAATAAGCGAGCGGCCCACCCGCAGCACCGAACAGCGCCGCGAGCAGGTAACGGTTTTTCATCCAGGCCATGGACACGTTCAGGGTAGTCGCGAACAGCGCCCACATCGCGATCAGCCAGAGCGGCACCAGGCCGCTGACCAGGACCCCGTGTGAAAAACTGTACAGGCCGGCGTTGAGCAGCATGCTGTCCCAGGTCGTTCCGAGCGCGGTGGTCGCCAGCACCAGCAGGATTTCGTCACTGACCCGGCGCGCACGCACCAGGTGCACTGCGATGATCGCCGCGACCACGGCAACGCCCAGCCAGTGGTAATCGCTGCTGGCGCCGGCCAGCACACTGCTGAACCAGCCGATCTGAAACAGGATGAAATTCTGCGCCATCAGCAACATTTCCGCTTACCCGGCCCGGTCCTGCTTGCTGAACAGGTAGTGGCTGACGAACCACTCGTTGCCGTTCCGGTAGCCGAACAGCTCGGCGACCGCCAGGAAGAACATGCGCCAGCGCATGAACCAGATCTTTGCGAAATCCCGACCGTAGGTCTCTTCCAGCACCGGCCACAACCTGGCCTGGTTGCTGTCCAGGTTCTGCAGCCACGCCTCCGCCGTCTTCTGGTAGTGGCTGCCGCTCCAGTGCCAGCGCTGTTCGATCCTGAGCCTGTCCTGGAAAAACAGCGGCAGATCATCGCTCGGCATCATGCCGCCCGAAAAAAAGTAACGGCTCATCCAGTCCGAAGCATCCCGGTTCTCGAACAGGTACGGGACACTCCTGTGTACAAAGATGTGCATGAAGAAACGCCCCCCGGGCAGCAGCCAGGAATCTATGCGCCGGAAAAGTTCACGGTGGTTGCGCATGTGCTCGAACATTTCAACCGACACGACGCGGTCGAACCGCTTTTCCGTATCGAACTCGTTCATGTCCGCCGTGATGATCCCGACGTTGTGCAGCCCGAACCTGGCAGCCGTGTCGCGGATGTATTCGCCCTGTGACCGGGAGTTCGATACCGCGGTGATCCTGCTGCGCGGATAGCGACTGGCAATCCACAGCGTCAGCGATCCCCAGCCGCAGCCCAGTTCCAGAATGTCCATGCCGTCCTCGATGCCGGCATGCTCGCAGGTAGCCCTGAGCGCGGCCTGCTCGGCCTCCATCAGGTCGTCGGTGCCGTCGGGCCAGTAACAGCAGCTGTACTTGCGCAGCGGTCCGAGCACATGACCGTAGAATTCCTGGGGCACCTCGTAGTGCTGCTCGTTGGCAAGCTGCGGGAGCAGCGCAATGTCCGCGCTGTCCATATGCTCGATGAAGTCTTGCTGCTGCAGCGCGGTTGCTTCGATATCGTCTGCATGGACCTCTTCGAGGCGCTGCTGCAGCAACTTGCGGATACCGTGCCTCACCAGGCCGTCGGGCAGGTAACCTGATTCGGTGAGCTCTACTGCAAGGTTCGTTTTCATGTCCGGTTTTTCTCCGTTTGCTGGTTCGTATTCCTGAGCCTGGCGGCAATCTTGTACAGGCTTGCATCCAGGTCCTGCCCCAGCGGGTAGGCACCCGCCCGCGCGATGTGACCGGGACAAGTCACCGAGACTTCACCACCGACAAACACCGGCATCTGCAGGGAGCCGGCAAGCAGACTGATGTCTTCATACAGCTTTTCGCATTGCAACGATGCCGAGCCGGCCAGCACGATGCCCTGGCTGTCGGTCATCTCGGCGACATGCTTCATTTCCGCAACAGGGAGGTCGGTACCCAGCAATACGACCTGGTAGCCCTTGCCCAGCGCCAGCAGTGCAAACAGCAGGATCCCGAACTCGTGGTGCTCTTTGGGCAGGCAGGCCGCGATCAGCCTGGGGCCGGTATTTTTCATGTTCTGGTGGTGGAAACGCGCGCCGAGCTTGTTCCTGAGGTACACGCTGTAGAAGTGCTCTTCCGCGATGCTGCCGCCCTGCTCTTGCCAGCGCGATCCGAGTTCCTCGAGCAGTGGCATGATCAGCCGTGTCGTGACGATGTCGACCGGGTACAGCGCCATCGCATCGTTGTATACCGTGTCGAGGTGGTGGTCGTCGAAACGCGTTATCGCCTCCATCATGCGCTGCTGGTACTGTGACCATACATCGCCGTCGTCCACTACCGGGCCGGTGTCGTTCAGCGTGTCCCGTGCAACCTGGCCGATGCTCGCGCCTGTCGCCAGTCGATCGAGTATCAGCCGGATCAGCCGGATGTCGTCACGGCTGTACAGCCTGTGGCCCCTCGGCGTGCGCTGCGGCCTGATCAGGCCGTAACGCCGTTCCCAGGCGCGCAGGGTCACCGAATTCACACCGGTCAGCTCGGACACGGTCCTGATCGGGAAGCCCTGGTGATCTGTTGCCTGCATGGCCCGATAAGCCCTCAATACCATGTACAATAATTGTACATTTTATTTATCATATGTACAGCTTATCGGTAAAAATTTTATATTAATTAGTTTATTCAGTTACTTATACATTTTTTTAAATCGAGTTTTTGTACAAGTTTAGCAATTTCGGGGGCAGTATGCCGGTCTGTCTGTGTCTGCCTGCCCCCCCGCCCCTGCCCCCAGCCACGGTTCCTCTCCTTTCCTGTGACGAGCAGCACCTGCTCGCAGCGCTGCGGCATGCGGAGTTGAAACCGGTCAGGGCGCAGCCATGCAAATTGCCGCAGGGCCGGCGCTGGCCCGGTGCCGGCGCACACCTCGCCGGCAGCGGTGCGCTGCTCATCAGGATCGTGCCAATGCCCGAGCGGGTGGATGACCGGGCCTGGTACCTGGCGCCAAAGCCACTGCTTCAACTGCGGCTCTCACCGGCTACCTGCCTGACAGGATCCCCAAACCGGCACTGACCCTCCCCGAACAGGCTAGTCGTCTAGCACTGTCGAGGTATATGAATCATGTTCCCCGGCCATATAAATAGTCACATTCCTATAAACCAGGACAGCCCCATGCAGACGCAGAGCACGGTCTTGCCGGTACTGACGGCAAAACAGAAAGCACTTGAAGTACATCCCGTGTTCGGCGCCATCCGGGATATCGAAAGCCTCAGGCTGTTCATGTCGTGGCATGTATTTGCCGTGTGGGACTTTATGTGTCTTGTGAAGCGGCTGCAGCGGGAACTGACATCGACACAAGATGTGTGGTTGCCGCCGGAGTCAGCACTCGCGTCACGCCTGATCAATGAAATCGTGCTGGCCGAAGAAAGCGATGAAATGCCGGACGGCAGTTACAAGAGTCACTTTGAACTGTACCTGCTGGCGATGCGTGAGGTCGGTGCAGACACCGGAGCAATCGAACAATTCATTGCCCTGTTGCGGCAGGGGGAAACCGTGGAAAGCGCCCTGGACCGGGTTCCTGCCGGTTACCCGATAAGGCAATTCGTGAGCAACACCATGCGCATGGTCACTGAAGGCAATGTCTACCAGGTGCTGGGCAGCTTTTTCTTCGGTCGCGAGCATGTCATTCCGGAGATGTTCAGGAGCCTGCTCGAAAACTGGAGCATGGACGAAAGCGACGCCCCGATGTTCGTCTACTACCTGAATCGACACATCGAGCTGGACGGCGACGACCACGGCCCGGCGGCCGCGAGGATCATCGACGACCTGGCGCGGGAAAACGGACAAGCGCTGCAACAGCTTGAGCTCTCTGCCGCAGAGGCCATCGATGCACGGATCAGGTTATGGGACAGCCTGCTTGAAGCCATGACGCCCGAGCAACCTGCTGAACAACGCAAGACTGCCACCTGAAAGCCGGCGCAAACCACCATGACGGCTGCGGGCCGGCCCCGGGTAGCGGCTTCAGTTGTTCGATCCGGACACCCTCCCCGCTGCGCTCATGGCGATGCAAAAGATTGGTATTTGCCATGTGCTTGCCTGCATAATACCCGGCATGGACTTCCACCGGGTCTTGCCGCAAGTTCCGCACCAGCCCTGGCATACAGCTCCGTGCCGGTCACCATGAATGAGTCCCTGCAGGAATCCATCGATCGCCAGCGCAGCATCCTGAAAGACTGGCTGTCTGCCCCGCTGATCCGCATCGCGGAAGACTGCCGACAGCTGTGGCCGGACCGGCAGGCCCTCGAGGCGCGCCTGCTGGAGGGGCTGGCCGAACTGCCCTACTGCAAGTACCTGTACCTGCTCGATGAGCGGGCGCACCAGATCACCGCGAACGCTTCCCGCACCGGCCTGCTGGCAGACCACTACGGCCGTGACCGCAGCGAACGTCCCTATCTCGCCATGGCGCTCGCCGGCGCACCGTTCTCGCTCTCCGATGCCTACATCAGCCGCAATGCCCGGCGTCCCTCGCTGACGGCCGTGCAGATGATCCGGACCGACGACGGCCGCCTGCTAGGCTACCTCGGGGCGGACTTCGACCTGCGCGAACTGCCCGCCACGCAGGCACTCAGCACGCAACCGGGCCAGTGGATGCAACTCAAGGGCGACCCCGCCATCCGTTCCGGCCTGTTCCACCAGGCACGCGCGACCAGCCCGATGGATGAACGCATCGACCTGGTACTGGACCTGCTCAGGGAGCTGATCACGGTCAACGGCATCTTCCACGCCAAGCTGCACTTCTCGAGTTCGCGCGCCACCCTGTGGTCGATGGAAGACCCGTTTCGTTTCCGCATCCACGGCATCGAGGAACTCAGCAACCCCGACCTCTGCCTGGTCTACCCCCGGAGAGACTATCCGGACGATGCCGAGATTCCGCAGGATGCGGTCGCGCGGATACTGCACTGTTTCCGCGACCTCAGGTTCATGGACGAAACCCTGTACCTGCGCTCGGGATCGCTCAACATCTTCAACGGCATCGTCGGGCTGACCTTCTCGTGCGACGGGTCCCATTACATGCCCTGGGATGAATTCCTCGACAAGAGCCTGGGATTCTGGATCGGCAGCTCCGAAGCGGAAGGCGTCTGCTGAGGCCGGGCCGGCAGTTCGAGCCGGCGCGCAAACCGGGGGCTGACCCCGGTTTTTCACGGGATCAGCCTACTTGAGCAGCAGCTGTATATGGAACGTGGTGCCCACATCGATATCCGAGGTCACCGCCATATAGCCCTGGTGCTGCTCGGTAATGATAAAGTACGCAAATGACAGCCGCTTGGCTGCATCGTAGTCAACGTCCGGCGAATCTTTCGTGACGAACGGCTCGAACAGGTGCATCTGTTCCTCGTCCGACAGGCCAACCCCGTTGTGCTGGATCCTTATCCAGAAACTGTCATAACTCACATTCATCTGGATCCTGATGACCGGCTGGCGAGCGGGTTCATTCGCGCGCCCCAGCGCGTCATAGGCATGGCGAAACAGGCTGAGCAACGCCTGCTGAAGCTCGGTCACGTAACAGGGGATCATCGGCAGATCCTTTTCATAGCTTGTTTCGATCTGTATGTCCCTGAAACTGAGTCCGGACGGGGCTGACAACACGTCGCCGGCCAGTTCCAGGGTATGCTCCATCAGGTCGACCATGTTGGTCCGCTGTATCCTGTCACTGCGCCCGCGCGCGAAATCCTGCAGGTTCTGGACAATGGATGCCACTTTTTCGCCTTTCTCGTAGGCGTGCGACAACAGCTGATTCAGTTGTTCGGACGCGCCGCTGCTGCCGGCTTCATGCATGGACTGGCTGCTGTCGGACAGCATGCCCTGGAAAGATCTCAGGTCGAACAGGATCGACTGGATCGGCGTATTGATGTCATGGGCCATCGACGATGCCAGCTCACCCATGGACAGGATCTTGTCATTCTGGATCAGCATGTTCTCGGCGAGGATCTTCTTGGTCACGTCGTCAACCAGGATCACCACACCCGTCTCGTCCTGGTCCTGCAGCGGATAGATGCTGATATCGAAACAGTACTGGCCGCGCTGACTGTGCTTGATGGTGATCGTTTCATTGTTTTTCAGCGCCTCGGCAACCTGGTCGGGGGACACGGTGATGACCGGATAGGCGTCCCACAGGTTTTTTCCCAGTACGTCTTCCGCCTTCATACCGGTGATGTCTTCAGCCCGCCTGTTCCATTGCGTGATGTTACCGGCCTCGTCCAGGCCAACCAGCATCAGCGGCATGGATACCAGGATATCCTTGATATAACCCTCGGATGCACGCAGCCTGGACGTTGTTGCCAGGTGCTTTTCGATTTCCTCTTTCAGCAGGCTGTTGGATTCCTTCAACAGGCGGTTGGACTCGTCCAGCGTGGCGGTGCGTTCCTGCACGCGCAACTCGAGTACGTTGCGGATCTCGTTCAGCTCGCGGTTCGATTTATGGACTTTTCGCCGCGTCAGGAACAGGTTGACCACCGCGATCGTCAGCAGCAGGATCAGGGTGCCGCCGGACCAGTTGGCGACATGCTGCCAGTTCGTCGAGCCATCCGGATACTTGAACTGCATCCTGATGGCTGCAAACAGAGGCTGGCTTTGCAGGAATAGCAATACAAAAAAAAGCTGTCTCGTCATGTTCGGCAACGGCATTGATGACCCGATACGTATCTGGAGATTATATACGCAGCCCGTGCGCATCGGTCATGGACCCAAAGCGGTCTTGCCCGGCAGGCGCCGGGCCGCACATCCTCCCGGCCGGCCGCCGGGCCGGATACCGAAAACCCGGGCAACGCGCTGCCCGGGATGCGCGGCAGTACCCGGGTTGTCTGGTTTCGACCCCACATAGCCACCCGTGCCGACCCGGGATGGCCCGCTGGCACGGGATCCCGGGCGCCTGCAACAGGCTGGCAGACAGGTGCGGAAGCAGCGGCGGCCCCACACCTTATGGGCAAACAAGTCACTGTTTTAAATTGTTTTAATTGTAAGTCTGGCGGTTCGGACCGACCCCGGGGAGCCGTTTTCGACCAGGCTGCATGAACAACAGGCACGCACCAGCGGGAGGCGGCACCCTGATGCCGGAACGGTAACGGGACAGGGAAACAGAAATAAGAAACACACACCCTGCAATAGGGGGCAACAGGGTGTGTGTGTGGCTCAGGAGGAGTAATTTATGATTCTGAACCACTTGCACATAACTTAATGAAGCAACCCATACCTGCCTATTGTCCTTTGGTACAACCCGGGCCGTGCTCTGGCCGCGCATTTTATTCAGCGCCTTGCTGCGTCAGCGTCAGCCCCGGTGCAGCCACAATCGC
>JABAHR010003545.1_pt2 | contig 12978 bp, 10 predicted proteins | sample 7062101 | NCBI WGS metagenome assembly JABAHR01 (sample SAMN14534553, study PRJNA622989) | marine sediment metagenome | biome: marine biome [ENVO:00000428]; feature: marine pelagic biome [ENVO:01000023]; material: deep marine sediment [ENVO:00002113] | place: India: Gulf of Kutch | collected... | reverse complement strand
CGTGGCCAGCAGCGCGGCGATCCAGATCACCCCGGGCGCAATGCTGGCCAGCAGTTGCGGGCTGGGGCCGACACCCAGCGGGAACAGGCTCACCACGACCAGCAGAAAGATCAGCGGCTGCAGCATCTCCGAACGGCGCCGGAAAGCCAGCAGCAGGTCGCGCCGGACCAGCGCGGCCAGTGCCCTGGATGCGCCCGGCCGGCTCACGAGACACCCGCCCCGGAGATCAGTTCGCATTCCTGCATCTCGAACCCCTGCGGGCGCAGGCTGCCGTGGGTGGTCAGCGCGCAGGCGCCGTCGCGTTCCACGTGCCTGCGCAGCATGTCGTCCATCATCGCCATGCCCTGCCGGTCCAGGTTCGCATAGGGCTCGTCCAGCAGCCACAGCCGGGCGTCGGACAGGAGCAGCCTCGCGAGGGCGCAACGTTTGCGCTGTCCCGCGGACAGCGTGCGCGCCGGTTGCCGCGCCACGCGGCGCAGGCCGACCCGGTCAACGATCTTCGCCGTGGGCTCGCCGCCGGTACCGATGAACTGGCGCATGAACTCGATGTTCTCGGTCACGCTCAGGTCGTCCTTGACCGCCAGCAGGTGGCCCACGTAAAGCATGTCTTCGACGTCGTACCCGATGCTGCCCTGGCTGGGCGCCAGGACGCCCGCCAGCAGGCGGATCAGCGTGGTCTTTCCGCAGCCGTTGTCGCCCGTGATCAGCAGCAGCTTCCCCGGCTCCAGCCTGAAGCTGACGGGCAGGAAAACCGGCGCGAAATAGCGTTCGAGTGTGAGGTCAGCGACTGAAAGCATGCATCAAAAATGAATGAATTATGGCTAATGCTACGTTGTGCCTTTAACCAGGTCCACACCATGAGTTTTTTCCGGGGCTGGACGGTCCGGGCGGCTAATTTTCAGTGCGAATTCTGGCATGTATTTGATGCGTCGGTAATCCGTGTTTCCACGTATCGCAGAGCGAAAGATTTTACCTTAGATACAGGTCCTCGAAGGCAGTTCCCGGCCAATGCTGGTAGATTAGCGCCCTCTGATCTTCGCGGCGGTCGAGGCCGGCCGGGAGGGATTGCTGAAAGGAGCCATGGCGCATGAGCCAATTCGACTTTGACCTCTTCGTGATCGGTGCCGGTTCGGGCGGCGTTCGCGCGGCGCGCGTCGCCGCGGGCCACGGTGCGCGCGTGGCCATCTGCGAGGAAAGCCGGGTCGGCGGGACCTGCGTGATCCGCGGATGCGTGCCGAAGAAACTGCTGTCCTACGCCGCGCACTTCGGGGAGGATTTCGAGGACGCCGAGGGCTTCGGCTGGACGGTCCGTGAAGCCGAATTCAGCTGGCCGCGCCTGATCGAGGCCAAGGACCGCGAAATCGACCGGCTCAACGCCGTTTACCTGGGACTGCTGGAGCAATCCGGCGTCCAGTTGTTAGAGGAACGCGGCAGGTTGGCCGGTTCACATGAGGTTCAGCTGGGTACGGATACCATCAGCGCGGAACGGATCCTGATCGCCACCGGGAGCCGGCCCTGGGTGCCGGAATTCGAGGGTCGGGAACACGTGATCACCTCGGACGAGGCCTTCCACCTGGAGGACCTGCCGGGCCGCGTGGTCCTCGTGGGCGGCGGATACATCGCCTGCGAGTTTGCCGGGATCTTCAACGGCCTGGGCGCGGAGGTGCACCAGGTGTATCGGGGTGACGCGGTGCTGAGGGGATTCGATCCGGATATCCGGGCGGTGCTGGGACGGGAAATGGCCAAAAAGGGCATCAACATACATTTCGAACGCAGGGTGGAAGCGGTACGCGAGTCCGGGGGCGCCTGCACCGTGCGCCTGGACGACGGCAGCGAACTGGCGGCGGATTGCGTCATGTACGCCACGGGAAGGGTGCCCAACTCCAGGGGCCTCGGACTGCTGGAGGCGGGCGTAGAGGTGCGCGCCAATGGCAGCGTTTCCGTCGACGAGTACTCGGCGACCAGCGTGCCGCACATCTTCGCGGTGGGCGATATCACCAACCGTGCCAACCTGACGCCGGTGGCCATCCACGAGGGCCACGCCTTTGCCGACACGGTGTTCGGCGACCGGCCGCGACCGGTGGACCACGAGTTCATCCCCTCGGCGGTATTCAGCCAGCCGCAGGTGGGCACGGTCGGCTTCGACGAGGAGGCCGCGCGCCACCACTACGGCGAAGTGGACATCTATCGCTCGGAGTTCAGGCCGATGAAGCACACGCTCAGCGGCCGCGACGAGAAAACCATGATGAAGCTGGTCGTGGAACGGAAAGGCGGGCGCGTAGTCGGATTACATGTCGTCGGCCACGACGCCCCGGAAATTGTCCAGGGCTTCGCCGTGGCAGTAAAATCAGGGCTCAGCAAGGAGCGGTTTGACGCCACCATCGGGATTCACCCGACTGCCGCCGAAGAGCTGGTGACCATGCGGACCCCGATCCGGGGATGACAGGAACTGGTATGAAGAAAGGATTGGCCGGTTGTTTACTGGTTTTGGCCTGCGCGGTGATCGCGCAGGGAGCGCTCGCACGGGACGACGCGGCACGGGCGGACGGCGGCGCGCAGCGCTACATCGTGGTGTTCGACAAGGCGCCGCTGGCCGAGTGGCACGCCCGTAACCGGGAACTTTCGCGCAATGACCTGGCGGCCGCCGATACCAAAGCCGGGCGGGGTGAAACGCTGCGCGAGAAACTGGACGTCAACGCCCCGGGACCGCGCGCCTACCTCGAGGAACTGGATGGGGATTTCGATGCGTTCCAGGCCCGGGTCCGGTCCGCGATCGGCCGCACCTTGCAGCCCGTGCACCGCTACCGCAGCGCGGTCAATGGTTTCTCGGTGACCCTGACCGCCGAGGAGGCGCGGCGCCTGTCGAGCATGGCCGGCGTGAAACGGGTCGAGCCGGACGACGTGAGCCGGATCCGGACCGACGCCGGGCCGCAATGGATCGGCGCCGAAGCCATCTGGGACGGAACTTATGGGGGGTCCGCCCGGGGTGGCGAGGGTGTCGTCATCGGCGTGATAGATTCCGGCATCAACGCCGAGCACCCGTCATTCGCGGATCCGGGCGGCAGCGGCTGGGATCACGTCAATCCCTATGGCGAGCAGCTGGGTCTGTGTTCGGAACCGGAAGTGGCCTGCAACGACAAGCTGGTGGGCGTTTACGAGTTCGTCGTTGACGATGAGAACACGGAGGTGGTCGAGGAGCCCAACCAGGGGCTCGACAATGACGGACACGGCAGCCACGTGGCCTCCACCGCTGCGGGCAACCCGCTCAGCCTGAGCTTCTCATTCGGCCCCACGAACATTTCGGGCGTGGCGCCGAACGCGAATATCGTGTCCTACCGGGTCTGTTATATCGGGGACCCGGACGACTTCAGCGATGACGGTTGCCAGAACTCGGCCATTCTTGCCGCGATCGAACAGGCCATTGCCGACGGGGTCGACGTGATCAATTACTCGATCGGCACCGACGAATTTGCGCCGTGGTTCATTGGCACAGTACCCCAGGCGTTCCTGAACGCGCGTGCCGCCGGGATCTTCGCCGCCACCTCGGCCGGCAACATGGGCCCGGCCGCCGGCTCCATGGGCTCGCCGGCCAATGCGCCGTGGATCTCGGGCGTGGGCTTCGCCTCGCACAACCGCCTGATCGGCACCCGGTTGGCGGACCTCGCGGGCGGTGACACCGCGCCGCCGGGCGACCTGGTGGGCGCGAGCGAAGTCGGCGGCTCCGGCGTGCACGACATCGTCTACGCCGGGGATTTCGGCAACGCCCTGTGCGGCGAAGGAGAGCCCGAACTGGCACCGACCTGTGGTTCCAGTACCGGCGCCACCAATCCGTTCCCGCCCGGCACCTTCGACGGCAAGATCGTGGTCTGCGACCGCGGCGACTACGGCCGGATCGAAAAAGGCAAGAACGTGCAGGATGCCGGCGCCGTGGGCTACATCCTGGCGAACACCCAGTCGGGGAACCTGCAAAACGTGGTCAGCGACGGGCATTGCCTGCCGGCGTCGCACCTGGGCGCCGATGACGGCGACCGCCTGCGGGCCTGGCTGGCCAGCGGCAGCGGGCACCGTGGCCGCATCAGCAGCGCGGGGCGTCAGTTGATCGACAGCGCAGGCGACGTGATCGGCTTCACCAGTTCACGGGGACCCGCCGCGCCGCCGGTGGAGGATGTGCTCAAGCCCAACCTGATCGCGCCGGGCATGGACATTCTCGCCGCCTTGAGCGGCGGCTCGAACAGCTACGGCTTCGCGTCCGGCACTTCCATGGCCTCGCCGCACGTCGCGGGCGCTGCCGCCCTGCTGCTTTCTGCCGAGAGCGACTGGACCCCGTCCATGCTGCACTCGGTGCTGGAGACCACGACCACCGCCAAACAGGCGAGGGACGGGGGATCCCCCGCAACGCCGTTTGAACGCGGCGCCGGTCGCCCGCAACTCGGCGAGGCGGTCAACGCGGGCCTGTTCCTGGACGAAACGGATATCGATTTCCGCGCCGCCAATCCCGACATCGGCGGCGATCCGGGAAACCTGAACCTGCCCGGACTGGTGGATTCGAACTGCATGGAGTCCTGCAGCTTTACCCGCACCGTCAGAGCCATCGTGGGCGGGCGGGGCTGGGCGGCGACCGGCGAAGGATTTCCCGAAGGGGTCGAGGTCACCGTGACACCTTCGGAATTCATCCTGGTGGACGGAATTCCCAGGACACTGAACATCGAGATCGACCATTCGGCCACGGGCAAGGTGGGCGAATGGATCTACGGCGACATCGTACTGCGCGCCGGCGGCCTGCCGGACCAGAAACTGACCGCGGCGGTCTTCGCCAGCGGCGGCGAACTGCCGGCCGAGTGGAACATCGTCAGCGACCTTGACGCGGGCTGGCGGGAATTCACCCTGTCCGGCCTGACCCGCCTGCCGGACGCGACCCTGACCGCCGGCGGCCTGGTGCGGCCGCTGGTCACCGCCGAATCCCTGCCGCAGGACCCGACCCGCGACGAAGCGTATGACGGCAGCGACGGCACCTATATCGTTTTGCACGAGGTGCCGGAAGGCGCCCTCTGGCTGCATGCCGAGACCCTGGCATCCACCGCGCCCGACATCGACCTGTTCGTGGGCCGGGACACCAACGGTGACGGCCTGCCTCAGGAAACAGAGGAGATCTGCAGCAGCACGACGCCTCAGGACCTCGAACTCTGCGACATATTCAGCCCGACGCCAGGCACGTGGTGGATCCTGGTGCAGAACTGGGCGGGCAGCGCCAGCCCCGCCGACGAGGCGACGCTTGTATCGGCCGTGGTGCCCGGCGACGGCAGCCCCGGCCTGTCCGCCACTACCCGCGGAATCATTGAGAGCGGCGAGTCATTCCCGGTCCGCGTGGCCTGGTGGGACGTCGACGCGGCCCCGGGACAGGAATACCTCGGCGCGGTCGGCGTGGGCACCGACCGCGATCAGCCGGACAACATCGGCGTGATCCCGGTGCGGTTCACGCGCACCGGTATCTCGGAGCCGCGCACGCTGCCGCTGATGGACGGGATCCAGCGCCGGCTGGCGCTGCCTGCCGGCGGCGAGCACGACAGGGTGTTCATCGACATCCCGCCCGGCGCAGAAAGCCTGACCGTCAGTGCCGAGGGCCTGGATGCCGGGCAGAACAATGGCCTGCGGATCGACCTGGTGCGCCAGGATTTCGGCGCAGCGCTGGCCAACGCGCCGTTCGCCGTGGATGCGCCGGAAATCACCCCGACCGAGACTGCCATCGGTGTCGGCGGTAACGGGCCCGTCGCCGCGGTGTCCGGCGCGTTGTTGCAACCGGGGCGCTGGTACGCGGTGCTGAGCAATCCCGACGTCACGCCCGTCTCGGTTGCCGTCCAGGCTGATGTCACGTTCACCGGCACACCCGTGGCGATGCACGGTGGCCTCTGGCAGCCGCAGGCCGGACCGCGGGCGGCGATCAACCAGGGTTACGAGTACACACGGGGTGGCTCGATGCGCGCCGTCATCTGGTACACCTACGACGAGCTGAACCGCCCGGTCTGGTACCTGGCCGCTGCTCCCGATGTGGATGGGAACATCTGGGTGGGCGACCTGTTGCGCTACACCAACGACGGCACCAAGCAGCATTTCTTCAAGGTTGGACGCGTGGCCATCACCATGCTGGATCGCGAGGACCAGTTGTTCACGTTCACGCTGTTCGGTGAGTCGGGCACCGATCGCATGATGCCGAGTTCGCCGATCGCCTGCCCCGAGATCGGTGGCGGCCCCAAGAGCTATTTCGGCCTGTGGTACAACGGCGTGGACGGGCTTGGTGGAGCCAGCGTGCTCATCAACGGATCCTCGCAGGCGTTCATCCACTACCTGTTCGGCGCAGATGGTTCGCCGTTCTGGCTGCTGGCTGCCAACGTGGGCAACCAGTCGCCTTTCGCCACCGAAATCGAACTGCTGCAGTTCACGGGTTTCTGCGCCGTGTGCGAACAGGGTGTGGTGACCTTTGAATCTGCCGGCCTGATGACACGTACCTTCAGTAGCGAAACTGCCGGGAACTGGACCCTTGACTACCTGTTCAATCCGCCGCTGGCAGGTGACGTCAACCGTACCGAAGACATCTTCAAGATCACCGATACGCTGCCGTGTGAATAAGGCGGTCCCTTGAAGCGCTGGAAAGGATGAACCGGTTACGCGGACAACTCGCAGAACTGGTCGTGCTGCCGTTCCTCGCGCGCCTGCTGCCCTGGGCGCCGTTGTATCGCGTGGTCAGGTACCTGTCGCGGGTGCCCTGGCTCTACCGGGACGCCACCGACAAGGCGGAAGCCGCGGCCCGCGATACCGGCCTGTTCGAGCCGGACCGCATCTGGCGGCGGCATTACCGCATCAACCGCCTCGTTGACGGCATGGACATGGAGCTCAGCGCATCTCGCGGTGACCGGTGGATGGAGCGGAACCTGGATGTCAGCGGCGCCTGGCCGGACCGGGGCCTTTTTCTCGCCACCAGCTTCCACTGGGGCACCGGGATCTGGGCCCTGCGCCACGTGCGAAGGCATGCCGGGCCCATCTCCCTGGTACTGCGGCCGGAAAGCGAGTGGGGCGGCAATTCGTCCGGCCCCATGCGACGGTACCTGAGGTCCTGCGAGCGCAAGCTCGAGGACGCCGGCGGAGCGCCGATCCTGTTCACCGGTCCGGGACTCACAGGCCGGCTGCACGAGGCCTTCGAAGCAGGACGAAACGTGCTGGCGCTGGTGGACGTACCCAAGGGCGCCAACAAGGACGGATTCGCGGTGGACTTTCTGGGCCAGCCCACGTACTTCGCCAGCGGCGTGGTCAACCTGGCCGTGCAGCGGGGCGTTCCCGTGGTGCCCTATTCCATCGGCCTGGACTTCGCCAGCGGAAGGCGCAGGCTGGAGATTCTGCCGGCGGTGCAGGCCGGTGACACGAGGGAGGTCATGCAGCAACTGGCGGCCTATTTTGACCGCGTGGTGCGGCGCCAGTCGGCCAGTTGGCATTTCTGGCCGTTCCACCGGGCTTTTCTCTCGCCCGATTTCCTCGCCTAAGCCTGGTGACCTATCCAACGCCCCGGATGAGGATCAGCTGGTCGCCTCGAGCACCCGCTCGGTAAATTCCCGGCAATCGCGAAAGCTGTTGTAAATCGGTACCGGGGTCACGCGTATCACATCCGGCTCCCTCCAGTCAGAGACGACCCCCGCGCGCAGCAGTCGCTTGAACAGCTTTCGCCCTGCGTCCCTGCCTCCATGAACCCTCAATGACAGCTGGCAGCCGCGGCGCTCGCTCTCCGCGGGTGTGAGTATCTCGAATACGCCGTCGAGGCGTTGTTGAACCAGGCTTTCCAGGTAGCCGGTCAGCTGCCGGGACTTGTTCCGCAACCGGTGCATGCCCGCGGCCTCGAAGGACTGCAGGGCGGCGCACAGCGGCGCCATGGCGAGAATGGGCGGATTGGAAAGCTGCCAGGCGTCCGCGCCCGGCGCCGGCTGGAAATCGGGCTTCATCAGGAACCGGGCTTCCGGATCGACCCCCCACCAGCCCTGCAACCTGGGAAGGTCGGCGCCGAGGTGGCGCTCGTGGACGAAGCATCCCGCCACGGCCCCCGGGCCGCCATTGAGATACTTGTACGAGCACCAGGCGGCGAAGTCAGCGCCGTCTTCGTGGAGTGCGAGGGGCACGTTGCCGATGGCATGGGCGAGGTCGAAGCCGGCCATCGCGCCGGCCGCGTGCGCCGCGCGGGTGATGCGCCGGATGTCGAAACGCTGCCCCGTGGCGTAATGGACGCCCGGCCACAGCACCAGTGCGATGCGGTCCCCCTCCCGCTCCAGGAAAGATTCGATCAGTGACTCGTCGATGATGCGGTCGGCCTCCCCGGCGCCCAGTTCCACGATACATTCGGAAGGATCGAGGCCATGGAGACGCACCTGTGATTCAACCGCGTAGCGGTCCGAGGGAAACGGCTGGCGCTCGATCAGCACCCGGTTTCGCCGGCCCTCGGGCCGGTAGAAGCTGACCATCATCAGGTGCAGGTTGACCGTCAGAGTGTTCATGGCCACCACTTCCGCGGGAAGCGCGCCGGTCAACTTCGCGAGGGGAGCTCTCAGCAGCTCGTGATACCGGGTCCACGGGCGCTCGCCGCGGAAATGCCCCTCCACTGCCAGTTCACGCCAGGAATCCAGTTCCTCCTGCACGAAACCGGCGACACACCGGGGCTGCAGGCCCAGGGAATTGCCGCAGAAGTACAGGACCGGGCCACCGTCTTCGCGTTGGGGAAATAGAAAATCCTCGCGAAAGCCGCGCAAGGAATCCTCCCGGTCCAGCAACTCCGGGTCGGGCAGGGCGTTCATCGGTCGGGGGTCATCCATTGCGGGAAGATTATAGGTGCATGGCAGGTGCATCGCACAGGCTGCCGGCGGAGCCGGCGCGCATGGGACGGTGACGGTCAACGCCCTATAATGTACCGCCTCGCCGGCGGACGCCGGAGATGACCGGCCGGCACCGCATGAAGCGCATGGATTTCCAATACGAACTGCCCGGGGACCTGATCGCCCAGCACCCGCTGGACGAACGCAGCGCCAGCCGCCTGCTGTGCCTGGACAGGCGTGGCGGAACAGTGGTTGACCGAATGTTCCGGGACCTGCCCGAACTGCTGGTCGAGGGTGATCTGCTGGTGTTCAACGACACCCGGGTCATTCCGGCCCGGCTGTACGGGTTCAAGGAGACCGGGGGCCGCGTCGAGATCCTGGTCGAACGCATGCTCGATGAACATCGCTGCATTGCCCAGTTGCGCGCCAGCAAATCACCCGGACCCGGGGTGGTCTTGAACCTGGAGGGCGGGGTGCGCCTGGTCGTGACCGGGCGCCGGGGCAGCTTCTTTGAACTGGAACTCCCGGAATCCGGCGAATCCGGATCGCTTTCCGGGGTCATCGCCGAGCACGGCCACATGCCCCTGCCGCCCTACATAAGGCGTGGCGATACGATGGCCGACCGTGAGCGCTACCAGACGGTCTACGCGCGCAAGCCGGGTGCGGTCGCCGCGCCGACGGCGGGTCTGCATTTCGATGATGCGTTACTCGCGACGCTGGCCGAACGCGGCGTGGCGAGCACCAGCGTGACCCTGCACGTGGGTGCGGGCACGTTTCAGCCCGTCCGGGCGGAGCGAATCGAGGATCACCGCATGCACGCCGAGTACCTCGTCGTGGGGCAGGAAACCAGCGATGCAGTAGCCGAGACTCGGCGTCGCGGCGGGCGCGTCGTCGCCGTGGGTACGACGGCCGTGCGCAGCCTCGAGACCGCAGCTGCCGGGGGCGATCTGGCGCCGTTTTCCGGGGACAGCCGCCTGTTCATCTACCCGGGCTATCGCTTCCGTGTCATCGACGCCATGATCACCAATTTCCACCTGCCCGAATCCACCCTGCTGATGCTGGTCAGCGCCTTCGCCGGCCGGGAAGAGACGCTGGCCGCCTATCGCCACGCGGTGCGGGCCCGGTATCGCTTCTTCAGCTATGGGGACGCCATGCTGATCGCCTGAGGGCGCCCCTGCGATTGCGGATGCAATATGGCCTGCGTGGTGTCAGAATACGCAGCCACCGCCGGCCGCCACCTGAGGGAAGCAGTACATGTCGGATATCCTCGAGCGCATCCACGCGCGCGAATGGTTCTACACCTTCGAACTGCCGGACGGCTCGCGCACGCGCACCTATCACCAGGGCGAACTGGACGCCATCCACGACACGCGCTGGCGGATGCTGGAATCCTGCCTGGACGAACGATTCGGTGGTGAGTACGAACCGCTTCGGGCGCTGGACCTGGCCTCCCACCAGGGGTATTTCTCGGTCCGCATTGCGCAACTGGGCTTCGGGGAGGTGCACGGCGTCGAGGCCAGGGGCAGCCACGTCGAGGACAGCAACCTGGTGGCCCAGGCCTACGGGCTGGACGCGCTGTCGTTCAGGCAGGGCGATATCCACGACCTCGACACGGTGGGCATGGGGCAGTTCGACCTGGTGGCGATGCTGGGGCTGCTCTACCACCTCGAAAACCCGGTCGGCGCCCTGCGCCTGTGCCGGGCGCTGTGCCGTAACCTCTGCATCATCGAAACGCAACTCGTGCCCGGCATATCCGGCTCGGTCGATTTCGGCAGCCACCGCTTCGTGAGGCCCCTGAAAGGCACCTTCGGGCTGATCGACGAGACCGGCGAAACCCACGGTCCGGAGGCCAGCGTGACCGGCATCTGCATGGTTCCCAGCCTCGATGCGCTGCTGTGGATACTGGACAAGGTGGGATTCCGCGAAACCCGGGTGCTCAATCCGCCCGAGGACGCCTACGAGCAACTGCAGTACGGCAAGCGCGTGATGGTCGCAGCCTTCGTCTGAGAGGGCACGGAGCGGGCACCGGGTTCAGCCATGACCATGAAATTCGAGCTGATCGGCAACAGCGGGGTGGGTCGCAGGGGCCGCCTGCAATTCGGGCGCGGCACGGTGGAGACGCCGGCCTTCATGCCGGTGGGCACCTACGGCACGGTCAAGGCCATGACGCCGGAGGAAGTGCGGGATACCGGCGCCGAGATCATCCTGGGCAACACCTTCCACCTGATGTTGCGCCCCGGTACGGACGTGATCGCCGCACACGGCAGCCTGCATTCCTTCATGGGCTGGGACGGCCCCATCCTGACCGACTCCGGCGGTTTCCAGGTCTGGAGCCTGGCGGACCTGCGCAAGATCACCGAGGAGGGCGTCACCTTCGCCTCGCCGGTCAACGGCGACCGGATTTTCCTGGGGCCCGAGGAGTCCATGGCCGTGCAGCGCGCGCTGGGCTCCGACATCGTCATGGCTTTCGACGAATGTACGCCATATCCCGCCACGCACGCCGAGGCGGCCGAGTCCATGGAATTGTCCATGCGCTGGGCCGGGCGCTGCCGGACCGCCCACGAGGGTAATCCGGCGGCGCTGTTCGGCATCGTCCAGGGCGGCATGTACGGCGACCTGCGCAAGGCGTCGGCAGAAGCGTTGACCGCGATTGGTTTCGACGGCTATGCCGTCGGCGGCCTGTCGGTGGGCGAGTCAGAAGACGAGCGTAACGAGGTCCTGGACCAGACCGTGCCGCACCTGCCCGGCGACCGGCCCCGTTACCTGATGGGGGTTGGCCGCCCGGAGGACATCGTGGCCGCCGTGCTTCGGGGCATCGACATGTTCGACTGCGTGCTGCCCACCCGCAACGCCCGCAACGGCTATTTATTTACCCGCCACGGAATCCTGAAAGTCCGCAATGCGCGTTTCCAGGATGACACCCGGCCGGTCGACCCCGAATGCGGCTGTTACACCTGCCGGAATTACTCGAGGGCATACCTGAAGCACCTGGACCGCTGCAACGAGATCCTGGGCGCCCGGCTGGCGACCATGCACAACCTGTGGTTCTACCAGGAACTGATGGGCTGGCTGAGGGAGGCCATCGAGGCCGAGGAACTGGAAGTCCGGGCCAGGGAAATCCTGGGCGGCCTCTCGCGGGGGCCGGAATAGGTATCGAACCCGCTCCGTCCGCGCCTGTCAGTGATCCGTTCTGCCGGGGGCCTTTTCCGGTTCCCAGTGCCGGTATTTCAGGTAGGCGCCTTCCTCGTCCCTGAATTCCGGGTGTTCGGTCAGCCGTTCCGCCAGCCATTGGAACCATTCGTGGATGGAAGGGCGCCTGAATTCTTCGCGCAGCATCTCGGCATGAGCGCCCAGCGCACACCAGGCGGCCTGGATGGTCCCGCCCATCAACTGCTGCACCAGCCTGAACGGGACGATACGTTGATAAACCATGAGACCCACGGCTTCCAGAGTCGTGCTGACCAGCATGGCTGCATCCTGCAGCTCCTGCGGCATGTCCTCTTCCCGGCACTGCTGGCACTCATGTTCGAGATCCATGACCAGCCGCAATGCCTTCGTGAACTCGGGACTCTGAAACGCGCGCATGATCTCCATCGAGGCCGTTTCCTGTCGTTGCTGGCGGTAGTGCCGGATTTCGAGAAGGCCGAATATCACGCCGATAACGACCAGCGATGCACCGAAAATTTCCGCCACGTTGGCCAGGGTTTGAAGTTCCATTTTTCTCTCCCGCCGCCTTCGGATGAACCGACGTTCAAATAATAGGCTCAACCATGCCCGATTTGCAGCATGGCGACCATCCCCGCGTCTTCATTCCACGGCCAGGATTTTCAGAATGCGCGGGCCATGCGTTCAGTTCTCAAGTTCGCGTCACCCGGGCCAGAAAACATCCCAGCGCGGCGTTGTGAAGGTGTAAATAAGCCACTGCGGGTTCCCGCAACATCGTGACGATCGTTTCCTGCAGGCTAACACCTTCCACGACATCCGCATTGATGATGATGTGACCCTCGTCGAAGGCCCTGACCGATATGAGCCGATTCAGGAAGAGTTCCGGCACCGTCCCGGCGCGGGGAAACGCCTGCTCCGCATTTTTGCGCACGTAGATTGCATGGGATGCCCGGAATGGCGACTCCGC
>JABAHR010001099.1_pt4 | contig 12997 bp, 14 predicted proteins | sample 7062101 | NCBI WGS metagenome assembly JABAHR01 (sample SAMN14534553, study PRJNA622989) | marine sediment metagenome | biome: marine biome [ENVO:00000428]; feature: marine pelagic biome [ENVO:01000023]; material: deep marine sediment [ENVO:00002113] | place: India: Gulf of Kutch | collected... | reverse complement strand
CATGTAGTGCATGATCCGCTCGCCATCGATGGAGAACCGGGACGTGCCATCGGGCATCAACCCCTGGCCCTGGGTTGCGCGGATCGCGGTGCAGAGGTTCGTCTTGCGCGACAAACACGAGGGGCACTCACGGCATTCCGGCGTGTACAGCGGGATGACGTGGTCGNNTGTGAATTCGTCGGTGTGGCAGATGCCGGTCGCCTTGACCTCGACGAGCACCTCGCCCTCTCTTGGTCCGTCGAGCTCGACCTCTCTGATCTCGAGCGGCTCGCCCGCCTTGAACGCCACAGCGGCACGCGTCTTCATCGCTTCCCTCCTCTGTTCGGTGCTCTCATCACACTTCACCGGCACGCCGCCGCCGGCAACCCGCTCACGGCGTCTCCCGGGAGTCATCGGCCGCGCTGCTCCANNCAACCTCAAGGGCTTGTAGCAGACTCCCGACGCGAGCACAAACCTCCGGCGGGGTTGTTGCGCCCGGGGCCCAGAGCTCGGGCGCCGCAAGAGAGCTTCCCTACAACCGCGGCCCCGCCTGATAGTAGGATCCTTCCTGGTGGCAACCCGACGCTCCGAGGGATTCATGAACGATCGTCCATCGGCATCCACGACAACGGCGGTTGCCGCCACGCTCGGCGCTGCCGTGCTCTGGGGGCTGTGGTGGTGGCCGTTGCGTTGGCTGGCGGCCAACGGCTTCGGTGATTTCGGCGCCACGGTGGCAATCTATGCCGCCGGAATTGCCGCGCTGCTGCCGCTGGTACCGTGGCGAAGCGCGCCCCTGCGGCGGGGCGGGGCGGCCGTGCTGTTCTCGGGCGTCGTTTTCGGCTTCGCGCTGGCGGCGTGGAACCTCGCGCTGCTCTGGGGCCTGGTGGCACGCGTCACCCTGCTCTTCTACCTCTCGCCGGTCTGGGCAGTGCTGTTGTCCTACCTGGTGCTCGGCAACCGTCCGGGCGGCATCCGCATGGCGGCCGCCTTTCTCGGCATTGCCGGCGCCGTGCTGCTGCTGGGAGACGGCTTTTCGAGCGCTCCCCGCGAAAGCACCGGTGAGGCCTTCGGCCGGGGCGATGCCATGGGCCTGCTCTCCGGACTGTTGTTCGCCGTGTCGATCACGGGTGCGCGCAAATTGCCCGGAGAGATCAACGGCCGCGCGCAGACCCTGATCGCCTTGTGTGTCGCGCTGGCGGTGTCGTGGGGGTTCGGCGCCGACGCGTTGCACGCCATCGACACGCCGTCGGCGCCGGCTGTGGGGGTTGCTCTGCTGGTCGGCGCTCTCGTGCTCGTGCCGGGAACCGTCATGATGCTCCACGGCGGCAACACGCTCGATCCCGGTCGGGTCACCCTGCTGCTGTTGCTGGAGGTGCCCGTTGCGATCGTCTCGGCCGCGGTTCTCGCCGGCGAAACCCTCGGCTCGCGCGAGCTCGCAGCGGGCGCGATGATCCTGATCGCCGCATTCCTGGAAGCACGCCCCACTCGCCCGGGCTGAGTCTTCGCCTTGCGCCCTGGACGTTGCGGCTGGCGGGACGTCGCCGGCCGTCCGCTGCTGACCCGGCATCAGGCATCGCCAAGGCATGCCGCCGCCCTCGAGGCAGCACCAAGCCAGCGCTCCCGTTCCGGGCGCCGGTGCCCGCGACGGGCACGCTGTCGCCGGGATCGAGGCCTGTAGTCGTGTCTTGACCGCTGCAGGTCGCCAACTTAGGCTGCCCGGCATCGTGCGGAAGCAATTCACCACCCCCGGACCCACTCCGGGCTGGGCGGCGGCGCGACTTTTCTGGCGCGAATGAGTGCACGGAGCCACACAGGTGAGCATCATGGGCGAGGGCATCGAATTTCTGGATCTCGGCACCGACGATCCGAACGTGATCGGCTTGAAGGCGACGGGCAAGGTGACCGCGGAGGCCATCGCGGCACTGGTCGAACGCCTCGAGAGCGTACGCTCGGCGGGACACAAGGCACGACTGTATGTGGACTTGCGCCACTACGAAGGCTCCGAACTGCCGGTGATCAAGGAAAAACTCGCGCACATGAGCACCTTTTGGAGGAGTATCGATCGCTGCGCTTATGTGGTCGACAGCACGTGGATGTCTACGGCGATCGGCCTGGTAGACGCGGTCACGCCGATGCACCTGCGAGCGTTTGACAGTGAACACGATGCGCAGGCGCGTTCGTGGATTCTTTCGACAGAATGAACTCGGGGCGGCTTCCATGGCTGTCCTGGGAGAGCCCACGCAGGTTTCCACGAAACGGGTGCCGCCAGCTGAACGTGCCGTGATCGCAAGCGGTTCGGTTTGCTGCACTTCAGGCCGGCAGGCATAATCCCCGCAGACAGAACACTGAACCGGGGCAATGGGCCGAAGCAAGGAGACGACACATGAGTGCAGCCGATCATCTTGGGAGATATGCGGAAGGATGGAGCAAAGGTGATGCGAGCATCATCCTGCAAGCACTTGCGGACGACTACGTTTTCGACGATCCCAATGCCGGAAAGATCACCAAAAGTGACTTGACAAACTATCTTGCCGGGATGAAGGAGGCTGTTCGATCCCTTCGGGACGGCAGCCTGCCCGAACCGTTTCTGCAGCTAACGGAAGTGGTAACCCGGGAGGATGACGGCGTGGTCACCGCGTGGTGTTGGTGGGAGGTTCCGGGCACCGAGCTGAGGGGCGGCGGGCTGATCAAGGTGGGCGCCGAAGGAGTGCACTCCGAAGTCATCACTTACTACACGAAGCTTCCGGAGTAGCTCTGACGCGGACCTCGAGGCGCCGCGCGCATGCGGCGGCGCCGCCTTGCGGGGTCTGCCGCTGAGCGCGATGCTGGGAAGGCACAGCCCGTTTCGAATCGACGGTTTCGCGCCGGAAGATCGTGTGTCAGTGCGGGCGGCCGAAGCGGCCGGGGGCACGGTCAAGAGCCCGACCGCCGAAGCACCCGATCGCTACGTCTACTATCCGGGCTCCGAGGCCTTGGCCGAGGACGAGATCAGGATCGTCGCCTGCGGAACCGGCATGCCGTCGGCACGGCACGGCCAGGCGGCGACATGCTTCCTCATCGAGGCCGGCAACGGCGACAAGCTCATCTTCGACATCGGAACTGGCTCCATGGCAATCATCGCGGCGTTGATGATTCCGTACCAGCATCTGGACAAGGTGTTCCTGAGCCACCTGCACACCGATCACATGGGCGACATCGACGCGCTGTGGGCCGGCGGCTGGACATCCGGGCGGCCCAACGCGCTCAGAGTGTAGGGTCCGAGCGGTGCCACTCCGGAGATGGGCACGAGCCATGCGATGGAGCACTTCCTCGAGTTCGTCAACTGGGATCGTGTCACGCGCAACTACAAGATTACGCCGACCCCCGGGAACATAGAGGTCACGGAGTTCGACTACCGCGGCAGAAACGAGGTCGTCTACGAGGAAAACGATGTTGTCATCCGCTCCTGGCCGGCCGTACACGCGGGCGATGGACCCGTAAGCTTTGCACTCGAGTTTGCGGGCATGAAGGTCGTGTTCGGTGGGGACACGGTGCCGAACAAATGGTTCCTGGAGTACGCCAAAGACGCCGACGTCGTCATCCACGAGGCGATGATGCTGCCCAGCCAGTATGTGGAGTTCTATTCGCAGCCGCCGCAGCTGGCCTGGCGGACGTGCTGCGAGTTTCACACCTCACCGCAGAGCTTCGGCAAGATCATGAGCGCGGTGACACCGCGCCATGCGATCGCTTACCACTTTTTCAATGAGGAAGGCACGCGCTACGGCGTCTACGAGGGGATCCGCGAAACCTACGACGGCCCGCTTTCGATGGCGACCGACATGATGGTCTGGAACGTTACCAAGGAAGCCATCATGGAACGCATGGCAGTCGCCACCGACGAGGCATGGTCCGTACCGGGCACCGCCATCCAGCCGCCGCCGCAGAAAGGTGCGGCCAACCCCATGACTGATTTCATTAGGGACGGAAAGTGGCGCGAAGGTTACGAAGCATCCGATCCAATGCTCGACTAGCACGCAAAGAAATACGGGCTCGAAGACGAGGACTGGCGAAAAGGCTACTGGGACAAGAACTAGAAAGGCGCGAGCCAAAGTGAGCCGTCGCCGCGCACGGCGGCTCACCCAAGACCGGAACACGGGAGGTGCCGATGTCGACACAACCCGCGCCTGCGGTGCAGACGCCTCCGCCTGCCCACAGGGACACCGCTCTCCCCAGATGGCGAACATGACCCGCCGCAGGCGCTACCCCTGAGCGAGACAGCCCAAGCAGCGCCTTTGCGGGCCTGCGTACGCCGACCGGAGGTTTGTTCGATTTTGACCGCGGGCACGCGCTACAGGCGGAGGTTCTCCAGCACGACTTGCGAGCGATTCACCTGTACCCGGTCGAGCGCCCGACCGCGGGCGGCTGGCCTTCGATATACTTCCGCCATCCCGAAATAGTTTTTCCGACGCATGTGAATTCTCCTCGAAAACGTTTTCTGTGGCTTGCCTTGCCGGTGGCGCTCTTGTGCCTTTGCCGGCCGCTCTACGCGGACTGGATCAATCTGACCGGGGCGGAGACCGCACCCAACATCGCCGAGATTTACGTGCTGGAGGACCGCGTCAAGGTAGCGCTCGAGGTGTACGTGGGGGATCTCGAGGTCTTCGCGGACCTCATCCCCGACGATTGGATCAGGGAGAAGACTGCCAAGCGGCCGCCGCCCAACGAGCGCATTGAGCGCTTCTCGCGACAGCGGTTGCAGCTCGTCACGGGCTCGGGCGAGAGACTGCGCGCACGCGTCGAGCTGGTCGAGCCCCGCACGCGTGTCGACCGTCAATCGCCCTTCGCCGGCATGATCAACCCGATGACCCGCCAGCGCGTGCCGGAGCCGCCCGCGGACAAGCGCGTGGTGTACGCCGAGCTGAGCTACCCGTTCGCTCAGCGACCGCAGCAGCTCACCATTATTCCGCCCTTGGACGACGAGGGCCGCCCGCAGGTCGCGATCGGCTTCATCGCCTACCACGAGTCCGTGCCGATCATCGACTTTCGCTATCTCGGCATGGCGGCCCGGCTCAACCTCGACTGGGACGACCCCTGGTACACCGGATTCGAGAACCCCAACCTCAAGCGCCATCACCAGTCGGCTCTGATGTCGTACCTGTACATCGAGCCCTATGAGGTGCGCCACGAGATCCTCACCCGTGTGAAGGACCTCGAAGCGTGGATGGATCTCGGCCTGCGCGGCGATACATACATCGAGCTCGACGAGCTCGAGCCTCTCAAGCGGCGCGTCGGCGAGTTCCTGCTGACGCGCAACCCGCTGCATGTCGACGGCAGCGCGCCCAAGCCGATTCTCGACCGCACCAGCTACGTCAGGGTCGGCCTGCGCGGCATCCAGCTCATCGAGAGACCGGAGCGGCTGCGGCAATCCACCGCCATCGTCGGCGTGATCTTGACCTACCTGACCGACGGCGTCCCCGACGAGGTAACGGTGGCTTGGAATCTGTTCACGGATCAACTGCAACGCATCCCCGCCACGGCCACCGACCCTGCGGGACCTTTTCCGAGCTACGTCACCCCCGACGACAATGTGCACAGGTGGCGCAACTTCCTGAAGAACTATCGGCTGCCCACGGTGGAGGAGATTTCGGTGGCCGGGTCCCTGGGCACGATCGATGTGCCCTGGGTCTCGCTGATCTGCGCCATCGCGCTGCTGCCGACGATCGTCTGGGCGGTGTGGCGCCGGCGGCGGGGCCACGCCGCCACCGTCCCGGCGATCGGGGCGGCCGCGCTGATCGCCCTCGGCGGCATCGCCTACCCGCTGTTCCAGCTGAGCGTCGCCCGCCCGGCGGCATTCGGCGGCGCCCTCGAGCCGCAACGCGCGCAGGAGCTCCTCCAGGTGCTGTTGAAGAACGTCTACCGCGCATTTGACTTCCGCGACGAGGAAGACGTTTACGACAAGCTGGCGATCAGTGTGAGCGGCGATCTGCTGGCGGACATCTACCTGCAAAATCGCCGCTCTTTCTCCATTGCGCAAGCCGGCGGCGCTCAGGCGAAGATCTCCGAGGTAGCCATCGAGACGGCGACGGCGCGCAAGCTCGGCGACCGGCCTCTCGCCTACTCGATCCGCGGCCGCTGGGCGGCACAGGGCACGGTGGGCCACTGGGGTCATGTGCACACGCGCCGCAACCGCTACGACGCCGTGCTGACGGTCGAGGCGCTCGGCGGCGTGTGGAAGATCACCGACCTCGAGGTGCTCGAGGAGCAGCGCGTCGAGCCGGGTGCGGCATCGGCCGCGACGCCCTCGCGCACGGAGGGCAGCGGCTCGTCATGATCGAGATCAAGTCCCTCGGCTTTCACTATCCCGGCGCCGAATTTTCACTGACCGTTCCCCGCTTTCGAATTGCCGCCCGCGAGAAGGTGGCCGTGATCGGGCCGAGCGGATCGGGCAAGACGACGTTGCTGAACCTGGTCGCCGGCATTCTGGTGCCGCAGCAGGGGCGCGTGTGCTCGGCCGGTGTCGAGGTGAGCCGGCTCAACGACAGGGCGCGGCGCGAGTTCCGCATCGCCAACGTCGGCTTCGTCTTCCAGGAATTCGAGCTGCTCGAGTATCTCGACGTCCTGGACAACATTCTGCACCCTTATCGGATCAGCCGGGCGCTCAGGCTCACCCCCGAGGTGCGCGACCGGGCCGCAGAGCTGGCGCGACGCCTCGGCATCGGCGACAAGCTGCGCCGCAGCGTCGGGCTGCTGTCGCAGGGTGAGCGGCAGCGGGTCTGCATCTGCCGCGCCCTGCTGCCGTGGCCGAAGCTCGTGCTGGCGGACGAGGCGACCGGCAACCTCGACCCGCGCAACAAGGACCACATCCTCGCACTGCTGTTCGACGCCGTCGACGACCACGACGCCACGCTGCTGGCGGTGACGCACGACCACGAGTTGCTGCCGCACTTCGACCGGGTCATCGACTTCGCCGATTTCCGCACCGAGGTGGTATGAGCGACAGCTTCTACCTCGCCTGGAAATACCTTGCCTACCACCGGGCACGCGCAGCCATCCTGATCGCCTGCGTGACGCTGCTTGCCGTGTTGCCGCTGACGCTCGAGGCGCTGCTCGCCCAGAGTGAGAAGCAGCTGCTCTCACGCTCGCAATCGACTCCGCTGCTGCTCGGCGCCCGGGGCAGCGCACTGGATCTCGTCATGAACGGGCTCTACTTTGACGACGAGGTGCCGCCGCTCATCTCCATGGCGGCGGTGGAGGAAGTCGAGGGCAGCGGCCTGGCAACGCCAATCCCCCTGTATGTGCGCTTCGAGGCCAGACGCTTCCCCATCGTCGGCACCACGCTCGAGTACTTCGACTTCCGCTCTCTCAGAGTCGTGCAGGGCCGGCGGCCGGCGCTCCTCGGCGAATGCGCGCTGGGCGCCGAGGCGGCGGCCCGTCTTGGCATCCCCGTCGGCGACAGCCTTCTGTCCTCGCCCGAGACGGTCTTCGACCTGGCCGGCGTCTATCCGCTCAAGATGCGCGTCGTCGGCATCCTCGAGCCCACCCACACGCCAGACGACCTGGCCGTGTTCGTCGACGTCAAGACCGCCTGGGTCGTCGAGGGCATCGGCCACGGCCACCAGGACGTGACCGGCACCCCCGACCCGAGCGTGATCATCGAGCGCACCGACGCCAACGTGGTGGCCAGCGCCAGGCTCGTCGAATACAACGAGATCACAGAGCAGAACATTGCGAGCTTTCACTTTCACGGCGCTGCCAACGAGTATCCCTTGAGCGGCGTGATCGCCATTCCGCACGACACCCGATCGGGCACGCTGCTGCGCGGCCGCTATCTCGACGGCGAAACCGACTACCAGCTGGTGGTCCCGGCGAGCGTCATCGACGGCCTGCTCGCCAACATCTTCCGCATCAAGAACGTGCTCGATGCGGTGATCGCCGTCGTAGGCACCGCGGCCGTGCTGGCATTGATCCTGGTGTTCGCGCTCTCACTGCGGCTGCGCCAGCGGGAGTTCCACACCGTGTTTCGACTTGGGGGCAGCCGCCTGACGGTGGTGCGGCTGCTCGCCGCCGAGATCACCATCGTCGTCGGCCTGGCCGGCATGCTGTGCGCCGCCGCTGTGATGGCGGTAGAAACTTACAGCGTCGCGCTGGTGCGCACGCTCTTCATCGGATGACGTTGCGACGGCGTCGGTTGGCTATACTGGCTCGCCTATGACGCCGAGCACCGTTTATCGACGCGGCAACGTCCGCCGACCCGCCTTCGATCGGTTCGCTCGCCCCCTCGAACGCAAGCCCGTGCCCCTGCTGCGCGCCACCGCGGCGGCCGCATGGCACCGTTATCGCGCCGGCGGCGGTCGGTGGGCCCGTCCGCTGGTGGGTGCATTGGCAGCGTTTCTCGTCTCGACGGCCGGCGCCGCCCCGCAGCGGATCGCCGTGCATGCGGTCAACTACCCGCTCGCCTACTTCGCCGAGCACATTGCCGGCGACTCCGCCGAGGTCACCTTCCCCGTGCCTGCAGGCGTGGATCCGGCCTTCTGGAGGCCCGACGCGGACGCCGTGGTGGCTTTTCAGCAGGCCGATCTAATACTCCTGAACGGCGCCGGTTACGCCAGGTGGCTCGACGCGGTCTCGCTGCCGCGACGCAAGCTCGTCAACACCTCGGCGGCGTTCCGCGATCGCTACCTGGACACGCAAACCGCGCTGACACACAGCCACGGGCTCGAGGGTGCGCACTCGCACGCACGTATCGCCTTCACCACGTGGCTGGATTTCGAGCAGGCGGCACAGCAGGCCCGCGCCGTGCGCGACGCCCTCATCGGCCTGCGCCCGGATCAGGAGGAAAGTTTCTCCGTGCGTTACCGGGCGCTGGAGCGGGATCTCGTCGAGCTCGATACCCGCCTGCGGGAGATAGCGGCCCGGGAGGCGGGTCGGCCGCTGCTCGCCTCGCACCCCGTCTACCCGTACCTGGCGCGACGCTACGGCTTCGACCTGAAGAGCGTGACGTGGGAGCCGGACGTCGTGCCCTCGCAAGACGAGTGGAAGTTCCTCGAGGCGCTGCTCGCGGACCATCCGGCGCAGTGGATGTTGTGGGAGGCCCGGCCTGTGGCGCAGACGGCGGCGCGCCTCGAGACGCTGGGCGTGCGAAGCGTGGTCTTCCACACCGGCGCGGGGCGCCCGGAGGGTCAGGACTTCCTCGAGGTGATGCGGCAGAACATCCAAGACCTCGCGGCCTCTCTGCAAGCGCATCGATAGCGTCCCGCGTTAGGCGAAATCGGAAGTCGCGTCCTGATCGCTTGCACCGATGCAGCGCGCGCGAGCATGCTAACATGCATAGCCCTTGACGATACCGAGGCGTGTGTGTGCTCTCCCTGCCCCACGTTGTCCGGTAAAAGCGCCTACGAGCGACGATGAGCGGACAGCTCGGCGTTGTCGAAGATCTCAGCTGCCTCTGGCCCGGCCCTTGCCAGTGCGGCGAAGGCCCGTTGTGGATTCCGGATCAGCAGGCGTTGTACTGGGTCGATATCGACGGCTGCAAGGCCCATCGCTACCGCTTGCAAGACGCGGCGATCGACAGCTGGGCTTTACCGGAAAAGACGGGATGGCTGCTGCCCCGTGAAGGCCGCGCCGATTTCGTGGCGGGCGGCCAATTCGGAGTTTACTTCGTCGACCTCGAAAGCGGCCGGCACGAACGCATTCTCGATCCAGAGCCGGACCTGCCGGGCAACCGTTTCAACGATGCCAAGGCCGACGCGCAGGGAAGGATCTGGGCCGGGACCATGGACGACCGCGAAGAAAAGGCCAGCGGCTGGCTGTATCGCATCGATCCGGATTTGAACTTCTCCAGATGGGACGGCCCCTACAGGGTCACCAACGGTCCCGCCATTACGCCGGACGGCAGAACGCTCTATCACGTGGACACTTTCGGTCCCTGCATCTATGCCTTCGACAAACACCCGGACGGCAGTCTCAGCAACCGCAGACTCTTCGCCGAGTTGAAGGAGGGCGAGGGCGTCGCGGACGGTCTGACCGTCGACGACCAGAACGGCGTGTGGCTGGCGCACTGGGGAGGGAGCCGGCTTACCCGCTTCTTTCCCGACGGCACCGTCGACGGCATCCTCCCCATGCCCGTGCCCCAGGTGACGAGCTGCGCATTCGGCGGCGCGGACAGGAACCTGCTGTTCATCACCACCGCGGCCCGCAATCTGGATCTCGAGGAGTTTCCTCTGGCGGGAGGGCTGTTCTGCGCCAAGACCACGGTGACGGGCCAGGCCTCGCCCTCGTTCAAGGGCTGATGCCAAGAACGGCCGGGGGGACGAAGGCCCTCGATGCCGAACGGGGGGGCCGGCGACCCGAGGCTCCCGCCGCCGGCCTAAGACTGCACTTCGCCTAGTCGATGATGTGGTAGACCGGCGCCTTCTCCAACGCCCACTCGCCGGACTGGCGGTCGTACTGGGACAAGGTGAAGCAGTGCCAGTCGTTGTCGTCCAGCTTGGGATGATCCCCCCGGTAGTAGTAGCCCGGCCAACGGGTTTCCGTGCGGAACAGTGTGTGGCGGGTTACGGACTCCGAGGCCAGCAGCCGGTGGTGAAGCTCCCAGGCGCGCTGCAGCTGGTGCAGGTCCTCGGCTCCGAGATAAGCGAGATCCTCCTTCAACATGCCCAGCAACTCGAGCCCACGCGTCAGCAGCGGCTCGTTGGTCATGTAATGGGCGCTGATGCCGCCCACGTACTCGTCCATGATCTTCTCGAGCCGTTGCAGGCCGTTGATGGGCAACAGGTAGCTTGGTGAAACCGTGCCGGCCACAATTTCGTTGCGGCCGACCCGATAGGTCTCCAGCGGTTTGAATATCTCCTGCTGGAGCTCTTCGTACTGCCTCTCGCTGACCCTCGGCTGCTCGTTGCGAAGGTCGTTGACGTAGTTGACCGCCGCCTTCGCGGCGATGCGGCCTTCCGTGAACGAGCCAGACGAGAACTTGTGTGCCGTACCTCCGATGGTGTCCCCGGCGCCGAACAGGCCGTCGATCGTCATCATCCGGTTGTAGCCCCACTGGTACTCGTCGGGAGCGTAGTCCGACGGCCCACTGGCCCACGCGCCTGAGCACGTCGCGTGGGAGCCCATGACGTACGGCTCCGACGTGGTCAGCTCGGGATTGATGTGCTTGGGATCGATGTTCTGCGATGCCCAAACGACGGCCTGCCCAATGGTCATGCCGAGGAAGTTCTCCCAGCCCACTGTCTCCTTGTGCGGGTCCTGGAAGGCTTCCTTCGTGACCATGCGGATCGGGCCCCTGCCGGCCTTCATCTCTTCGAGGAAGGCGTGGTTACGCAGGCAGGTCGGAACGGGATGGCGGTCGATGTAATCCCCGACCATCTCCTTGGTCTGGTCGTACCACTTGGATTCGTACTCTTCGCCGTAGGCGTTCTCGGTGTAGGTCTTCAAGTGCAGAAAGTACGCGCCGACCGGACCGTATCCGTCCTTGAAACGCGTCAGGACGATGCGGTTCTCCATCTGGGTCATCTTGGCGCCGGCGAGGATCGGCAACGCATACGCCGACGCGCTGCTCCACGGGGCGTACCACGTTCTTCCCATGCCTTCGCCCACGGCACGCGGCTTGTAGATGTGCGAGGCACCGCCCGCGCATACGATGACAGCCTTAGCGCGAAATACGTAGAAGTCCCCGGTCCTGACGTTGAAGCCCACCGCCCCGCCGACGCGGTTGGGCTTCGACTCGTCCATTAACAGATGGGTGACCATGATCCGGTTGTACACTTCGGTGGCCGCCTTGCGGGCGGCCTCGGCGACGATGGGCTTGTAGCTCTCGCCGTGAATCATGATCTGCCACTTGCCCTCGCGCTGGTAGCGCCCCGTTTCCGGGTCCCGCATGATGGGAAGGCCCCACTCCTCGAACTTGTGGACGGTGGCATCGACGTGGCGGGCGATGTCGTAGCCGAGATCCTCNNCGCGCGTAGCGCACGTGGTCCTCGGGCTGATTCTCGTCCCATTGCATGCCCATGTAGCAGTTGATGGCGTACAGGCCCTGCGCGACCGCGCCGCTGCGCTCGATGTTCGCCTTCTCGACGCAGACGACCTTGAGATCGCGGCCCCAGTAGCGGGCCTCGTAGGTGGCACCGCAGCCAGCCATACCGCCGCCGACGACGAGAACGTCGGAATCCACGTGAATTGTTTTACGCCGAGCGAAAAGTGCCACTAGACCACTCCTTGCTTCAACTGCTCCGGCTTAAGCGCCGGCAGGCCCCCGCTTATGTTGAGAGCGTCGGGTTCGTGCGCCAGTTCCTGCGACTTCATGGCTTCCGTACTGGGCGGGGGCAACTCCGAAGGCGACGGAATCGAACCCCAGGCGGTGGTCCGAATCGGCGACACGAAGTTCTTCTCGCGGCCGTCACGAAACTTGAGCTTCCACGAGATCGTCCCCTTGGCTTCTTCGCGCAGGGCCCTGACGCTGTGCCCAAGCGGTGCAAAGTCGGCGTAGCCGCGGACATCGATGGCGTTCTGCGGGCAGGCCTTCACGCAGGAGTAGCACTCCCAGCACATGTTGGGTTCGATGTTGTAGGCGCGGCGATAGGTCTTGTCGATGTGCATGATGTCGGACGGGCAGATATCGACGCAGTGTCCGCAACCATCGCAGCGCGTCATGTAGACGAATGTCGGCATCGGTTTGCTCGATCTTCTCTAGTTGGGAGGAGCCATCTTCTAGCGACGAAACAGTGCTCGCTTCGTTGCGAACCGGATGGCAGTGTCAGTAATTGCTGGGTAGCCGGTCCACGGAACCGAAAACCTCCGGTTTGTCGGCCGGCGCCGGCAGGTTGCTTCTCGAACCGTCCGCCGCCGCCACGCGCTTCTGCAGGGCTGCTGCGGGCTTGAAGAACATGTGAGAGAACTTCGACCACGGAACACCTGCGAACAGCACTGTGGTGGCGATGAAGTACAGGCCGAAGACGACGCTCGTCCAGCCGGAAGGGCCGACGACCGCCTCCGAGAACGACCAAACGATCGCGAGCGTCGCGCTCGCCAGCAGCGACAA
>JABAHR010003905.1_pt1 | contig 13000 bp, 11 predicted proteins | sample 7062101 | NCBI WGS metagenome assembly JABAHR01 (sample SAMN14534553, study PRJNA622989) | marine sediment metagenome | biome: marine biome [ENVO:00000428]; feature: marine pelagic biome [ENVO:01000023]; material: deep marine sediment [ENVO:00002113] | place: India: Gulf of Kutch | collected... | reverse complement strand
GGTTTCTTTTTGACTGGAGAGTTTGCCGCCATCGTCTGCCAGGTGAGCTGTCGAGCCGGCACCGAGTCTACCTTATTTGATAATGATAGGAGTCGCCGGCCGGCGACGAAGAGTCGTCTCCAATCGGCCCACCCGGCAGGATATGGCCATCGATGCGCTACAATATCGTCCGTTGACCGCAGGAAGGTGGTACTCCCCGTCTGGCAGCGACAGAGGTGCGATAAGGCATAACAACAATGTCCCTGTTCTCGGAAATCAAGCGGCGCAACGTACTTCGAGTAGGCGTGGCATACCTGGTGGCCGCGTGGCTGATCGTCCAGATCACCGAGACGATATTTCCCCTGTTCGGTTTCGACGAGACGCCGGCTCGTATCGTCGTCATCGTCATGGCGATCGGCTTTCCGGTGGCGCTCATATTCTCCTGGGTATACGAGCTCACTCCTGACGGGCTTAAACTCGAAAGGGAAATCGATCGATCGAAATCCATTACCCATCACACGGGTAAGAGACTGGATCGCGCAATCATCGTGACCCTGGCTCTCGCGGTAACCTATTTTGCAGTCGACAAATTCGTGCTCGACCCTGCCCGAGATGAAGCGCTCGAGGAAGCCGTAACGGAACGGCTGCGCGACGAGATGCTTATCGATTCCTATGGCGACAAGTCGATCGCCGTATTGTCCTTCGTCAACATGAGTGAAGATGCCAGCAACGAGTATTTCTCCGATGGCATCTCCGAGGAAGTGCTGAATCTGCTCGCACGGATCCCGGAACTACGGGTGATATCCCGTTCGTCGGCATTCTCGTTCAAGGGCAAGGACGTCGCGATTCCGACGATTGCCGAGCAACTGAACGTCGCGCATGTGCTGGAAGGCTCGGTTCGCAAGTCCGGCAACACGGTACGAATCACGGCGCAGCTCATCGAAGCCCGAACCGACACCCACCTCTGGTCGGAAACCTACGACCGGGAACTGGACGACATCTTCGCGATCCAGGACGAGATAGCGGCCACAGTGGTGGACAAACTCAGAGTGACATTGCTGGGCAGCGCGCCTAAATCTCAGCCGCTCGACGCCGAAGCGTATTCCTTGTTTCTCCAGGCTCGGGAACTACGGCGGCTGCAAACAGCGGACAGTTTAAGAAGGGCGGAGGAACTATACAGGCAATCATTGGCCCTGGCGCCGGACTACGTGCCGAGTTGGATCGGCCTTAGCGCCGTTTATAGCAATCAGGTGATGACCGACCAGATTCCGTACGAGGAGGGTATGGCGCTGGCGCAAAGCGCTATTGAGAGAGCGCTGCAAATCGATCCAAATTCTGCTGCGGCCCTGGACAGCCTCGGCTGGATTCTCGAAAAGCAAAACAACGATCTGGCTCAGGCTGCTTCGTACGTTCAACGGGCGCTCGAGCTGCAGCCGCGCGACCTGGACGTACTGGCCAGTTCGGCGAGAATTCTGCAAAACCTGGGAAGGCTCGATGAGGCCGTCGTCATTCGGCGATATGTTACCGCTCGGGATCCGTTGAACCCCATTCGCTACAACAATATGGGCGCGCTGAACGTGTACAGCCGTAACTTCACCGAAGCCAGGGCCAATATGGTGCGAATCCTGGAGTTGAGCCCTGACTACCTCGGTGCAAGATACTTCGTTGGCCTGACCGACCTGTTGTTGGGCGATCCCGAATCGGCCCTCGCCAGTTTTGAGCGCGAGGGCGACGAAATCTGGCGGCTGAAAGGAATATCGATGGCCAATTATTCGTTGGGAAATCTCGAGATTGCCGACGAAGCGCTCGAAGAACTGATCACTATCGCTGGTGAGACGTGGCCGAGTGAGGTTGCTCATGTTTATGCGCTCCGAAAGGATCTCGACAATGCATTCAAATGGCTCGAACACGGTCTGGATACTTCCGGAGGATGGGCGGAGGAAAAGCTGAATCCATTGTTCGACAATCTGCGCGATGACCCGAGGTGGCTTGAGCATTTCGAGAAGCTCGGCGTTACCGATGCTCAACTCGCTGAAATCGAATTTGAGGTTGCGTTGCCAGCGCCTGATTCCGAGTAGAGAAGTGCTGCGTGGCTAAGCACTGGCTTGCTAGAGAGCATCGAGATTGAGTTGAACCGGGCAAGAGTAATTATCAGATTCACGATCGTAGCGGCTGCTCTTCTGGCATCCGCCTGCAGCCACCAGGCGCTGCAGCCGCCCGTCGCAGGCGATTGCCGAAATTCGGCGCTGACCGATTACGACGGTCTGGTCATCATCGCACCGCATCCGGACAATGAAGTGCTCGGATTTACAGGGCTGGCAGCTCTGTCTCGATGAGGAAACGCGCGCTGCAAAGCCGTTGGCCATCCATGTCTTCGAGACACAGCTGGGTACGGTTGGCCGAACGCCGGGCTTGCTTCCGGAGTCGCGAAAGGGATTACTCGACTGCTCGGCGTACCTGGGCTCATTTAGTCGCCGAACGGAGGTCTTCGTCGTCAGGGATTTTGCCGATCAGGTTTTGCGGCGCCGACGGCAGCTCGCCGCCTCAAACCTTCCCATAATGATGTGCATCGCCCAGCCAGCGGGTGACGATGTCCCTTTCCGCGCCCGGATGATCGGCCGCGATCACGCCGGCTGCTTTCTGCACCAGCGGCATCAGCTGCGCGTCGCGCACCAGGTTCGCGATACGGTACTCGGGCAGGCCGGTCTGGCGCGTGCCGAGCNNAGCTCCAGGTCGCGTTGCGCCACGACGAAGCCGTCATTCGTTTCCCGCAGCACGCCGAGCCGCGATTTCGCCAGCTGGCCGAGGGGTTGTTTGTAGAGCATGACGCAGTGACTCTGTCCGGCGCCGCGCCCGACCCGGCCGCGCAGCTGGTGCAGCTGCGACAGACCCATGCGCTCCGAGTTCTCGATGATCATCAGGCTCGCATTGGGCACGTCGACGCCGACCTCGATTACCGTTGTGGCGACGAGGACATCGACGTCGCCAGCCTTGAACGCGCGCATGACTTTTTCGCGAGCGGCATTCTTCATACGGCCGTGCACGAGCCCGACTGACAGCTTCCCCAGCGACTCGGTCAGCATCTGGTGACTGGCTTCCGCGGCCTCGTAGTCGAGAACATCCGACTCGTCGATGAGCGGGCAGACCCAGTAGGCCTGCTGGCCCTTCTCGCAGGCGTCGCGCACGCGCTCGACGACTTCGCCGCGTCGCGTATCGGGCAGGGCGATCGTCTTCACAGGCTGCCGGCCAGGCGGCAATTCGTCGATGATCGACGTATCGAGGTCGGCGTAGGCAGCCATGGCCAGGGTCCGCGGGATCGGCGTCGCCGTCATGACGAGTTGATGCGGATGCCCGCTCCCGGACACGCCTTTGTCACGCAGCGCTACGCGCTGATGGACGCCGAAGCGATGCTGTTCGTCGATGACGATCAGGCCGAGTGTTGAAAACTCGACGCCTTCCTGGAACAGCGCATGCGTGCCGATCACGATCTGCGCTTTGCCGGAACCGATCGCTTCCAGAGACATCCGCCGTTCCGCCTGCTTCTGGCTGCCCGACAACCAGGCGAGTTCGACTCCCAGGGACTGAAACCAGTTATTGAAGCTCGTCCAGTGCTGCTCGGCAAGCAGCTCCGTCGGTGCCATGACGGCGACCTGAACGCCGTTCGCCACGGCCTGCGCGCAGGCGGCCGCTGCAACGACCGTCTTGCCGGAACCAACGTCACCCTGGATCAGCCGCATCATCGGATGCGGTTCTCTGAGGTCGGCGCTGATCTCGGCGACGACCCGGTTCTGTGCCGTCGTCAGTGCATAAGGCAGGCTGTCGATGAATTGCCGCTGCAACGGCGGCCCGGGTTTGAGCGGTATCGCCGCCTCGCGATTGGCGAGGTTCCTGAGATGCCGCAGGCTCATGTAGTGCGCAAGCAGCTCCTCGAAAGACAGCCTCGACTGGCAGGGATGTGTGCCCGATTCGATGCTCGCGAGATCGACACTCGACGGCGGTGAATGCAGGTAGGTAAGCGCCTCCGACAGCGTCGGCAAGCCGAGTTCTTCGATGATCTCCGCGGGTAGCAATTCCGCCGGCGGAGCCGCGCGCATCATCGTCATTGCCTGGTTAACGAGGTTTCTGAGCCGGCCCTGCTGCACGCCTTCGGTCAGTGGATAGACTGGCGTCAGTGCATCGTTGACCTCCGGGCTGCGGCCTTTGCCCAGGATCCGGTATTCGGGGTGCACCATCTCGAGACCGACAGGCCCCGGCCTGACGTCGCCGTAGCAACTGACGGTGACGCCGCTCTTGAACTGAGCCTCCTGCTGGCGGGAGAAGTAGAAGAAACGCAGCGTCAGCTGTCCGCTGCCGTCGCCGAGGCGAACCAGCAGGCTGCGCCGCCCCCGGTAGACCGTTTCCGAGAGCAGCACTTCGCCGCTGGTCAGGCAGCGCATGCCGGGCCGCAGTTGACCAATCCGGTAAAGCGTCGTCCTGTCTTCGTAACGCAAGGGAAGCAGGAACAGGAGGTCCTCGACGCGATGCAGGTCGAGCTTCGCCAGCGTCTTCGCAAGCGCGGGCCCGACGCCCTTCAACACGGTCAACGGTGCCGACAGGTCGCTCATTCGAACGGCTTCGTTACCGCGAACTCAACAGGTCCCTTCAGGCAGCGCAAGACGGAGCGAAAGTAAATGCGGAAGCGGAGTGTACACAGGCGTACATGAGCAGTTCTCATTCGCTTTCAACGTGGAATTGCACTAGCTGAAGACGAGCGTGCTCAGGACTACAAGGCTAAAACGGCCTCGGCTTCGATGTCGGTGCCCATAGGCAGCGATGCGACGCCGATGGCCGCGCGCGCGGGATAGGGTTCGCTGATGTACTGGGCCATCACTTCGTTGACCGTGGGGAAGTTGGCGAAGTCGGTAATGAAGATGGTCAGTTTGACGGCCTGGTCGAGACTCGCGCCTGCAGCCTCCGCGACGGCCTGCAGGTTCTGGAACACGCGGTGCGCCCGGTCGGCAAATTCGCCTTCTACGAGCGTCATTGTTTCCGGGTCCAGTGGGATCTGCCCCGACATGAACAGAAGATTTTCTGTGCGTACCGCTTGCGAATACGTGCCGATGGCGGCGGGCGCGCCGTCGGTATGAATGATTTCTTTACTCAATGTTATCTCCAGACTTTGCTTGTTATTTGCTGTCCCTGCTGACACGCAGGACGTTCTGCATTTTTTTGACGTTGCGGATGATGCGCGCGAGATGCGTGCGATCTTTGACCTGCAGAAGAAAGATCATTCCCGATACGTCCGGGTGAGGATTCATGACCGAGACTTCTTCGATATTCGAGTCCGAGTCCGCGATGACTGCGGCAACTTCGGCGAGTACGCCGGTCTTGTTGACCGTCTCCACCTGGATCTGGCTGGTGAAGTCGCGGTCGACGTCGGCTTCCCAACTGACGGTCAGCCACTTCTCGGGCTGTTTACGGAAGTTGATCAGGTTGCCGCAGCTGTTCCTGTGAATCACGATACCGCGACCCGAACTCAGGTAGCCCATGACGTCGTCACCCGGAATCGGGTGGCAGCACTTGGCGTAACTGACCACCATGCCCTCTGTGCCTGCAATGACGAGGCTGGCCGGTGCGGGTTCCTCATCAGCGGATCTTTCGCCGATCAGGAAACGCGCCGTCAAAGGCGCGAGGCGCTCACCGAGACCGATCTGCGCATAGAGGTCGCTGGCTTGCTCGAGGCCGAGTTCATCCAGCGCTTGCCGCAGCCTGACCTTGCCGACTTTTCTCAATGACGATCCGGCGTCCTTGAGCGAGCGATCGAGCAGGCGCTTGCCGAGGTCTTCCGATTCGCTGGCGCGCATGTTCTTCATGTATTGCCGAATCGCGGATCGCGCTTTGGCCGTCGTGACGAAGGTCACCCAGTTCGGGTTCGGCTTGGCGCCGCGCGCCGTAATGATCTCCACGGTCTGGCTGTTTTGCAGCGTCGTTCGCAATGGCACGAGCGTGCGATCCACTTTTGCGGCAACACAGCGATTGCCGATATCCGTGTGCACCGCATAGGCGAAGTCGACGACCGTCGCGCCCTTCGGCAAGGGCATGATGTCGCCGTTCGGCGTAAAGACGTAGATCTTGTCGGGGAACAGGTCGACCTTGACGCTTTCAAGGAATTCCTCGGAAGTCCCGGTGCGCTGAATTTCTTCCAGCCGGGCGAGCCAGTCGCGAGCCCGGACCTGCGGCGTAGCGGTGGTTTTGTCGATTGCCTTGTACTGCCAGTGAGCGGCGACGCCGGCTTCGGCGACGCGGTCCATGTCAGCCGTGCGAATCTGCACTTCGAGCGGCAGCCCTTTCGGGCCAAACAGGGTCGTGTGCAGTGACTGATAGCCGTTGATGCGCGGAATCGCGATGTAGTCCTTGAACCGGCCGGGCATCGGCTTGTAGAGACCGTGCACGATGCCAAGCATGCGGTAGCAGGTGTTGACGTCGTCGACGATGATCCGGAAACCGTAGACATCGACGACGTCGCTCAGCAGCCGCTTCTTCTCGGCCATCTTCTTATAAATACTGTAGAGGTGCTTTTCGCGGCCACGCACATCGCCCTCTATGCCTTCTTCGTCCATCGCTTTCATGATGCGTTCCGAAATGCGCTTGACGATTTGCCGCTGACTGCCTTTGCTGCGTTTCAACGCGTTTTGCAGGACCGCGTAACGGAACGGGTACAGGTACCTGAAGCCGAGGTCCTCCAACGCGACTTTCATGTGGTTGATGCCGAGGCGATTCGCGATGGGCGCATAGATCTCGAGCGTCTCGCGGGCGATTCTGGCCTGCTTTTCGCGGGGCATCGCATCCATGGTTTCCATGTTGTGCAGGCGGTCGGCCAGCTTGACGAGGATGACCCGGATGTCCTCGATCATCGCCAGCATCATCTTGCGGAAGCTCTCGGCCTGCGCCTCGGCGCGGCTGCGGAACTGGATCTGGTCCAGCTTGCTGACGCCGTCAACGAGGTTGGCGACCTCGGCGCCGAACTGGGCCTCGATCTCGGCGATCGTGATCTCGGTATCTTCGATGACGTCGTGCAGGATCGCGGCGACGATGGTCTGTGCGTCGAAGTGCATTCCGGCCAGCGTGCCCGCAACTGCGACCGGGTGAGAGATGTAGGGCTCGCCCGACATCCGGGTCTGGCCCTCATGCGCCACGGCGCCGAACTCGTAGGCACTCAGCACCTGCTCGATCTGCTCGGCAGGCATGTAAGCCTCCAGCGTCTCGACGAGCCGCTTTAGGTCTTTGCTACGTCGGGGAGACGTACCAGGCAGTTTCGACAGGAGGGCGGCGGCGTAGTCCATACGTCCATATTAACGCTTCGCCGCAGTTTGTGGGCGCGCTTCGACCGCAGCTAGTCGCCGATTGAAATACCCCGCATGGGCAGGATGTCGTCGGCAACTTCGGCCTGCAGAAACTCGTCGGTGGACGGCTGCTCGATCTCTTCCAGGATGGCCGGCGTGATATGGCCTTCGGCGATTTCGCGCAGGGCGATGACCGTGGGCTTGTCGTTCTCGAGTTCGACGAGCGCATCGGCGCCATGCGCCACACGCCGCGCCCGCTTGGCGGCGACGAGCACCATTTCAAAGATGTTGTCTATGTTCTCAAGACAATCCTCGACCGTAATTCTGGCCATTGATTCCTGACTCCAAATCCTGAAAGGGGCCGGCCCGGCGGGCACTTTTTAAGCCCAAGACCCACCAGTTTATCGCAAATAGACGATCTTAAACCAGTATATTTTTGACTTGCTCGGCCAGCGCCGGGTTTTGGGCCCGCGACGCCTCGCCCCGCCCCGCGAACACTGCCTCTAGGTCCAGCGTGGCCTGATCGAGGTCGTCATTGATGATGACGTGGTCGAATTCGTCCCAGTGCGACATGTCGCAAAGCGCGTCGCGCAGGCGCCGCTCGATGACCTTGTCGGAATCGGTCCTGCGTCCGCGGAGTCGCCGCTCGAGTTCGGGTCGCGACGGCGGCAGGATGAAGATGGTGACGCACTCGGGCATCGCCTCGCGCACCTGCTGCGCGCCCTGCCAGTCGATTTCGAGGATCACGTGGTGGCCGGCGGCCAGGTGTTTCTCGACCTGCGAACGGCTCGTGCCATAGAAATTATCAAACACCTCGGCCGATTCGAGCAGCTCTCCCTCGGCCTTCAGGCGGTCGAATGCCGGTTTATCGACAAAGAAATAATCGCGGCCGTGTTCCTCGGTGTTCCGCTTCGGGCGGGTTGTGTAGGAGATTGAAAACTTCAAATCGGGATTGCGTTCGACCACCGCCTTGACGAGGGTCGTCTTGCCAGCGCCCGACGGCGCGGCGATCACGAAAAGTGTTGCTGCACCGGCCACGATCTACTCTACGTTCTGGATTTGCTCGCGCATCTGCTCGATTAGCACCTTGAGGTCGACGGCCGCCCTCGTGGTCTCGGTGTCGGCCGACTTCGAACCCAGCGTGTTGGCTTCGCGATTGAGTTCCTGCATCAGGAAGTCGAGGCGCCGTCCGACCGGCTCGTCACTGTCCAGCGCTGTCCGGACTTCGCTGACATGACTCTCGAGCCGGTCGAGCTCTTCGTCGACATCGAGTTTCTGGGCAATGAGCGCAAGTTCCGTTTCGAGACGCGCCGGATCGGCCTCGACGTCGAGCTTGTCGATGCGCTCCTGCTGTTTGGTACGCACGGCGTCGAGGACCGCAGGCATCCGCGCGCGCACCGCAGTCGCGATGCCCAGGATGTCCTCGAGCCGGGCATCGATCATTTGCCTGATGCGCTCGCCCTCGCTCGAACGCATCTCGACCATCGCCTGCAGGGCTTTGTCGACAATGGTGGCCGCCTCGGCGAACAGCGGCTCCGTTTCGATCTCCGGTTCGGCGACGACGCCGGGCCAGCGCAGCACGTCGATCGGATCGAGCGCATGGGCCTCGGGCAGCAATTCGGAAATCTCAGCTGCGCGAGCCGCGAGTTGCTGCACCAGGGCTTCGTTGACGCTGAGTTCCGCAGTCGCCGCCTTGCCGCGCTTCAGGTAAACGGCGCATTCCACCTTGCCGCGCTTCAGCGACTCCCCGATGCGGTTGCGCAGCTCGATCTCCTTCGCGCGCAGCTCTTCCGGCAGGCGAAACTGCACGTCGAGGAAGCGGTGATTCACGGCGCGCATCTCGCAGGTCATCGTGCCGAGCGGCGTTTCAGCCGTCTCGCGGGCAAAGCCGGTCATACTGTTCAACATCGAAAACCCCGGGATACAGAAGCGGTCGAAATGCAATTACTGGTGATCCATCACAGTCGGGATTTGCCGGCCCCGTGATAATGGGACGGCAGATCTGCAGCGTGCACGGACGGCAGATTTGCTGTTTTGTTTATTGTGACATTTATTTTAAGCTGGCCGGCCGACTCGAACCAGCATTAACCGTATATTGAGGGCTAATCGTCCCAGGATGAAAATCGAGTACGCAAAAGTATCTGCACTGGGTGATCGCCAGGATAACCAGGACCGGGCCGCGGTCATCGTCGCCGATGATGCCGCGATCATGCTCGTATTCGACGGCATGGGCGGACACTCGGATGGCGCCGTCGCCGCCGAGGTCGGCCTGAATACGATGCAGGAGCTGTTCACGTCGACCAGCCTGCCGATATTCGATCCGCAGGGGTTCCTGTACATGGCGTTGGCGCAGGCGCATGACGAGGTCGTCAAGCTCGGCGCCGACCAGGAAGTCGACTTCCGGCCGCGAGCCACCTGCGCCATTTGCTTGGTCCAGGAAACCGGCAGCTGGTGGGCACATATCGGCGACAGCCGCATCTACCTGCTGCGCGATGGCGAGGTCATGTCACGTTCGCGCGATCACAGTCACGTCGAGGTACTCATCCAGGAAGGCGCGATCACCGAAGAAGAAGCCCTCGATCATCCGATGCGGAACTTCGTCGAATGCTGTATCGGCGGAGACGCGCCGGTGCCGGACATGAGCATCACGCGCAAAAAGCCGCTCGAGGACGGCGACGTGCTGCTCGCCTGTTCAGACGGTCTGTGGTCGGGCATGAACGATGCCGAAATTGCCGAGATCTCGACCCGCCGAACGATCGGTCTCGCCGAGAATCTCAAGGCGCTCAGCATGAAGGCGCTGCGCATGAACGCCCCATACAGCGATAATACGACCGGTACCGCGATCCTCTGGCTGGGCGACTAGTCGTCCGTCCTACGGCGCAATAGCGCGTTACAATCTCCGCAAAATGCGCGTGCATTTATGTATACACTCCCGTATTCATCGATTTTGCCTAGTCTCGAGCTCGCCTGAGCCGGCGGACAAACGGCGCCCGATTCTTTTCAGGGGAACGTGGTCATGAGACCCAGTGGTCGTGCAGCGGACGAACTGCGACCGGTGCAATTCATTACCGATTACACCCGCCATGCCGAGGGCAGCGTCCTGGCAGAGTTCGGCGGCACGCGCGTGCTGTGTACCGCCAGCGTCGAGGGCCGGGTGCCGCCCTGGCTTCGCGGCCAGGGCAGCGGCTGGGTCACCGCCGAGTACGGCATGCTGCCCGGCTCGACGCATACGCGCTCCGGCCGCGAAGCCGCGCGCGGTAAACAGTCCGGCCGCACCCAGGAAATCCAGAGATTGATCGGCCGTTCGCTGCGGGCGGCGACCGATCTCGGCGCGCTCGGGGAGCGGACCGTAACCCTGGACTGCGATGTGCTGCAGGCGGACGGCGGCACGCGCACGGCCGCGATCAGCGGCGCATTCGTCGCGTTGCAGATCGCGATGAACCGACTTTGCAACCGGCGCGAACTGAAGAAGAATCCCGTGCATGGGCATATCGCGGCTGTCTCGGTCGGTATCTTCAAGGGCACGCCGATACTCGATCTGGATTATGACGAGGATTCCGAAGCAGAGACCGACATGAACATCGTCATGAACGATCTCGACAAATTCGTCGAGGTTCAGGGCACGGCGGAAGGACACGCGTTCGATCGCAGAGAGTTCGATGCGCTGCTTGGTCTCGCATCAAAGGGCGTGCAGGAAATCATCAGCGTCCAGGTCGCAGCGATCGAATCAGCGGACTGATCGCCATGCAGAAGATCGTCCTGGCTACCGGCAACGTCGGCAAGATCCGCGAGATTGCCGACATTTTCTCAGTCATCGATGTGCAGATCGTCGCGCAGTCGGACTTCGGCATCGAGTCACCGGAAGAGACCGGCGACACGTTTGCAGAAAACGCATTACTGAAAGCTCGTTTTGCCGCGGAACAATCCGGCTTGCCGGCGATGGCGGATGACTCCGGTATTTGCGTCGACGCGCTCAGCGGGCGCCCGGGCGTGCGTTCTGCCCGCTACGCCGGCGAGGATGCGACCGATGACGAGAACCTTGATCTGCTACTGCAGGAACTCGAGTCAGTCAGCGACGCGGAGCGGGGCGCGGGGTTTCACTGCGCGGCCGTGCTCGCCTGGCCCGGTGTCGAGCAGGAACCGATCGTGATCGAGGAAACCTGGCGTGGCGTCATCCTCCATGAACGACGCGGGGAGGGCGGTTTCGGCTACGACCCCGTATTCCTGGATCCGGACAAACAAAAGACGGGTGCGGAGATGAGTCGCGACGAGAAGAATGCGATCAGTCATCGTGGCAAGGCGTTTCGACGCCTGCGGGATCGCCTGCGGGAGCTGACCGAGGCCGGCTGATGGACCGCGAACTCCCGCCGCTGTCACTGTATATCCATCTTCCCTGGTGCGTCAGAAAGTGCCCGTATTGCGATTTCAACTCGCATAAAGCCGGCGACGATGCGCCTCGCGATCGATATGTCTCTGCCGTCGTTCTGGACGTCAAGCGGGAGTCAGAAGCCGGCGCAGGCCGAACCGTCAACACGATCTTCATCGGCGGCGGCACGCCGAGCCTGTTCGCGCCTGCGCAAATCGGCGAGATCCTCGATGCCTGCCGGCAGTACACAGCGCTCGCGTCGGACTGCGAGATCACGATGGAAGCCAATCCAGGTACCGTCGAGCACGGCAGTCTGCGCGCCTATCGCGAGGCAGGCGTGACCCGCCTGTCGATCGGCGCGCAGAGTTTCGATGCCGGGATGCTCAAGGCGCTCGGCCGAATCCACGGGCCGGCTGAGATCATCGCCACTTATGAAGAGGCCCGGGACGCCGGCTTCGACAGCATCAACGTCGACCTGATGTTTGCGCTGCCCGGCCAGGACTTACCTGGCGCGCTGGCAGATATCCAGGCGCTGATCAGCCTGGCGCCGCAGCATGTTTCCTGGTACCAGCTGAGCCTCGAGCCCAACACCGTCTTCTACCGACAACCGCCGGCCGGTATTCCCGATGACGAGCTCGCCTGGGAGATGCAGCTTGCCGGTGGCCGTCTGTTCGCCGATGCTGGATTCGAACACTACGAGATTTCTGCATTCGCCATGCCGGGCCATCGCTGTGGTCACAATCTCAACTACTGGCAGTTCGGCGACTATCTCGCGGTGGGCGCCGGGGCGCACGGCAAACTGAGCCACCGCGATGGCAGCATCCGTCGCTACCGCAAGCCCGCCAATCCGCTCGCCTACATGGAGCAGGTGGAGTCCGGTCGGCGTGATCCGGCCGCCACTGTCGTGAACGCTGCGGACCTGGGCTTCGAGTTCATGCTCAACGCGCTCAGGCTGACTGACGGAGTGCCGGTATCGATGCTCGAGGCGCGTACCGGGTTGCCGGCGGAAGCGCTAGCGACCGAAATCGATGCCGCCGTCGCCGACGGCCTGCTGGTCAACCCTGCGCTTGGGAAGATTCGGCCAACGGCGGACGGGTTTCGCTTGCTGAACGAGCTGCAGGCGCGTTTTTTGCCCTGAACCCGGCCCGCTGCCGCGCCAGGGCGGGTCGACCCGGGCCGCACCGCCGTCGTCGGGCTTTATGCACAAGGCAGCTGGTCTGCTACAAATTCGGGTAAATAAGCGCGGATTTTCAGCCTGGCACTGCAGAAGGTGATATAAGTTGCTGTTAAAAATAGAAAAATCAAATTGGACACAAAATAGACATATTCGCAA
>JABAHR010021866.1_pt5 | contig 13012 bp, 9 predicted proteins | sample 7062101 | NCBI WGS metagenome assembly JABAHR01 (sample SAMN14534553, study PRJNA622989) | marine sediment metagenome | biome: marine biome [ENVO:00000428]; feature: marine pelagic biome [ENVO:01000023]; material: deep marine sediment [ENVO:00002113] | place: India: Gulf of Kutch | collected... | reverse complement strand
CGAGACCATCAAGGAAAGGGAGAAGAGTATCGCCGAGGCAAACAAGGCCGAGGGGGAAAAGTTCCTTGCCGAAAACAAGAAGCGAGAAGGTGTCATCACCACCGAGAGCGGACTCCAGTACGAGATTCTCAAGGAGGGCGACGGAGAGGTCTACACACCGCCCGCCGGCCAGCGCCCCAACAAGCAGTTCATGACAGTTTACCGCGGCACNNGACCGAGTTCGACTCGTCGAAGGGCAAGCCCACTCCGATGGGCCTGAACGTCATCGCAGGATTCAAGGAGGCCCTGACCTCCATGGCGGTTGGCTCGAAGTGGAAACTCTTCGTTCCCTCCGAACTCGCCTACAAGGAAAGCCGCCGCAGTGCCAAGCTGGGCCCCAACAGCACCCTCATCTTCGAACTGGAACTGACCGGATTGAAGGATCTACCCCCGCCGCCCAACCCCGCGGCCCGGGGCGCCAAGGCGGGCAGCCCCAGGGCCGTCTCTCCCCCGGTTCGCGTCCCCCAGCCCGGGAAAGGCGCCAGGGCCGTCTCTCCCCCGGTGCGGGTCCCCGCCAGGCCCGGCGAGCAAAAGCGAACCGAAGCTGTCACGCCACCCGTGCGGATCCCCACCAATCCGCAGCCCAAGCCTGACCCGGATAAAACGCCGACTCCCGCGCCCGGGAAAAAGTAGGAATCGGTCCCACGCGGCGGCGGGCCTTCGCCGAGCCATCACTACCGTGTCGACGCTCCGCCGCCGGAAGGCCTGCCCTTTCGCGCAGGGGAGCCCGGCTCCTCGGTCCCTCCCACCGCCGATCAGGCAGCCTCCCCTCTCCGTTCCGATCACACCCCGGCCGGCTGGGATCAGGGTGGCTTGGCGCCCTCTCCCGTCTCCCCGGGCCCTCAAGGTGCTGCTCACCCCCGTCTTGCTCTGCCTCGGCGCGGGCGCTCTTTCCAGCTGTGCTACCAAATCCGCCGTGACCGCCCCCGGTCCGCAACCAACGCTCTCCGCCACGACCTTCACGTCCTACGACGGGGACCACTTTCCCTACCAGAATTGGGTCCCCGACCGGGAGCCCACGATTGTGGTGATCGGATTTCACGGCATTGCCGGAGCTTCCACCGACCTGCGCAACCTCGGCGAATACCTGCTGGAACATCTTCCCGGTGCGGCGGTCTATGCTCCCGACCTGCGGGGGCAGGGAAACGACCCGGACGTCTCCCGCCGCGGCGACATCGGTCATCCCCGGGAGTGGTTCAAGGACGCCTACACCTTCACCCGCCTGGTGCGGGCCAGGCATGCCGGGGCCCGCGTGGTGTGGTGCGGCGAGAGCATGGGCTCACTCATCGCACTCCACGCTGCCGCCTCCGCCCCGGGAGGGACGATGCCCTGCGACGCCCTCATTCTCTCCTCCCCGATCGCGCGCATCGACGGCGACTTCCCCGCCTGGCGGCGCACCGCCCTGGGTCTGGGCGCCTTCCTCTTTCCCAGGGCCAGGATCTCCCTGGAGTCGCTTTCAGGGCATGATGAAGTCCGGGTCATCCGGGACGTCGTGCACCAGGACCAGGTCCAGACCAATCCCTACCACCTCTCGGAGTTCACCCTCCGTCTCCTGCACGCCCTGGGCGGGATGATCGAGAAGATGCCGGACCAGGCCGGCCGGGTCGACTTCCCCGTTCTTCTCCTCCACGGCGGGCACGACATCTTCTCGGATCCCTCGGATGTGGTCTCCTTCCAGGATCGTTTCGGGTCCGCCCCGGTCCAGCGGGCCTTCTACCCGGAGAGTTACCACCTCCTCTTTTTCGATCATCAGCGCGAGAGGGTCCTCCGCGACATCACCCGTTGGCTGCGAAAGCTCAAGGTCCGGCCCGGGAAGGGCTGACCAACCCTACATTCCGGTTGCCAGAGCGGCGCTAATCTGAACAACATCGCCGTTCCTGACCCGGATGAACACCAGGACTCTCCTCGCCATCGCCGGCGCCATCGTTAAGCCATAAACATACGCTGCCATCGTTCTCGAACACCCCGACGGGCAGGAATTGCCGGCCGGCGACCCTGGGCGGCCTGCTGCCCCGGCCCGGAAGCCCGGTCCATCCGCTCCCCCCAACCCGGTGCCCCCCGCCCCCGGCCCCGACATTTTCCGTCAACCGGATCCCACCGAGAAACTCCCGACCCTCGGACCAGGATCCACCGCCAGACCCTCGCCGACCCCGGCCCCCACGCCCGAAAAACCGCCCCCGGCGCAAAGTCCCGACCCGCCGCCCGCCGATTCCCAGCCGGAGTCCTCCCTTCCGGAGGAATCCCCTAGCGAGTGAGGAGGACGTTTACTCCACGCGAACGGTAACCCACCCCCCAGCGGGTCTTTCCCCCGCCGGTCCGGATATAACCGGTAAAGCCACCGCGAACGTAACTACGGGGATAATAGTAGCGGGAGATGCGGGGATAATAGTAGCCGTAACCGTAACCCCAGCCGTAACCACCGCCGCGGGTGCGGTGGTAGCGACGCGCCTGTCGGTAGGGAACCCTGGCCCGGGCGTCCCGCTCCCGTTCACGAATCACCCAGGCCGGTTCCCAGTCCGGCTCGCTCCGGGCCGCGGCTTCCGCCCCGGTCAGGGTCCGCTTGACCTTCTTGACGACCTTTCCCTCGGCATTGTACCACGTCTCCTCTTCAATGATATCGGCGCGCGCCAAAGGCAGCAGGACCACGATGACTCCGAGGATGGAGAGGCAGGATTTCATGACGGTTCGACGGGATCCCCTCCATTCTATTCGCAGAATCAACCCGGCGCAATTCCCNNAGCGACAATTAAACCCGGAATGTCCACTCCTCCCAAGCACTTCCGTCCCGAGCCCTTTGCTTATCATGAAGTGGTCGAGTGCAGGATCGACTCGCTCTCCAATCTGGGGGCGGGCGTGGGCCGGATCGATTTGACCTCCCTTCCCGCTTCGCACGGTGGAGGAGACCGGGGTTTAGCGGGCCCGGCGAGCGACGGGGGATGGGTCGTTTTCGTCCCCTTCGCCCTCCCCGGCGAGCGGGTCCGGGTGCGGGTCTGGAAAAACGAGGCCAATTGCTCCCAAGCCGATCTCCTGGAGGTCCTCACCCCCAGCCCGCACCGGATCGAGCCCCGCTGCCCGCTCTTTACCCGCTGCGGGGGCTGCCAGTATCAGCACCTCGAATACGAGGAGCAATTGCGCTGGAAGCGCCGGCAGGTGGCGGATCTCCTGCACCACATGGCGGGGCTCGAGCACCCCGTCAACGAGCTCGTTCCCTCGCCCCGACCCTGGAACTACCGCTCCAAGATCACTCCGCACTTCCAGAAGCCCCGCTCCGGAAACGACCTTCCCATCGGATTCCTCGCGGCCGGCTCGCGCGGCAGGATCATCGACGTCCCCTCCTGTCCCATCGCGATGGAGGAACTCAATGAGTCCCTGCCTGCCGAGCGCCGGCGCGTTCACCAGGCCGCCGCCCAGGGAAAGTTCAAGAAGGGCGCCACTCTTCTCCTCCGCGCCTCTGCGGACGGGGTCCACACCAACCCGCGCGAGGTTGTGGAGGAGCGCGTCGGCTCCCTCACCCTCCGCTTCCTGGCCGGGGACTTCTTCCAGAACAACCCGTTCATCCTGCCGGACTTCGTCGCGCAGGTCGCGGAGCAGGCGGCCGCCGATTGCCGGTTCCTGGTCGATGCCTACTGCGGATCCGGCCTCTTCGCCCTCTCCCTCGCGCCGCACTTTGCACAGGTCGCGGGGGTGGAAGTCTCGGAATCCTCCGCCGACTGGGCCCGCCAGAATGCCCGGCACAATGGCCTCGACAACGTCGCGATCCTGGCGGCCTCCGCCGAGCACATCTTCGACCAGGTCGAGTTCCCTCCCGGCGACACCGCAGTGGTGGTTGATCCGCCCCGCAAGGGCTGCGGCCCGGACTTCCTCCGGCAACTCTTCGCCTTCGCTCCGAAGCGCGTCGTCTACGTCTCCTGCAACCCCTCCACCCAGATCCGCGACCTGAAGGAATTCGGGGCGCAAGGATACCGCCTTCTTGCCGTGCAACCATTCGACCTCTTCCCCCAGACCAAACACCTCGAGTGCGTGGTGACCCTGGAGTGTCCCGAACGCCGGGTTTGTTGAATTTGGTCTTCTCGTAACGTTTCAAGACAATGCTTGCGGCGCTCGGAGAGAGGGCGAAGCGTGGATCTCTTTTGCAACTGCGCCGTTCCTCGTCGGTCACGAATCCCGCTTCGCTCCCTTCTCCCGCCTTTCATCGGCAGAGAATCACTCATACCAGATTCAACCCATTTATCGTTCGGGACACGAGCGAGCCGTCCGGCAAGTCGTGACCGGAGCAGCCGTTGCTCCGGTCCTTTCCGGTCACCTTGAANNGGCTTCATAGCTAATCGGAAATCCGCTCTGCCCCGACCAATCGGCGAGGGAAGCGTCGAGACCCATTCATCGTGCCCGGCGATCGTTCACACCCGGCGGGAGCCCTCCAGCGAGCGCACCCGCCTACCGCGAACTCGCCACCTTGTGGACGAACTTGTTCATCCTCACCTCGTTCTCCGCAATCTGCGCGGCCAGGCTTAGCTGGGTGCGGGCCCGGTCGAGGTTCTGCCCTTCCCGGTGCACCCGGAAATACTGGTCTCCGTTCAAGTGGTCGGTCAGGAAGCGCATCCCCAGTTCCAGTGAGATCAAGCGCACCGGAAAAGGCCATGTGCTCGATCTCGACATCGGTGAGCACCCCGCCCGCCGAGCTGAGGTATCCTTCCACCAGGGCCTCGAAGACCCCCAGACTCATCTGGACTTTGTCGAGATCCCGCTCGTCCTCGGCAGCGGGGTTGATGGCGGTCCGCACCAGGTCGCCGAAATCGTAGAGGCTCAGCCCCGGCATGACGGTATCCAGATCAATCACGCAGACCGCTTCGTCGGTCTCGATGTCAAAAAGGACGTTGTTGATCTTGGTGTCGTTGTGCGTGATGCGCACGGGCACCGCGCCGCGGCCCTTGAGGTCCAACAGGCGGTCCACCACCTCCTCGTTGCTGCGCACGAACTCCAACTCGGGCCGAACCGCCGCAACCCGTCCGCAAACGTCCTCGTCCACCGCCTCCATCAGCGCTTCGTACCGCTTCGGGGTGTGGTGGAACTCGGGGATGGTTTCCACGATTTCCTCCGGTGGCAAATCACTTACCAGGTCCTGGAAGGCGCCAAAGGCGCGGCCGGCCTCGAAGGCCTGGCGCGTGTTCTCCACCACGTCGTAAGTCTGACAACCCTCGAAAAAATTGTAGCACCGCCAGATCCCTCCTCCCTCGCCGTGCACGAAGAAGCGCCCGGTCTTGTGCGGGTAGAGACTGAGAGTCTGTCCACCCATGTCCTTCTTCTTGCGGAGCACCTTCCAGTTGATGTGGGAGGTCACGCACTCCACATTGCGCATCACCGCGAGGGGATCCTTGAAGACCTTTTCGTTGATGCGCTGCAGGATGTAGCGGCGTTCCGCGCCATCCGGCAGCTCGTAAGTGGCAAGGTAGGTGGAGTTGATGTGGCCGCTCTCAACCTGCTCGCCCCGGACATACTCCCCCTCGATGGCAAACTGGTCGGCAATGCTCCGGACCAGGCACTGGGTATCACTTGAGAGCGAGAGAACGGACGTGGTCGGAGGCGTCATTATTTAAGAATGAAAGACCGTCGCCAAACCCTTGCAGAAAGAACAACTTAACTCAACCCTTGAATCGGTCAAAGGGAGGCTTTTAATTCAGCCGCCGTGACGCTCCAGCCCAATGAGCCCTTTGCCTTCCGGGGACTCCCCGAGGATTTGGCGTGCCTGAAAAAAGCCCTCCGGACCGCTCTGGACCGGGCTGCCGGGCGGTGCCCCCCCGGCTCCGAACAACGGATCCTCAACCTTGCATGCGGCCGGGCGGACGAGACCGCGGTGCTGGCGGATGTCTTCGGGGCGCAGGCCGGCACCCTCGAGATCGTCGGGGCGGACATCCGGGCCGCGGAGATCGAGGAGGCCCGCCAGCGCTGGCGGACCACCGCCGGATCCGACATCCAAACCCGGTTCCACCTCGAGGACGGACGGCGCTTCCTCGACTCGCTGGGCGTGGAAGACCGCTTCGATCTCGCCTTTCTCCGCCACCAGAATTTCTGGAACGATCCCGTTCTGTGGAGCCGCATGTTCGAGGGCGCCCTCCGGCAATTGGAGGAGGACGGTCTGTTTGTCATCACGTCCTACTTCGATAAGGAACACCACCTGGCCTGCGAGAACCTCGCTAGTCTCGGGGCCACCAAGGTCGCCGAATACCGCAACCCCCTTTCCCGCCCGGTTGCAGACGCGCCGCGCAAGTCCGTCGACCGGCACATCGCGATCTTCCGCCGCCGGCGGCCGTCATGACGACTCCTTCTCCGGATCCTTCCACCGAACTGACCGTGCTGACCCGTCCGGGGACCGTCCCGCCGGCCCGCCCGGGCAACGTGGCCTACTTCGCCAACCTCAGCTGTCTCTTCTTCGACAACGACGAACTCACCGAGGAACTGCGCCAGCGAGTGAGCACCCTGAGTTCCTACGGTGGCCGCCTCCTACCCATCATCTGCCTCCTCTGGAGCGGCGACCGCAATCTCCTCGTGATGGAACGGCTCCCCCTCGATCTCATTCAGCAGTACTTCCGGCGCGACCTGCGGCTGAAGCTGCCGCGCCTCCTGACCTTTGATCCGCACCTGCCGGCCCCCCCCGAGATCGAATCGGAAATTCGCCGCACGCCCGCCTGCCACTTGGACGGATTCGTCACCGACCACCGCATCGTCACCACTGCCGAACGCACCTCGGCCTGCCTGGCCGGCTCCCTGGCCGGCAGCCGCCAGGGCAACGACAAGGTTCTCCTCCATCGCTTCCTGAGGGAAGCCGGCGAACTCGTCTTCGAAACCATCGAGGCGGCCTCCCCCGCCGAGGTCGCTCCGGCCGCGGCCGAACTCGCCCGGCGCGGCTACCGTTTCGCCGCCGCCAAGTCCGCCATCGGCGCTTCCGGCATCGGGCTGGTCCGTTTCGAAACCGCCCGCCCCCCGGCCATCCCTGCCAGCCACTTTCGTGAAGGCCCCTGTCTGATCGAAGGGTGGCTCGACGACAGCGTCGAGCGAATCAGCCACATCGCCTCACCCAGCGTCCAGATGGTCGTCGCTGAAAGCGTCATTCACCTCTACGACATCACCGACCAGATTCTCGGGGAAGACAGCGTGCATGAAGGCAACGTCTCGCCCCCCGAATCGTTCAGCGACCCCTCTCTCGAGGAAGAACTCATGCGGCAGGCCAGCCTCGCGGGACGCTGGCTCCACCAGCAGGGATACCGGGGCACCGCCAGCGCCGATTTCCACCTCGCCTTCCTTCATTCCGGTGAAATCGAGGTCCGGATCTGCGAACTGAATGCCCGCGTCACCGGTGCGACCTATCCCTCCCTCCTCGCCCGCCACTTCCAGCCCGAGGGAACCTGGCTGATGCGCAATCTCCGCCTTCCGGTGCCGGTCGAAGGGGCGCGCATTCTCGACCGGCTGACCGGGACCAACCTGCTCTTCCGCCCCGGCGCCGCAACCGGCGTCCTGCCCATCAACCTCAACCTCGACGAAGACCACCTGGTCAGCAAAGGCCAGTTCCTTTTCCTGGGGCGAAACCTCCTGGAGGTCCACGACCTCATCGATCAAATCCTCTCCCTCGAAGATCTGGTGTTCGATCGGGATTGAGGAGCAAGCCCTTGCGGGACGAAAACCAGGACCTCCGGAAATCCCCGGCCGGCGCCGAGAATCCCATTCCCCAACAACCACCAACCCACCAACTCCATCACCACTCCCCTCGATACTACCCGTCTGCGCGAGCGGCTCATCGCCCTGACGCGCGATCTCGTCCTCATTCCGGGCACCGAAGAACGACCCGAGGAGTTGCAGCGCGCCATCGACTGGGTCAGCAACCACCTCGAATCCCTCGAGGGGGTAACGGTCCGCTCCTACCAGACCAACGGGGTGGCCTCGCTGGTCGCCCTGCCGGAGGCCTGCCGGGAACCGGACGTCATCATGTTCGGCCATGTCGATGTGGTTCATCATCCCGACCGGGAAACGTATCGCTCCAGGCTCTCCAACGGACGGATCTGCGGCCCGGGAACAGGCGACATGAAGGGGATCGTGGCAATCCTGCTGGAGCTCTTCCGCTACTTCCACCTCCAGAACCCCGGCCTTCCGCTGGGCCTCGCCATCACCACCGACGAAGAAATCGGGGGGGAACACGGCACCGGCGCCCTGCTGAACGAGCACGGCCTGCGTTGCAAGCTCGGAATGGTGCCGGACGGGGGGTCGATCGACGAAGTGGTGGTGGAAGAAAAGGGGATCCTTCAGCTCCAACTCGAGGCGGTTGGAACTTCCTGCCACGCCGCCCGGCCATGGCTGGGGCAGAATGCCCTCGCCCAGATCGTCGAGTGCATCGGTCGCATCGAGGCTCTCTTCCCTCCCGGCAACGACCCGGACCACTGGCATCCCACCTGTGCCGTCACCAGCGTGACCACCCCGAATCGGTCCATCAACCGCGTTCCCTCCCACGCCGGAGCAAGTCTCGATATCCGCTACCCCCATCCCGTGCAGGCCGAAGACCTCATCCGCCGAATCGAGGAGGTGATGATCGAGGGGGTCACTGCCGTTCCGATCGTCTCGGCCGAACCGAACCGCCTCTCTCCCGACCCGGCCTTCTTCGAGGCCTGCGAGGCGGTCCTCGGCCGCCGGCCCACCGAACGCCGGGAACACGGTGGATCCGACGCCCGCTTCCTCTCGAATCACAACATTCCCGTCATCATGTCCCGACCCATCTGTGGAAACCTGCACTCACGGTCGGAGTGGATCGACATCGAGTCGATGGTCCAGTTCTACGAAATCTACCGGAGATACCTGGAGGACCGTTTGAGGTGAAACGATTCGGTCCGCCGGGCCGGAGAGGCTCACCACAAGACGCCTGCCCGCCAACTACCCCAGCACTCCCGCGATCGCATGGGCCGGGACCACCCCGGTCAGCCTCTGATCCAGGCCGCCGTAGTGATAGGTGAGCTCCTCGTGGTCGAGCCCCATCAACCGGAGGATGGTGGCGTGCAGGTCGCGAACGTGGTGACGGTTCACCACCGCCTCGTGGCCAAGTTCATCGGTCTCGCCATAGCTTGTTCCGGCCTTCACTCCTCCTCCGGCCAGCCAGTAAGTGTAGCCTTTCGGGTTGTGATCCCGCCCCCCGTTCTTGCCTTGTGAGACCGGTTGGCGACCGAACTCCCCGCCCCACACCACCAGGGTCTCTTCCAGCAGACCCCGCCGATCAAGATCCTCGAGAAGGCCCGCAATCGGCTGGTCGATCTCGGGGCAATGGATCATCAGGTTTTCCTCCACCCCGTTGTGGGCGTCCCAATTCTGTTGCTGGTGACCACCCCCGGAATACAGCTGCACGAAGCGCACCCCGCGTTCCACCAGGCGCCGCGCGATCAGGCACTGCCGCCCGAAGTGCGCAGGCGGAATGGAAAGAGCGTGGTCGCCACTGGGCAGATCGAGCCCATAGAGCTCCCTCGTCTTCTCATTCTCCGAGGAGATGTCGAGGGCCTCGGGAGCGGAAGTGTGGAGCTGGTAGGCCAGATCGTAGGTGGCAATCCGGGCGCTCAGTTCCGAGTAGCTCTCCCGCCCCCGCCGGTGCACCTCGTTGAAGGCATTGATCGCACCCACCTTGTCGCCCTGCATGGCGTGGGTGAGATTGGCGCCGGGCCTGAGATTGAGGATCGGGTTGCCGACCGCGCGCAGGACGGTGCCTTGGTAGGCCGCCGGCATGTAGCCGCTCGCCCAGTTGGCCGCTCCCGGAATCGGGCCTCCGCGGGGATCGAGCATCACGACAAAGGCGGGCAGGTCCGCGTTGGTGGATCCGAGCCCGTGCGCAATCCACGATCCGAGGGCCGGATGGCCCTGCAGGACCCTGCCACAGTTCATTTGCAGGTTGGCCGAGCCGTGCGCGAAGGAGTCCATGTAGAGCGACTTGATCACCGCCAGCTTGTCCATGTGCTTCGCGATACCGGGAAGGGCGTCGGAACACCACAGCCCGGACTGCCCGTGCTGCCCGAAGGTCCGCTTCGAGCCCTGCAACACCGACTTCCGCATCTCGCGGCGGCGGATCTCCATCTGGATCTCCTTGCCGTCGTTCTTCTGGAGCTCCGGCTTGTAGTCGAAGAGGTCCATTTGCGACGGCCCTCCGTACATATAGAGGTAGATGCAGGCCTTCGCCTTGGCCGGAAAGTGCTGCGCCTTCGGCGCCAGGGGATTAAGGAGAGCCGGGGCCGCAAACACACGGCTGCCATCGAAGATTCCGGACAGGGAAAGCCCTGCCATCGAGGTTCCGAATCCCTTCAGAAAACCGCGGCGGCTCCGGGACTCGATCTGGCTGGCACGAAGGGGCATCACAACATCACCTTGGTCAGTCAACGTAAACGAATTCGTTCAGGTTCAGCAACAACGAACAGAACTCCTGCAGCGCCCGTTCCCGGGCGACTTCGCGGCTGTTCTTTGACACAATCCGGATCTGCCTCTTCGGGGCGGCCGCCGCCTGCGGCGGAGTCCAGGCCATCGCCCTGCCGCCCTTCACGACCTCGAGATTCCGGTAGTCCACCCGGGCTCCCCAGGTGCGCAGACCTGCCAACCCGGCTGCCAGCGGATTGTCCATCCGGTGGTCGATGCAGGGTTCGGTGCGACCATCGAAGAAAACCTGCACGCGGTCACCGCGCGTCTTCACCTCCAGTCGGTGCCACCTTCCCTGCTCGAGGGCAGCCGGCGCCTCCGCCAGTGGCTTCCAGTCGTTCTGGTGCGTGCCCAGGACCAACTTTCCCTCGTGCATGTACATGCTCACTTCGTAGCCGATCCAGTTGTCGGCGCCGGTCTTCGGTTCTCGCACGTTGAGGATGACCCCGCCGATCGTCCCATCCATGATGCGCACCTCGGCCTTGAAGGAATCACCATCCTCAAGGTGACCGGCCTCCTCCCAGAGCAGCTTCGGACCGTTTTCCCTGGCCACCGTGATAATCTCGTCCGCGACGGACCAGGTGCCGCCATAGACCGACCAACCTTCCGGCGGGGATCCGGGCCGGACGGCCGAAGAGCCCGGAACTTCGGACTTCTCGTAATCAATATCCGCCACCCGGTAGTCCCGGCCGTCGGCCCCGACGGTCAGGCCGTCGATCCGGACCCGACCTCCCCATGCACTGATTCCGACCCGGCCTTCGCCATCGACCGGGCTGTGATCCTCGACCGTGAGATTCAACCCGGTTTCCGACCGGACCACGATCTTGCCTCCCTCCAGCACGATCTCGCCCTTCAGGGATCCATTCCGCAGTCCGCTCACGGATTGTCTGCCCAGCGTCTCGATCGTCTCTCCCCGGTGGCGCCGCACCACGACCTCCCCCTCCTTCCGGTCCAGCAGCACGCTGTATCCCTCAAACACATCGCCCCGGGCCTTCGCTTCGACCGCACGCTCGTTCGCACGCAACAGGACCGCTACCCGCTCCGTGATGTCATCGAGGAGGAACTCCCCGGAGACCTTCACATCGTGGGAAGAAACCTGGTAGAGCGCATAGGGCGGCCAGTCGCGCTCGGCGTTGACGATACTCTCGTAGTCACCGGTCCACTTGCCTTTGTGGTAGGTCCATCCCGCGGCCGGCCCCCGCAGGAACCGGTCCGCCGGAAGCCCGTCCAGGTAGCCGTTGAAAAGAGCCGGCGGAAAATCCGGCCGGAAAGTCAGCCGCCTCGTCAGCGCGGCCTGCTTCTCCTCCTGGTCCGCCAGGAAGTCCGCTGCCAGCCTCAGCTCTTCTTCCGTCGGGTTCCGGCCCAGGACCCTGCGGAAGGCGGCCGTGACCGGTCCCGGTTCCGCAACGACCTCGCTCGCAATCCGCGCGGCACTTTCCGCCACCATTTCGCTGTTCAGGAGAAGCAGCGCCTGGGGAGCCACCGTGGTGGTGGGGCGGGCCCCGATCGATCCTTCCGTGTTGGCATAGTCGAAGATCTCGAAGAAGGGATAGAGCATGGTGCGCTTCACGAACGCGTAGACGCTGCGTCGGCGCTGCTGCCCGGGCGGCGACCACTGCCAGTTCCGGCCGGGCCTGGACGCTCCGGCCACCACCTCGCCGGCCAGGGAAGGGAAGAACCCCCGTCCGCCCCGCTCCGGATTCAACACCCCCGCACACTTGAGGATCGCGTCCCGGATCGCTTCCGATTCCATCCGCCGCAGGTTGGCCCGCCAGTGGTCGAGGTTGCCGGGGTCGATCACCTCGTTGGCAGCATGAGGCGCCGAGGAGCGCTGCCACGCCCGGCTGTTCATGATGACGCGATGGAGGTGCTTGATCGACCAGCCGTTCTCGACGAACTCCATCGCCAGCCAGTCGAGGAGCGGCACGTTGCTCGGAGGGTGCCCTGCCTTTCCAAAATCGTTGGGCGTCGCCACGATTCCCCGCCCGGTGTGGAAGTGCCAGATCCGGTTGACCATCACCCGGGCAGTCAGGGGGTTCTCCTTGCGCGCCACCCACTTCGCAAAGGCCAAGCGCCGGCCCGCGGAATGCCCGGTCGGGGTCACCTGCGGACTCCCACCCCCCAGAATCCCGGGAAAGCGGGGTTCCACCCTGTCAGCCGGCCGGCCGGCATTGCCACGGATCAGGACATGGGTCTCAATGGGCTTCGGACCCCGCTCGGTGACCACCAGGGCGTCACCCGCTCCGATCTTGCGGATGATGTCCTCTCCCGGCTTGTTGTAAGGTTTTACGTTCCGGAAAAAGGCAAGCATCTCGTAGTACTCGCGATGCGGGATCGGGTCGAACATGTGATCGTGGCAACGGGCGCAGCCGATCGTGATTCCCAGGAAGGTCTCGGTGGTGGTTTTGAGAATGTCATCCTGCCCGTCGAACTCGGCAGCCCGCTTGTCATCCGGTTCGTCGTCCCACACCCCGAGGCGATGAAAGCCGGTCGCGATCCACCCGGCATCACCCCCATCCGGAAGCTCGTCACCGGCAATCTGTTC
>JABAHR010009308.1_pt4 | contig 13019 bp, 14 predicted proteins | sample 7062101 | NCBI WGS metagenome assembly JABAHR01 (sample SAMN14534553, study PRJNA622989) | marine sediment metagenome | biome: marine biome [ENVO:00000428]; feature: marine pelagic biome [ENVO:01000023]; material: deep marine sediment [ENVO:00002113] | place: India: Gulf of Kutch | collected... | reverse complement strand
CAGGGCATCGATGTCGGCAAATCGCTCTGCGAGCACGAGATGACCGACACGGCGGCCGAGATCGCCAGGCGCGCCGAGGCGCAGGGATGCCGTCTGCTATTGCCCCGCGACGTGGTGGTAGCCCGCGAGTTCAAGGCCGGTGCCGAGGCCAAGACCGTGCCCGCGGATGCCTGCCCGCCGGACGCGATGATCCTGGATGCCGGTGTCGAGGCGGTGGAAGAGATCGTCGCCGCGTTCGAGGCCTCGAAGACGCTGGTCTGGAACGGCCCACTCGGCGCCTTCGAGATCCCGCCTTTCAACGCCGCAACCGACGCCGCCGCGCGCGCCGCGGCCGAGTTGACGAAGCAGGGCAAGCTGATGTCCGTCGCCGGTGGCGGCGACACCGTCGCCGCGCTGAACGCCAGCGGCGCGGCGAAGGATTTCAGCTACGTCTCGACGGCAGGCGGCGCATTCCTCGAGTGGCTGGAAGGCAAGACCCTTCCCGGTGTCGCCGCGCTTGGCTGAGGCTGGAAGCCTCCGGCGGGGATATTTCGGACCGAGGAAGGCTGGAGAGCCGCGAAAAGACACCCTGACGCCGGATCAGCGCGCAGGGTGCCTTCCTCGGTCACGGCGATCGGCATCCCTGCCTGTACCGTGGTTCAAGGTTTGCAGTACAAGGTTAACAACAGGTTTCTTCCTTGGTCTCCAAATATCCCCGCCGGAGGCATCCGGCGCCGGCTACGCGGCGCGGCGCGCGAGTCGGTTGACCTGCGCCGCACCCAGCCTTAGTCCAATAACGACGACCATCAGGCCCTAGGAGCAACACCGATGAAATCCACCCGCGCAGTGCAGAAGATTCTCGCGAATTACGAGGGCGAGACGCCCGGCGTGAAGGCGAACCTCAACCGGATCCTGATGAACGGCAAGCTGGGCGGCACCGGCAAGATGATCATCCTGCCGGTCGACCAGGGCTTCGAGCACGGGCCGGCGCGCAGCTTCGCGCCCAACCCGCCGGCCTACGACCCGCACTACCACTACCAGCTGGCGATCGACGCGGGGCTCAACGCCTATGCCGCGCCGCTGGGCATGCTCGAGGCCGGCGCGGACACCTTCGCCGGGCAGATCCCGACGATCCTGAAGGTGAACTCGGCCAACTCGCTGATCCCGTCAGAGGCGCCCAAGACCCAGGCGATCACGGCATCGGTCGACGACGCGCTGCGGCTGGGCTGCTCGGCGATCGGTTTCACCGTCTACCCGGGTTCCTCGGCGGCGCTCGACATGTTCTCGGACATCGCCGCGATGCGCGAAGAGGCCGCCGCCAAGGGCATCGCCACGGTGATCTGGTCCTACCCGCGCGGCGAGGCTCTGGACAAGGACGGCGAGACCGCAGCCGATATCGGCGCCTATGCCGCGCAGATCGCCGCGCTGCTGGGCGCGCATATCATCAAGGTGAAGCTTTCGACCGATCACCTGTCGCTGCCCGAGGCGAAGAAGGTCTACGAGGAACAGAACATCGACGTCTCGACGCAGGCGGCGCGCGTGGCGGACGTGATGCGCTCGGCCTTCAACGGGCGGCGGATCGTGGTGTTCTCGGGCGGCTCGAAAAAGGGCGCGAGCAGCGTCTATGACGACGCCCGCGCGATCCGCGACGGCGGCGGCAACGGCTCGATCATCGGCCGCAACACCTTCCAGCGCCCGCGCGACGAGGCGATCGAGATGCTGAACAAGCTGATCGACATCTACAAGGGCAAGGCCTGAGCCCGGCTTGACCCGGCGCGGGCGGCTAAGCCGCCCGCTCGACCGGTCGTCCGAACCGCGTGACGGCCACCAGCGTCAGGGCCGTCAAAGCAGCGCCTCGGGCGGCCAGAAGCCCGTCGCCGCCCAAGGGGCGGCCCCCTGCTCGTAATGTCGGCGAAAACCGGTACCGCTCAGCGGTCGACCAGCACCGAACACCCCGCGTGGCGCACCACGCGTCCGGCTGTCGAGCCGAGGAAGTAGTCCGACAGGCCGGGCCGATGCGAGCCGATGATCACGAGGTCGGGCGAGACCTCGCCGATCGTCTCGAGGATGCGTATGTGCGCCGGGCCATGGGTCAGCTGCACCGCTGCCTCATCGATTCCCACCTGCCCGACCATGCGCGCAAGCCGGTCGCGCACTTCCTTCTCGCGGGTCTCCTTCACGTCTTCGGGGACGTAGGTCGCGGCGTAGGTGGGAATGTCGGGCAGCACGTGGATCACCGTCACCGTACCCCCCTCCGAACACAGCCGCTTGCCGAGTTCCAGAATCCGCCGCGTGACGTCCTCATGGCTCAGGTCGACGGGAACGAGAATGTTGCGATACACGGCCAGCCCTCCTATGCTTTCACCGGCCTTCAGCATAGGCCGAAGGCACGCCTCGGCCTTGACCCAAATCAATCTGGACATTGCTGCGCCGGCGCTGCCATTGTGCCGGCGAACCCGTAGCCAGCCGGAGGCCACCATGTCACTCGACAAGATCCTGGAAACCGTTGACGCCGGACTGGACGCGTCGCTCGAGCGCCTGTTCGAGCTGCTCAGGATCCCCTCGATCTCGACCGATCCGGCCTATGACGCCGACTGCAAGGCCGCGGCCGACTGGCTGGTGGCCGAGCTTGCGGGTCTCGGCTTCGACGCCGCGCGGCGCGACACGCCGGGCAAGCCGATGGTGGTGGCGCATCACAAGGGCGACGGGCCGCATCTGCTGGTTTACGGCCATTATGACGTGCAGCCGGTCGACCCGCTCGAGCTGTGGAAGCGCGACCCCTTCGACCCGGCGATCGAGGAAACGCCGGCCGGCAAGGTGATCCGCGCCCGCGGCGCCTGCGACGACAAGGGCCAGCTGATGACCTTCATCGAGGCGTTCCGCGCCTGGAAGGCGGTCACGGGCAGCCTGCCCGGCAACCTGACGATCCTGTTCGAAGGCGAGGAGGAATGCGGCTCGCCCTCGATCATTCCCTTCCTGACCGAGAACCGGGACGAGCTCAAGGCGGATCTCGCGCTGGTCTGCGACACGGACCTGTTCGACCCGCAGACCCCCAAGATCACCACCATGCTGCGCGGCCTCGCCGCGGCCGAGTTCACGGTGAAGGGCCCCTCCCGCGATCTGCATTCGGGCATGTATGGCGGGCCGGTGCTGAACCCGATCCGGGTGATCAGCGGCATGATCGCCGACATCCACGACGACACCGGGCGGATCACCATCCCCGAGTTCTACGACGGCGTGCATCCCGTGCCCGACGACATGAAGGCCGCATGGGATGCGCTGTCCTTCGACGACACGGCGTTCCTGCGCGAGGTCGGCCTCAGCCAGCCGGGCGGCGAGTCGGGCTATTCGGTGCTCGAGCAGATCTGGTCCCGCCCGACCGCCGAGTGCAACGGCATCTGGGGCGGCTATATCGGCGCCGGCAGCAAGACGGTGCTGCCCGCGGAGGCCTCGGCCAAGTTCACCTTCCGGCTCGTGGGCGACCAGGACCCCGAGGCGATCCTGCGCAATTTCGAGGGTTTCCTGCGCGACCGGCTTCCGCCGGATTTCGCGCTCGACTTCCACGCCGGCGAGGGCGCGGGGGCCACGGTCATGCCCACCGACCGCTCGGAATTCCGGGCCGCGCAGGCGGCGCTCAGCGACGAATGGCCGAAACCGGCGGTCTTCGCCGGCTCGGGCGGGTCGATCCCGATCGTGGGGCACTTCGGCAAGGTGCTGGACACCGAGTCGATCCTGATCGGCTTCGCGCTCGACGACGACAGCATCCATTCGCCGAACGAGAAGTACAACCTGACCAGCTTCCACAAGGGAATCCGGTCCTGGGTGCGGATCTTCGACGCCTTCTACAAGGGCTGAGGCGTCAACGCCGCGCCTTTCGCCCGCCCCGGCGGCCGGCGCCGGTGGCGGGCCGGCTGAGCCCTTCCTCGAGCACCGCGATCATCGGGTGTTCGGGAAATTGCGCGCGATAGTGCTCCAGCGCCTGCCGAATCGCGTCCAGAGGATCGGTGTCCGCGGGCAATCCCAAGGCCCAGTCGAGGAAGATCGTCCGGCAGTCCTGCGCCGTGATCCCCTCGATCCGGAAGGATTCGTGGATCAGCCCACGCGCGTCGATATCAAGCTCGCCCTTGCCCATCTTCGCAGCCTCGCCGCAACCGATCCCCGCCCTTCCACTGTCCAGAAATATCCCGGGGGGTCCGGGGGGCTGGCCCCCCGGCTCGGGCGGCACGCACCGGGGGCTCACTTCTGCCCCATAGCGCCAGCAGCGGCCTGCGGGCAAGCCTCATTGCATCAGGCGCGCGGCTTCCTCGAACAGGATCGCGTGGTGCCCGGCCAGCCGGGCCATGTCGGCGTCATAGCCGCCGCCCAACACGCCCACCACCGGCACGCCGGCAGCCCTCAGCCGCCCCAGTGCCAGCCGGTCGCGGGCGCGCAGGCCCTCGGTGCTGAGCGCCAGCCGCCCGAGGCGATCGGCGTGATAGGGATCGACGCCGGCATTGTAGAAGGCAATCTGCGGCCGGGTCTCGGCGATCACGCGGTCGAGCGCAGCCCCCGCCGCCTCGAGATACGGCCCGTCGCCCATTCCGTCCGGCAGCGCGACGTCCAGGTCCGAGCGCGCCTTGCGCGCCGGGAAGTTCCGCCCCGCATGCAGCGACAGGGTGAAGACCGCCGGTTCCCCGTCGAAGATGCGCGCTGTCCCGTCGCCCTGATGCACGTCGAAATCGACCACCAGCACACGCGCCACGCGCCCCTCGTCCAGCAGCGCCCGCGCCGCCACCGCCACGTCGTTGAAGACGCAATAGCCCGAACCGCCCTCGGGCCCCGCGTGATGCGAGCCGCCGGCCATGTTGCACGCCAGCCCGTGCTCCAGGGCCAGCCGCGCGGCCAGGGTCGTCCCGGCCGCCGACAACGCCGCACGGCGCGCCACGGCGGCGTTGCCGGGCAGGCCGATCACGCGGGTCTCGTCGGGGCGCAGCGTCTGGGTCAGCACGCGGTCGGTATAGTCCGGCGCATGCACCGCGGCGATCTGGGCATAGCGGGCAGGCGCCGGCGCGACATAGCCGCCGGCCCGCGGCAGCACCCCGCGCGCCACCAGCGCCTGCCGCAGATAGCCGTATTTCGACATCGGGAAGCGGTGGCCCGGCTTGAGCGGCGCGACGTAGTCGGGATGCCAAACGACGGGCAGGCTCATGGCGCCTCCAGCCGGCCGGAGATGATCTCCGCCGCGGCCTCGGCGAGGCGATCAAGACAGGGGGCGATTTCGTCGGGCGTCTCGACCTCGCTGACCCTGGCCAGCAGTTGCGACAGGCCGGGCCCCGCACGTTCCTGCGTGAGCTCGCCTTCCAGCGACAGCCGGGCCACCTGCTGGATCGCCGACATCCGGCCCAGCGCGTCGTCCAGCACCTCCGCCTGCGCCTCCTCCAACCAGCCGGCCTCGGCCAGCGGCGCGATCATCTCGCGCGGGGCGACGATACCCTCGAGCCCCGGTGTCAACACCTTGCCGGTCTGCAGCAGCAATTCGATGTCGAGCATCCGGCCCGGGCCGTTCTTGACCTCCCAGGCGCCCTTGGCGGGCTTGCCCTCGGCCAAGCGGGCGCGCATGTCGCGCACGTCGGCCAGCACCTTCTCGGCATCGCGCGGCTCGGCCAGCGCGGCGCCGACCGCCTCGGTCAGGTCATCGCGCACGCCGGCACCGCCCGCGATCACCCGGGCGCGGGTCAGCGCCAGGTGCTCCCAGGTCCAGGCGTCCTCGCGCTGGTAGCGGGCGAACTGCTTCAGCGACACCGCCACCGGCCCCTGCCGCCCCGAGGGGCGCAGCCGCATGTCGACCTCGTAGAGCGTGCCCTTCGCGGTCGGCGCGGTCAGCGCCGCGACCAGCGCCTGGGTCAGCCGGGCATAGTACATCTTGGCATTGAGCGGCTTGCGGCCATCCGAGGCCTCGTCCGGCTCGGCGTCGTAGATCACGATCAGGTCCAGGTCCGAGCCGCTGGTCATCTCGCCCGAGCCCAGCTTGCCCATGCCCAGCACCGCCCAGCCGCGTCCCGGCGGCGCGCCGTGGCGGCGGCCGAATTCCTCGGCCACGCGCGGCATCAGGCAGGTGATCACCGCCTCGGCGATCGACGAATACCCCTGCCCCGCCTCGCGCGGATCAGACACGCCGCGCAGCAGCAGCACGCCCACACGGAAGCCCTGCTCGCGCGCCCAGATCCGGGCAAGGTCCAGCACGTCCTCATAGGTCTCGGCCTCGGCCAGGTGCGCGTCGAGGTCTTTCGCCAGCGCCGCCGACCCCGGCAGCGGATCGAAGAAGCTGCGGTCGAGCACCGCGTCCAGAACGCCTGCGTTGCGGCCCAGGTAGTCGGCCAGACGCGGCGCGGTGGCGCAGATATCCAGCAGCAGATCGAGTATCTTCGGGTTCGCCTCGAACAGTGCGAAGACCTGCACCCCGGCAGGCAGGCCGCGCAGGAAATACTCGAAGGCCAGCATCGCCTGGTCTGGCTTGGCCGCCGCTGCCAGGCGCTTGACGATCTGCGGCGCGACGCGGCGGAACAGCCGCTGGGCGCGCTCGGTGCGCAGGGCGGGCAGCTTGTGCCAGGCATCCAGCCGATCGCGCATCGCCTGTGGGTCGGGATAGGCGGCCCAGATGTCCTCGGGCGCGGCCTCGGGCTGGTCGGGGGCGAAAAACTTTTCGACCAGTTCGTGCACCCGCGCGAAGCGCCCGGTCAGATCCTTCTCGAAGGCGGCACCGTCCTCGGCCCCGCAGAACGCAGCGATCCGGGCGCGGCCACGCTCGTTCGACGGGTAGCTGTGGGTCTGCTGGTCCTCGAGCATCTGCAGCCGGTGCTCGAGCGTCCGGTGCTTCACATAGGCGTCGGCCAGTTCGTCGGCCATCTCGCGCGGGACCCAGCCGGACTGCACCAGCGCCTCCAGCGCCGGCCGGGTGCGCGGCGCGCGGAGGCTGGGGTCGCGGCCGCCGCAGATCAGCTGGTGGGTCTGGGCGAAGAACTCGATCTCGCGGATGCCGCCGCGGCCCAGCTTGACGTTGTGCCCGGGCAGCCGCAGCGGCCCGCCAAGGCCCTTGTGGTCGCGTATGCGCAGACGCATGTCATGCGCGTCCTGCACCGCCGCGTAATCGAGGTGCCGCCGCCAGACGAAAGGCGTCAGCGTCTCGAGAAACTCTTCACCCGCGGCGATATCCCCGGCGCAGGGTCTGGCGCGGATGAAGGCCGCCCGCTCCCACGTGCGGCCCTGCGATTCATAATAGGATTCGGCCGCCCCCATGCCGATGCAGACCGGTGTCACCGAGGGGTCGGGGCGCAGCCGCAGATCGGTGCGGAAGACATAGCCGGCGGCGGTCTCCTCGCCGATCAGCTTGACCAGCCCGCGACCGATGCGGATGAACTGCTGGCGGATCTCGGCGTAGTCGTCGGCCGGGTAGAGGCTGTCGTCGAACAGCAGGATCAGGTCGATATCCGAGGAATAGTTCAGCTCGCGCGCGCCCAGCTTGCCCATCGCCAGCGCCACCATGCCCCCGTCCGGCGCATCGACCTGCGGCAGCTTTCCCGCGCCCTGCGCCTGCGCGACCAGATGCGTTATCGCGCGCTGGACCGAGGCGTCGGCGAGATCCGAGAGCGCGCCGGTCACCTCGTCGAGGTCCCACACCCCGCCCAGATCGGCGAGCGCAATCAGCAGCGCCGCCCGCCCCTTGGCCTGCCGCAGACCGTCGGCGAGCGCGTGGCCCTCGAGGGCCCCGACATCCTGCAGCAGCCCCGCCATCGCGTCTTCGGCCGCCCCGGCCACCGCGGCGTCGAGCCAGTCGGAATGCTTCTCGGCCAGCCCGGCCAGGTAGGGCGCCGAGCCCGCCATGCCGGTGATCAGGTCGCGGAACCCGTCGCCGTGATCGGAATAGAGCGCGGCAACCTCGCCGCCCCGGTCGGGATCGAAGGGAATGGGCGCGGACCGGATCGAGCGGGCGAAGGACATGCAACAGGGATCGGGCTTTGGCGGGCGGAGGTCAAGGGGCGTCGACACCGCGCGCGCCGCGTAAGCGCGGGCTTATGGCGCCCGAATTACGCCTTTGTGCAATGGCGCCGGGCCCGGTTTGCCCGCACCTCGGAGACAACCGGCCCGGCCAACCGGACCGGCAGATCGCCGAACCACCTCTCCAAGGAGACACACCATGCGAAAATATCTGATCATTGCGGCCATCGGGCTCGCCACCATCCCAGCGCTGGCCCTGATCCCCGCGCTGGCCACCGAACAGGCCGCCGAGCTGACACCCGACACCGTGCTGGGCACGACGATCGCCGAGGTCACTGCCGCGCTGACCGACATGGGCTACGAGGTCCGCAAGTCCGAGATGGATGACGGCAAGATCGAGGTCTACTTCGTCAAGGACAAGACCAAGGGCGAGCTGTATGTCAGCCCCGAGACCGGCAGGATTCTCGAGCTGGAAACGGAGTGAGCGGTCCCATGGCTGCCACAGACATTCAGAACAGCGGGCGATCCGTCGCCCGCGACATCCCCGTCTGGGATCCGCTGGTGCGCCTGATCCACTGGAGCGTCACGCTGGCCATCCTGCTCAACGCGGTGTTCACCGACCCCGAGGGCGAGCTGCACGTATGGGTCGGTTACGTGGCGCTGGGCCTGGTGGGCCTGCGGCTGGTCTGGGGGCTGGTCGGGCCGCGGCCGGCGCGGTTTTCGGCCTTCCCGCCGGATCCGCGCCGCGCCCTGCGGCACGCCGGTGCCTTGATTCGCGGCGAACGCACCGTACATCTATCCCACAACCCTCTGGGCGCGCTGATGGCCTACAACATCTGGGCGACCATCGGGGGCCTCGCGCTGACGGGATACATGATGGGCACGATCCCCTTCTTCGGCGTCGACTGGGTCGAGGAGACCCACGAGATCCTTTTCAACTGGCTGATGGTGTCGGTCGCCCTGCACCTGCTGGGCATCGTCTTCGACAGCTGGCGCACGCATGTGCCGCTGGTCAGAGCGATGGTCACCGGGCGCAAGCGGGTGCCCACCGGGGCGAAGGTGGAATGACCGGGGCCGGGCTTTCCCGCCTGACGAGACCGGGGCGGCCGGCGACGCTGGCCGCCATCATCCTGCTCCAGGCGCTCTGCGCCTTCTTCTTCATCGGCGACGTGATCAGCGACACCCGCGAGGTTCCGGCCCCCGACCCCTTCCACCTGATCGTCGAGGCCGGCGCGGCCTTCGCGCTCTGCATCGGAGTGCTTTTCCTGATGCTCGAATTGCGCCGGCTGCTCTGCCGGATGGACCGGATGACCGACGGGCTGCGCGCCGCCCGCGGCCAGATGGCCGAGGTGATGGAGGCGTTCTTCGGCAGCTGGGGCCTGACCGCCTCGGAGCGCGACGTGGCGATGATGATCCTCAAGGGCATCGACAACGAAACCATCGCCAGCCTGCGCGGCACCGCGCCAGGCACGGTGCGCGCCCAGTGCACCCGCATCTATGCCAAGGCCGGCGTGGACGGGCGCGCGCAATTGTTGAGCGTGTTCATGGAAGAGCTGTTCGCCGGCGAACTGGGCACCGAGACCGAGCCGCCCCTTCCGGCTGGTGTCGCCGTCAGGGCCTGAGCCCTACCCTTCCAGTTCCTCAAACCGCGGAAAACCCGCCGCCCCTGGGGTCGTGCCCCGGCCCCGGCAGCTAGTGCGAGGCGGGTGCTTCCCCGGCATCGTCCCAAGTGATCCGCGCGCCACCGGCGATCATCTCGCCCTTGGCCCGGTCGAAGCGCAGATGCGCCAGCCCGATACCCTCGGCGCAGCTGTGGAGCGTGCCCACAGACTTGCCGTCGGCTTCGATCTGCGTTCCCGGGGCGGGCGCATCGCCCGATACGTGCACCTTGACCAAACCCTTTCGCAGCTCGGTCTTGTGGCGCATGCGGGCGGTCACTTCCTGCCCGACATAGCAGCCCTTGCGGAAATCGACGCCGCCCAGCCTGTCGAAGCCGGCCTCGAGAATGAAGGTGTCGTTCGGGATCAGCTCGACACCCGATTGCGGCACTCCGTGCGCGATGCGCAGGGCGTGCCACTCGGCCGGATCGCCCTTCTCGAAGGAGGCGAGCAGCGGTTCGGGCGTCTCGGTATAGACGCGCCAACCCAGCGCCGGATCGCGCGGGTCGATGACGGCCCCCTCGGGCGGCGGGCCGTCGCCCCAGCCCTGCACGACCTTCAGGCCGACCGGCGCGATGGTCACGTCGGCGCGCAGCTTGTACATGGTCAGCCGGCGCACCAGGTCCTCGACCTGCCCGGCATCGGCGTCGAGCAGGATCGACTCGCCGTCCGCGACCAGGAAGAAATCGGCCAGGTACTTTCCCTGCGGCGTCAGCAGCGCGGCATAGACCGCGCCGTCGCAGATCTTGTCGAGATTGTTCGTCACCAGGTCCTGCAGGAACTTGCGCCGGTCGGCGCCGCCGATCCGCAGCACCTGGCGATCTTCCGCCTCGAATGCTCTTGCCATCCGTGATGCCTCCTGTTTGACAGGCACATAGTCTTCCAGATGGGGATTTGCCAGCCCATGCCCGCGCCGATCTCGGTGATCATTCCCACGCTGAACGCCGCCGACGGCATCGGCCCCACGCTGGCAGCGCTGACCGAGGGGCTGGGCGCGGGGCTGATCCGCGAGGTGATCATCAGCGATGGCGGCTCGGAGGACAGCATCGAAGCCATCGCCGAGGCCTGGGGCGCCGAGTTCGTCACCGGTCCGCCCGGCCGTGGCGGCCAGCTACGCCGCGCCGCGGCGCAGGCGACGGGCGCCTGGCTGCTGGTGCTGCACGCCGACAGCGTGCCCGCGCCCGGCTGGGCTGACGTCGCGCTCGAGCATGTCTCGCACGGCATCGAGCGCGCCGGCTATTTCGACCTGCGCTTCGACGCGGGCGGGCTGGCCGCGCGGCTGGTGGCTGGCTGGGCGAACCTGCGCGCGCGGCTGTTCGGCCTGCCCTTCGGCGACCAGGGCCTGCTGATTCCCGCCGGGCTCTACGAGCGCATCGGCGGCTATCCCGACATCCCCGTGATGGAGGACGTGGCGATCGCCCGGGCGCTGACCCGGCTGCGGCTCAGCGCGCTGCACCACCCGATCACGACCTCGGCCGAGCGCTACCGCGATGATGGCTGGCTGCGGCGCGGGGCGGCGAACCTGTGGCTGCAGGCACGATTCCTTCTGGGCGCCGACCCGGTACGGCTGGCGCGGCGCTACGAGCGCTGAGCCGCGGGCGCGACGTCCGGCGCTATTGCGCGGCCGCGGAAATTGCGCCATTGGCTGGCTATCGGCGGCGCGCTGCCATCCCCTCGCGTCGCCAAGGAACGGAGATCCGCCATGTCGCTCGCCTATGGCCGCACCACCCGTGCCATTCCCGGACCCTCGATGATCCCGGACCGGGTGCTGCGGGCGATGCATCGCGAGGCGCCCAACATCTACGAGGGCGAGCTGATCGAGATGACGGCGACCATCGCGCAGGATCTCAAGCGCGTCGCCCGCACCGAGGGCAAGGTCGCGATGTATATCGGCAACGGGCACGCGGCCTGGGAGGCATCGCTGGCCAACACCATCGCCTCCGGCGAGAAGGTGCTGGTCCTGGCCACCGGCCGCTTCGGGCTGGGCTGGGCCGACATCGCCCGTGGCCTGGGCATCGAGGTCGAGGTGATGGAGTTCGGCGGCCGGGCAGCGGCGGACCCGGACCGGCTTGAGGCGCGGCTGCGCGCGGATACAGGCCGCGAGATCAAGGCGGTGATGACGGTGCAGACCGACACCGCCTCGTCGGTCAACAACCATATCGCGGCGCTTGGCGCGGCGATCCGGGCCGTCGGGCACCCCGCGCTGTACATGGTCGACTGCATCGCCAGCCTCGCCTGCGAGGACTTCCGCATGGACGAGTGGGGCGTCGACGTGATGGTCGCCGCCAGCCAGAAGGGGCTGATGACGCCGCCGGGGATGGGCTTCACCTTCGCCGGCCCGCGGGCGGTGGCGGCGCGCGAGGCGCTCACCCGCGTCTCGCCCTATTTCGACTGGAAGCCACGGCACAACCCGGCGCTCTACTACCAGCATTTCTGCGGCACCGCGCCGACGCATCACCTCTATGGTCTGCGCGAGGCGCTCGACATGATCGCCGAGGAAGGGCTCGACAACGTGATCGCCCGGCACCGCATCCTCGCCCGCACCGTTTGGGCCGCGGCCGAGGTCTGGGCCGAGGTCGGGCAGATCGCGCTCAACATCGCCGACCGGGCCGACCGCTCGGTCGCCGTCACCACGCTGCGCGCCGGCCCCGGCGATCCCGCGCGCCTGCGCCGCTGGGCCGAGGACGAGGCCGGCGTGACGCTTGGCATCGGGCTGCCGCTGGACGCCTCGCTGCAACACGGGGGCGACCTGTTCCGCATCGCCCATATGGGTCACCTGAACCCGCCGATGATCATGGGAACGCTCGGCGTGGTCGATGCCGGCTTCAAGGCACTGGACATCGCGCATGGCGGCGGCGCGCTGCGCGTGGCCTCGGAAACGCTGGCCGAGGCGATGGCGGCACCGGCGGACTGGGCGATCTCGGCCGAATAGGCAGGCATCGGCCGGCAGCGGCAAGATTCTGTCCGATTTGCCGATTTTCGCGCAACTCGGCGCTTGACCCTGCCCCCTTCGGCGCCATAATACCGGGCCATGAGCACTATCGTGGTACTTATCGGAATGCGCGGGCGCTGAGGGAGGAGACTCTTTCGGACCAACCCGCGCGCGGCCCCTCTTCGGGGCCTTTTTTATGTCCGGTGCACGCCATGAAACCCGGGGAACAGGCCCCATGAGACGGAGACGGAGCAAATGTCACGCCAATTGAACGGAGCGCAGATAGTTGTCGAAGCCTTGAAGGACCAGGGCGTCGACACCGTATTCGGGTATCCGGGCGGCGCCGTACTCCCGATCTATGACGAGATCTTCAAGCAGAACGACATCCGCCACATCCTGGTCCGCCACGAACAGGGCGCGGCCCATGCGGCCGAGGGCTATGCCCGCTCGACCGGCAAGCCGGGCGTCGTCCTGGT
>JABAHR010005760.1_pt1 | contig 13021 bp, 11 predicted proteins | sample 7062101 | NCBI WGS metagenome assembly JABAHR01 (sample SAMN14534553, study PRJNA622989) | marine sediment metagenome | biome: marine biome [ENVO:00000428]; feature: marine pelagic biome [ENVO:01000023]; material: deep marine sediment [ENVO:00002113] | place: India: Gulf of Kutch | collected... | reverse complement strand
GCGATGTCGCGGCCCTTCGCCCTGACGTCGGATGCGAAGTTGTTTGTCGTTCCCCTCGACGACGATCTGCATGACGCCCTGCACGGCGCATACGGCACGGGTGAGTGGACACCGGGTCCGCCGCTCCTGTCGTCGGGAGACATGGCCTTTGCGGCGAAGACCTCGCAGCGAGGGCCTTTGGCCTACGTTGAAACCGGATATTTCGGCGGCATCGGCCACCAGGCGGCCGTACTATGGCAGGACGGCACGCTCGTTATGGGGCCGCTTGTTATGAAGTCGGAGGACAACGCAAGGCGCCCGGCGAGCCTCTGGCCCATCAACGCCGTGCTGCGAAAACTCGGTATCGAATCCAAAGACGGCGAGGACGAGTTTGCGACGTTCGGATTGGGCTTCTATCGCTCCAACGAGGACGTCTGGTCGATGGCGCGCCAGGTACAGGACGCCGCGAGCTGAGCATCCCGCAAGGGACCTATCANNTCCGACCATCAGCGTGAAGTATGCGGTGATCGCCAGCCAGTATTCCTGGTGCGGCAAATACCGTGGAATGGGCACCACGCCGAGCTTTGTGATAACCGCAAGCGAGGCCAGCACGAATGAGATGAGGAAGATGAGAATGGTCGGCGGGTTGAGCCTCATGATCCTTGGTCCTCCACTTGGGCGTCCGAATGCGTAGCGACTATCTGGGACGCAAGAGCCAGCATACCACGCCTCGAAAGGGGTCTGGCAACCGGCGGGGCGCGGTACGGGTTATGGCAGAGGCTGTTCTCGCTGGCTTGTCGCGCCAAGACCACAGGCAGCAGAGGGACTATGGGCGTACGTCCCAGCATTCGGACGAAGCCGGAGCAGGCAGGCGGCGCCATCAGGTGGCCCGTCGCTGCGCGCTCTGCGCAGAGGCAAATGCGGGGTCGGAAGGGTTAAAGCGCGTGCGCTGTTGCGGCCAGCTCTGGCTCGGGCGCCGCCACTTCCACCTCGAAGCGGAAGGTGCTGCCGTCGGCCAATCGGCAGGTCACAGCCAAACGCCGCGCTGGCGCCGTAAGGTCGATCCGCGTCGCGGCTGAGGGGGATTGAGCCACGGAGACCACTTCAACGTCGATAACTTCGGCGATCTCGGCTTGCGATCCACGTGCAACCAGCAGGCGCTCGCCTTTCGCCAGGGGCGACTGGAACAGCACTGGCTCCACGTCCCGCCCGTTGCTTAACCCGCCATAATCCCGGCTGAGCCAGTAGGCCTCGGACCCGACATCCGGCATGCCGGGGTTTGCCGTGCCTTGGGTATTGGCGCGGGTCAATGCCGTGGAATAGCCGCGTTCGATCACCGGCGACGGGTCGGCCAGACCGAACCCAGTCCCCACAAGCGCCATCAGCAACATCGCAGCGGTCACCCGTGCGAAACTGCTTCTGAGGCCTGATTTGGTCGACATTGGTCCCGTCTCCGTCGATAGAGCTCCGCCGGGTATATACGGCGTGCCGTCATTTGATTCCAGCACTTTTCGGGGCCAAAAATATGGCTCTTAAAAGACTTTACGCGCTGAATTCGGCTCCGGATCCGCCGCAGCCAGCCGAAAAGCGTTGGTTAAGGCGACGGCTGCGTGCCCGGCGCATAAAAGCACGCTAAGTGCCTGAAAAATGCAGCGTTGAGAGCGAAAAGAACCGAAAAACCAGCCGCTAGCACCAGGACGTGCGGGCTGGCGGCACCCGTTTCAGCCAGAACGTCAAAGGCCCGTCCGAGCTCGGCGAGAAGCATGTCAGCAGCAAAAGAGGGCGTGCTTGCCCATACGACGGCCAGCAGACAGAAGAGCCCCAACCCAGCCAACGCGTCGGTTACGAATCGCCGCGTGTTGTCTGAGGGTGCTTGCACGTCAGAATAGGCGGTCTCGCTCGGGGTCATTATCGAATTGTCTCCTTCCCTTGTCCTCTGTGCCACCGTCGTGATCCGCCGGGACAACACTCTGTGCCTGTGGCTGGCGTTTGATCGGATTGTGGCGAAGCACAGTCAATTTACTGAATTAGCGAAACAGGTTGGGGGTTGTGGTCGTGCTGCAACGCGATCGCGATTGGGGCCTCCAAGGCTGACGTGCCCAGCAATGGGTTCGGAGACCTAGATATGGGGTTAGGATATTAAGGACTCCTTGCAGTTTGCTGCAGTGCCGCGTAGCTTTCGCGCCGCCTGATACGTGCGACCGAAGCAATCGGACCGGTCTTGCGGGCCGCACGGAAGAAAATCAGCCCAAAAGGAAAGACGACCGCTATGGGTTTTATTGCCGACAGCCTTAATCGCATTCAGCCATCCGCGACCATTGCCGTCTCTATGAAGGCGCGGCAGCTCAAGGCCGCGGGCCGCGATATCATTTCCTTGTCGGCCGGCGAGCCGGACTTCGATACGCCTCAAAACATCAAGGATGCCGCCAAGCGCGCGCTCGACGCGGGCAAGACAAAATACACCGATGTTGACGGTATTCCCGAACTGAAGGCCGCCGTCTCGGCAAAATTCAAGCGCGACAACAACCTCGACTACAAGCCGTCGCAGATCTCCGTCGGTACCGGCGGCAAGCAGGTGCTCTACAACGCACTGCTCGGCACACTCAATCTCGGTGACGAAGTCATCCTGCCGGCGCCCTGTTGGGTAAGCTACGCCGACATTGTGCAGCTTGCCGGCGCCAAACCGGTCTTCGTCGAGACCAAGATGGAAGACGGATTTCGCTTGCGCCCCGACGTGCTCGACGCGGCCATCACCCCCAAGACGAAGTGGTTCATCTTCAACTCGCCGTCGAATCCGACCGGCGCTGCTTACTCGGAAAGCGAGCTCAAAGCGCTCACCGATGTCTTGCTGGCAGACAAGAATAAGCACGTCTGGGTGCTGACCGACGATATGTACGAACACCTGATCTACGACGGTCACAAGTTCTTCACACCCGCCCAGGTCGAGCCGGCGTTGTACGACCGGACGCTCACCATGAACGGGCTTTCCAAGGCCTATTGCATGACCGGCTGGCGTTTGGGCTACGCCGGCGGGCCCGAGCCGCTTATCAAAGCCATGAGCAAACTTCAGTCGCAGTCCACTTCGAACCCTTGCTCCATCACGCAGTGGGCAGCGATCGAGGCCCTCAACGGGCCGCAGGACTTCATCGCCCGTAACAACGCCGTCTTCGTCGAACGCCGGGATCTGGTGGTCGCCATGCTTAACCAGGCCACTGGCTTGTCCTGCCCCAAGCCTGAAGGTGCCTTCTACGTGTACCCCTCCTGCGCCGGGGCGATTGGCAAGACATCGGCCAAAGGCACCGTCATCAAGACCGACGAGGACTTCGTCACCGCGCTCCTTGAGGAGGAAGGCGTCGCATGCGTTCATGGCGCGGCATTCGCCGGTTCACCCGCCTTCCGCATTTCGTACGCCACCGCAACAGAGACACTCAAAGAAGCCTGCACCCGCATCCAGCGATTCTGCGGCAACCTGAAATGATGTGTCTAAGCCCGATCAAATGATGTCCCCACCGGCAACGAAGATCGCGCTGAACAGCAAGATCGCCGCCGCCACCAGGCACGTAAGCGCACGCCGCCAAGGGTGTGCCACCTCACCCAGCGACGGCTGATCGGCATAGGCCGCGCGTGGCTTTTTCCCCGAGAGCATCGCCCCGATCAGTCGTTCTTTCCTCGCCGTGCCATAGAGCACGTTGACGGCAATATGAACGGCAACCAGCGGCAACAGAATGTACTGGAATGCCCAGGCGTGACGGCCGGCCGCCCATTTGGCCGCGTCCTCGCTTACCAGCCGATGAAGCGGTCCACCGATGAGACCGTTATCGTCAACGGCAAAGAGTCCCAACGCCGCTTGAGCGAAGAGCGTCGCAAGGAGCGCGAGAACCATATAAGCGCCGAGCGGGTTATGACCGAGATAACGCGCGCCACCAGTCGTCGCTAGTCCTCTTGCATAGGAGAGGGCCGCGCCGGGAGACCGAACGAATGTCGAAAAGCGGGCCGTCGATGAGCCGCAGAGCCCCCAAAGGATCCGCCAGATGACAAGCGTGAAAATGGCCAGCCCGTTCGATCGGTGCCAGAGCATCTTCCGGTCACCGATCTCACTCGAAAACTCGACACTGACCCAGGCGGAGAGGACGAGCAAGGGCAGTAGCCAGTGAAACAGACGGAGGGGGCCATCCCAGGCCTTGACCGTGTCCGGCGGTGGCGGGCTGGTGAGGTGGCGTTCGGCCCGACTCACTTTTTCGCCTTGCGGTACTTCTTGTGGCACTTCTTGCAGTTGTCGACGACTTTGAGGAATTCATCCTGAAACGTGAATTCGTCGGTAATGGCGGCTTCGGCCGCTTTAGCCGCCGCAGCGAGCTTGGGAAACCGGTCGGTGAAGTCTGTTTTGTTTTCCCAGATTGCGGGAAGGGCTTCCGTCTCCTCCCCGGTCTTCGAGTCGTCGGGAAAGAGCTTCGGCAGGACCGCCGCTTTTTCTTGGATCACCTTCAGCGTTGAAAGGACCTTCTCAAGCTCGAAATCCGCGTCGCCCTTGTACATCTTGGTGGGGGCCTTGAGGGCCTTACCCATGGCTTCAAGGTGGCTTTGCCGCTCTTTAATCACGGCAGCGTTCTGTGCCAGCGCGGCCGTTCCGCCAAGCGCGATCAAAAGCGAAAAAAGTACGCCACGACGCATAGGTTGCTCCATTCTGAAAAGATGCGACCGGACGGCCGCCAGTGCTGGCGAGCCTTGCATCGCCGGTTTGCCAAGTCAATTTGAGCCCAAGATAGATCGGGCTTGCACAGCGGAGGGCGCCGGCGTCAGACGAATGGGCAGAGGTAAATAGCGTGTCGCCGCCGCACAAAAAAACGGCACCCCAAAGGGATGCCGCTATGCGGGTAAACGCGATCACATTTGCTCAGGCATGAGCCTTTCCGGCCCACCATCCGACAAAGAAATCGCGCCACGGTGCTTGGTTGGTGCCCGTGTCGTGTNNGTCTGTTCGCTGTTGCTGCTGCTGCATGGCCGTTTCGCAGGGCTTCGTCCAAAGTCTGTTCGGACGATACGGCCATATCGTCTTCCGAGGGCGCCATAGCAAAGCCGGCGGCCTCCTCGATCGACATGAGCGAACGTGTGCTACGCATGGTCCACTTCCCGCAATTGGCATTGGCAAATCATTGAACGCTTGCCTTGGCCATATGGTTCAATTGGTTAAGGGCCCTGTTCGCACGCATCGGCGGAAACCTCCGCGCACAATTGATCATTGTGTGCAACCGTGCATCCGGTCAAGTTATTTTTCTCTGAACGATCGACAAAAGCCATTGTTTGCGTTTGCGAAACTGTGTTGCGCCGCAATGCAGTGGATCTCAATCCGGTCGATGCAACTCTGCCCCATTGGCTGGCGAGTCATCCCACCGTCATCTGTGCGTCAAGTCCTGATCGGAATCAATTTCACGAACCCCCTTGCACTCGCTGACATCAGGCGTAACGATGAGCGGGTCGTCGCGTTCCTCCAAGAGGCGCGAGGCGCGCGATGCGCGCCCTCGTTTGCGCCTCAGTTAGCCCGATAAAGGGCAGATTAGGAGGAAACCATGGGGACTACGGACGGCCCGCGCGGCGGGCACGCTTCGGGCCGCAGCACCCGCTGCATCGCACTCATTGGCCCGTATCTCTCAGGTAAGACCACACTTCTCGAAGCCATCCTCGCCCGAACCGGCGCTATTACCCGGCAGGGCACCATTTCCGACAAGTCAACCGTTGGCGATGCCTCCCCCGAGGCCCGGGAGCACGGCATGAGCGTGGCCGTCAACGTGGCGGATGCGGAATTTCTCGGCGATACCTTTACCTTTGTCGATTGCCCGGGCTCGGTTGAATTCCAGCATGAAGGGTCCATCGCACTATCGGCGTGTGATGCCGCCGTGGTCGTCTGCGAGCCTGATCCCAAACGTGTCGCGGCCCTCCAGGTCATCCTCAAGAACCTTGAGGATCGAGGCATTCCCCATTTCTTGTTCCTGAACAAGATCGACAGCTTCCAAACGCCGGTCCGTGAAATCATCCCGGTGTTGCAGCCGGCGTCTGCAAAGCCACTTGTCTTACGCCAAATCCCAATCTGGGAGAACGGGACCGCGACGGGGTTCATCGATTTGGCATCGGAACGGGCCTACGTTTACCGGCCGCATGCGCCTTCCGAGATCATCGAGCTCCCGGAGGGTTCCAAGGAGCGCGAGGAGGAAGCGCGCTTTCATATGCTCGAGCAATTGGCTGACTATGACGACGAGCTTATGGAGCAGCTCCTGGCCGACATGACGCCGCCGAATGACCGCGTGTTCGAAGACCTCGGCCGGGATCTGCGGGAAGGCCTTATTTGCCCTGTCCTGTTGGGCAGCGCGGCCAACGGCAACGGCATCCTCAGGCTCCTGAAGGCCCTTCGGCACGAGGCGCCCTTCGTCGAAGATACGGCGAGGCGCCTAAAGCTCGAGAATACCAAGAGCGGTGCCTTCGTGATGAAGAACTTCTTCACCGGGCATGGCGGAAAACTTTCGGTCGTGCGCGTGCTGACGGGCGACCTTGCCGACAGTGCAACGGTGACCAGTTCGTCCGGCACCGAAGAGCGCGTCGCCGGCGTCTTTACGCTTAAGGGCGAAGAGGCCATCAAGCGCGGTGCGGCAAAAGCCGGAGACACTGTCGCGCTGGGCCGGCTTGAGCACATCAAGAGCGGTGAGACGATCACAGCCGAGAAAGGCCCGATCACGGCGGCACCCTGCCCGCCCCCGCCTGATGCCGTGCTCGGCGCCGGTTTAGGTCTGAAGGATCGCAAGGACGAGGTGAAGCTCTCCGCAGCGCTGGCCAAGCTCATCGACGAAGACCCTTCACTGGTTCTTGAGCAGAATCAGGATACGCATCAGATCCTGCTGCATGGACAGGGCGAGATGCACCTCCGGGTCGCATTCGAGCGCTTGGCCCGCAGATATGGTGTCGTCGTCGAACGCCTGAAGCGGCAGGTGCCCTACAAGGAAACCATCCGCAAAGGCGTCGAAATCCGCGGCCGCCATAAGAAACAGTCCGGCGGTCACGGCCAATTCGGTGATGTTGTTCTCGACATACAGCCTTTGCCGCGCGGCACAGGTTTCAAGTTCGACGACAAGATCACCGGCGGTGTGGTGCCCAAGCAGTTCATTCCGTCCGTCGAGATCGGTGTGTCCGACTACCTGAAGCATGGGCCACTCGGTTTTCCGGTGGTCGATGTCGCGGTCACATTGATGGACGGCTCCTATCACACGGTCGACTCGTCCGACATGGCGNNCATGGCGTTTCGGCAGGCCGGCCGTCTGGCCATGAGCGAAGGCATGCCCAAGTGTTCGCCTGTGCTTCTTGAGCCGGTCATGGCCGTCGAAATCGCAGTTCCCTCCGAGGCAACCGCGCGCATCAACAGCATCATTTCGCAACGCCGTGGACAGATCCTCGGGTTCGATGCCCGTCCCGGCTGGCCGGGCTGGGATGTGGTTTCGGCGCAAATTCCAGAAGCGGAAATGAAGGATCTTATCGTCGAGTTGCGCTCGGCAACGGCGGGCGTCGGCACCTACACGGCCAAGTTCGACCACCTGGCGGAACTCACCGGCCGCCTTGCCGACAACGTGCTGGCAAGCCACAAGCAGGCGGCGGCATAGGCGTTCACGGGTGAACACAATTGTGTGGGGCTGGGCGCTAACCGCCCGGCCCCATTGCCTTTCAGGATGCGCCTTGCAAATCTGAACCCTGACCGCTTCCGGTGCCGCCTCGCGAGGCCCACGACCGGATGGCTGAGTGTGCTCTGCGCCTGACGTAAATCTGAGAAACTGAATGAGCCGATATCACCAGGTTTACGGGGACTGGCAGAAAGACCCGGCGGCATTCTGGGCAGGCGCGGCCAAATCCATCGACTGGTTCCGCCCATTCGATAAGGTCTTTGACGCAGAACGTGGCCCTTATGGACGCTGGTTCGTTGGAGCCCAGTGCAACACCGCCTACAATTGCCTCGACCGGCACGTCGCCGCCCACCGCGGCGGGGATACCGCGCTCATTTACGACAGCCCTGTTACAAAAACGAAGCGCAGCTATTCCTATGCAGCGCTGTGCGACGAGGTCGCAATTTTCGCCGCCGTCCTGGCTGACCTTGGTGTCAGCAAAGGCGATCGCGTCATCGTCTACATGCCCATGGTGCCGGAAGCCGTCATTGCCATGCTTGCGTGCGCAAGGCTCGGAGCCATTCATTCCGTCGTGTTCGGCGGATTTGCTGCCAAGGAACTCGCGCTTCGCATCGATGACGCCAAACCAAGAGTCCTTATCGCCGCGTCGTGCGGATTGGAGCCGGGACGCATCGTCGAATACAAGCCGCTGGTTGATGCGGCCATCGACGCCGCGTCCCATAAACCTAGCTCGTGCATTATCCTCCAACGGCCGATGCACCGCGCCCCACTTGTTGAGGGACGGGACTTCGAATGGGAGGTGCTGGTGGAGGCTGCGCGTGCTGCAGGAAAGCGCGCCGCGTGCATTCCCGTCGAGGCAACCGATCCGCTTTACATCCTTTACACGTCGGGAAGCACTGGTGAGCCCAAAGGTGTTGTGCGCGACAATGGCGGCCACATGGTCGCCCTCCATTGGACAATGCAGAACATTTACGGCGTATCGCCCGGCGAAGTGTTTTGGGCGGCCTCCGATGTCGGCTGGGTCGTCGGGCACTCCTACATTGTCTACGGGCCGCTGCTCGCTGGATGCACGACACTCCTGTACGAAGGCAAACCCGTCGGCACGCCGGATGCCGGTGCCTTTTGGCGCGTCGTCGCCGAGCACAAAGTGGCGGCCCTCTTTACGGCGCCGACTGCCTTCCGGGCCATCAAGAAAGAAGATCCGGCGGGCCAGATGATCGGCAGACACGACGTGACGCCGTTGAGATCGCTGTTTCTTGCCGGCGAGCGCGCCGATCCCGATACCGTTGCCTGGGCGGAGGAAAAGCTCGGAATCCCCGTCATTGACCACTGGTGGCAGACGGAGACCGGTTGGGCCATCGCAGCGAATCCGGTGGGCCTAGGCCTCCTTTCCGTGAAGCGCGGCTCGGCGTCCGTTCCGATGCCCGGATACGATGTCGTCGTGCTCGACGACGACGGAGCCGCTGTCAAACCCGGCACGCTGGGCAATATTGCCATCAGGCTGCCGTTGCCGCCGTGCTGCCTGACAAGTTTGTGGAATGCGAACGAGCGCTTGGGCCCGAGCTACTTTGATGCGTTTCCCGGCTACTACAAAACGGCCGATGCCGGGTTCATGGACACGGACGGCTATCTTTTTATCATGGGCCGTACCGATGACATCATCAACGTAGCGGGCCACCGCCTCTCCACGGGGGCCATGGAGGAGGTGCTCGCCTCGCATAACGATGTCGCGGAATGCGCCGTAATCGGAACTGCAAATGCGCTTAAGGGCGAAATTCCGGTGGGCTTTATCGTCCTTAAGTCCGGTACGGCACGCGAGAACGGTGCCATCGAACAGGAGATCGTGGCGCTTGTACGCGAGCGCATCGGTCCGGTCGCCGCTATGAAGACCGTTCTGACAGTCGCGCGATTGCCGAAGACGCGCTCGGGAAAAATCCTGCGTGGCACGATGAAGAAGATAGCAGACGGTGAAGCCTACAACATGCCAGCCACTATCGACGATCCCGCCATTCTGGACGAGATAGGCGAGCTTTTAAAAGCGCGAGGCTGAGGTGACCAGTCGGGCTGCTCAGCGGCCGCGGCGGCGGTCCAAAGACCTAATCGGCAGCCAAACGGGTCTACCGCCTAACGTCGCGCAGTGGTTTCAAGACCGCGGTTGGAGCCCGCGCACGCACCAGCTACAGCTGCTCGAGAACGTTCGTAGCAGAGCCTCAACGCTGCTCATTGCGCCGACCGGCGCCGGTAAGACGTTGGCTGGTTTCTTGCCGAGCCTGATCGCATTGTCAGAACCAGGACGCGCCTCTCAGGGCGCTGGGCTACATACCCTTTACATCTCGCCCTTAAAAGCGCTCGCCGTCGACATCGCCCGAAACCTGACGGCGCCCATTTCCGAAATGGCGCTCCCGATTGCCTGCGAAACACGAACCGGCGACACACCCGCTTCAAAACGCCAGCGCCAACGCACGCGTCCACCGGAGATGCTCCTGACAACACCCGAGCAGCTCGCCCTAATGTTATCGCACGCGGATGCGCCGTATCTCTTCCGCGACCTCGACACCGTGATTCTCGATGAGCTGCACGCGCTCGCACCTTCAAAGCGCGGAGATCTTCTGGCCCTCGATCTTGCGCGGCTGCGCCGCATCGCGCCAGCACTCGTGACGGTCGGCCTGTCGGCAACCGTGGCGCGCCCGACGGAACTGCGCGCGTTTCTTGAGACCCAGACCGCGCCGGACGAGCGCATTGATCTGGCGGCCCTGGTCCTGGCTGAAGGCGGCGCCAAGCCGGACATCTCAATCCTTGAGCTTGAGGAACCCGTCCCCTGGTCCGGACATTCAGCGCGCTACGCCGTTTCCGAAATGTATCGCGCCATCGAACGGCACCGAATGACACTCGTCTTCGTCAACACCCGCATGCAGGCGGAGCTTGTTTTTCAGGAGCTCTGGCGGAGCAACGAAAAGGCGCTCGCGATTGCGCTTCATCACGGTTCGCTCGACGTCGGCCAGAGGCGCAAGGTGGAGGCGGCAATGGCGGCTGGAACGCTGCGTGCCGTCGTCGCAACATCCACGCTCGATCTCGGCATCGACTGGGGCGACGTCGANNGCGCACCGAAAGGGGCGAGCAGGATTTTGCAGCGCATCGGCCGCGCCAATCACCGGCTCGACGAGCCGTCACAGGCTCTCCTGGTGCCCGCCAATCGTTTCGAGGTCTTGGAATGTCGGGCGGCCCTCGATGCGGCGGAGGCAGGCGAGCAGGACGCGGTGTTGTCGCGAAAAGGCGCAATAGACGTGCTCGCGCAGCACGTCCTCGGCATGGCCTGCCAGGCGCCCATCGATCCCGGCGATCTCTATAAAGAGGTCCGTACAACGCTGGCCTATTCTGCGCTTGAGCGGCGTGACTTTGATCGCGTGATCGACTTCGTTTCAACGGGTGGATACGCGTTGCGCGCCTACGAACGTTTTGCACGACTGCGCCCGGCGGACGATGGCAGGCTTCGAATCGCGCACCCGCGCGTCGCGCAGCAGTACCGTCTGAATGCTGGAACCATCATCGACAGCCCGGGGATCAAGGTGCGTCTCACGGGAACAAAATTTTCGCAGTCGAAATCTTCAAAGCCCAAACCGTCAAAGCCTGTGTCGGGCGGACGCGTTCTCGGCGAAGTGGAAGAGTATTTCATCGAGCAGCTGTCGCCGGGCGACACCTTCGTGTTCGCCGGAGAAATTCTGCGCTTTGAAGGACTACGCGACACCGAAGCTCTCGTTTCACGATCGTCCGACACGGACGCCATGATTCCAAGCTACGAAGGCGGCAAGTTTCCGCTGTCAACGCACTTGGCCGAGCGTGTACGTGCCATGCTTGCGGATCGCGCGGCGTGGCGGCATCTGCCGGGACCTGTTGCGGAATGGCTTCGTTTGCAGGCCGTACACTCCTTCGTTCCTGCACCGGACGAGGTTTTGATCGAAACCTTCCCGCGGGCCCGCCGTCATTATCTGGTGATCTATCCGTTTGAGGGCCGCCTGGTGCATCAGACGCTTGGCATGTTGTTGACCCGCCGGCTGGAACGCGCCGGAGCCAAGCCCTTAGGCTTCGTTGCCAACGACTACGGACTATGCGTCTGGGGGCTCGCAGACCTTTCACGCCTTATCCAAGACCAGCGGCTCCTTCTCGACCGTCTGTTCGACGTCGACATGCTAGGCGACGATCTCGATGCGTGGCTGGCGGGTTCGACGCTGATGAAACGCACGTTTCGCGCTGCGGCGGTCATCGCCGGCCTGATTGAGCGCCGTCATCCCGGGCGCGAGAAATCGGGCCGCCAGGTCACAATGTCCACAGATCTCATCTACGATGTACTGCGCAAGCACGAACCAAAGCATATTCTGCTGGAGGCGGCCTGGGCCGATGCGGCCACGGGGCTTCTGGATATTGCGCGTCTGGGTGAGTTCCTTGCCCGCCTAGAGGGTCGAATCAGGCATCAAGCCCTTCCGAGGGTCTCACCATTGTCCGTGCCGATCCTTCTTGAGATAGGCAAGGAGCCGGTGTTGGGTTCCGCCCGTGAAGCTTTGCTGCGCACGGCCGCCGCGGATTTGATAGAAGAGGCCGTGCAAGACGATGCACCGGCCGCAAGAGGGAAGCGGAATGCTGCAGCTCAAACCCGAGCGTCTCGACGCAGGTGACTTTGACGAGCAGGCCATTTCCGTCTGCGGCAAGTCGTTTGTCGCCGATTCATCAGGTGCACTTTATTGGCCGGCAGAAGACGCACTCATCGTTGCCGATCTCCATTTCGAGAAGGCGTCATCCTACGCCGCCCGCGGCGTGATGCTGCCGCCATACGACACTCACGAGACACTGGTCCGCCTAGCCGATGTAATCGATCGTTTCGAGGCCCGGACCGTCATTTGCCTTGGCGACAGTTTTCATGACAGCGAAGGCATCGAGCGCATGAGCGACGAGGACCGTGGTACGCTTGCCATCCTGCAGGAAGATCGCGAATGGATCTGGGTGACCGGCAACCATGATGGCGGGTTGAGCGAGGCGGCCGGCGGCTATGTGATCGATGAGATCACAGTCGAGGGGCTGACGCTGCGCCACGAGCCGCGGGCGGCAAAGATCACGCATGAGATTGCCGGCCATCTTCACCCGGCGGCAAAGGTGAGCCTCCATGGCCACAGTCTGCGCCGGCCATGTTTTGCCGGCAACGGATTGCGGCTGGTGCTGCCGGCATTCGGCGCCTTTACCGGTGGCCTGAATGTCCTTGATGCCGCCTTCGAGCCCGTATTCGGCGATGGCGGATTATCGGTGTGGCTCCTTGGTCAGGAAGGCCTTTATCCAGTGGCGTCTCGTCTGCTCCGGAGCGACTGAACGGCCGGGCAAATCCAGCAGGCCCT